>Ga0099364_10008576_pt1 | contig 14367 bp, 10 predicted proteins | sample TergutTh196P3_FD_73070 | JGI IMG/M metagenome (GOLD analysis project Ga0099364, IMG submission 73070) | Microcerotermes parvus P3 segment gut microbial communities from Pointe-Noire, Republic of the Congo - Th196 P3 | ecosystem: Host-associated > Arthropoda: Insects > Digestive system > Gut ... | reverse complement strand
TGGTCGCTCCGGGTGGTTATGGAAAGTCGTTTGCTGCCGCGCAGTGGATTTCCTCCGTGCGGGGAAAATCGGATAAGATGGTCGCGAGGGACACAGACAACGACCCGGAGGTTTTTTACAACCGGCTGGCAAGGACGCTTGTAAAGCTCCTCCCCGCAGGCAAACTGAAACGTCCTCAAACTGTCGATTCGTTTGACCAACTGCTGGAGGTTATAGGTTCGCTGCCAAATAAAGGATCGCGCTGCTACTTCGCGCTTGACGATCTGCATATAATCAAAAACAACGAAATTATATCCGCCCTGCCGCTCATAGCGGGACGGCTGCCCGGGTATATCTGCTGCCTGCTTGCCAGCCGTTCGGAACCGACGCCCGAGCTTATGGCGACCGGACTGTTCGATATCATCACGAAAGACGACCTCCTGTTCTCCTATGAGGAAGTCGAGTGGCTCGGCGCGGAAAAAGACCGCGATCTGAATCAAGAGCAGATAGCGACGCTGCTTGAAATAACCGATGGCTGGGCTATGTATCTTTCGGCTATCCTTTCGGATTATGGAACACCGGATAAGCGGCGGGGCAGAAAAGCCCCGCAAACCTTGTCGCAGTATTTACAGTCGCGTGTATGGGAACAATGGGACACAGAGACAAAGGAACTGTTATTGCGCCTGTCCGTCCCCTCTGAGATAACCCCGGAGCTTTGCGAGAGACTGATAGACAGACGAACGGACGGAAATACAGACGGGCGGGATATGCTGGAGCGCCTGACAAAAAAGGAGAGCGCCTTTTTAATCCACGAAAGCGAAGATATATACCGCTTTCATGACGTATTCCATGATTTTTTGACGGAGCATATCAACAGCGTTTTGAGCAAAGATGAAGTATGGCGGCTCCATAACGTCGCCGCGCAGTGGTTTTATGAGCAGGAAAATTATTACGCGGGCGCCATGCACTACATCCATAACCGCGACCATGCGGGAATAAACCGCTGCATGGAAGCTACGAATCGATACCTCGAGAAAACAAGCACTCTGTCCGTGTTAAGCAATTTTCAGTTCTTCAGGCAACATGTGTTGACACTACCCCTGTCTTTCATTTCCCAAAGCCCCTATTTGCTTTCCAAGTGTACCTGCGTGGCTTACTATGACGGCGATGTCGAAATGCAGCTTCGATATACCGATTTACTTTACGCGATGGAACGGGACATTATCACAAAGCATCCCAATCACATCGAATACTATCTGTTAGTGACCACTTTTGATTTCAGAATGTCGCTCAAGTGGCACGTCGAAAGAGTATACAAAATGATGATGATGCTGCGTGGCGCAGGTAAAGGCGCAGCCGAGGAAAAATCAAAAGAGGCCAAAGCCATCACCATAACCCAGAACCTGCCTTATTATCACCGATCCATGCGGGATTTTTCCGAGTATTACGAATTGAACGAAGAAGAACTCGCGATGCTCAAGGCCACTTTCGGCGCGATGATCGGAAAGGATTACACCGTGATGGAATCTATCATATTCGCGGGCATTTACTATGAGCGCGGTGAGCTGCTGAAAGCAGCGCATCAGGCTTTGTCGGCTTATGACCTATGCCGCGAAGATATGCATCCCGAGACCATTTTCAGCACACATGTGATTTTATCGGCCGTGCTGTATGCCATGGGAGCCTCGCGGAAGGCGGAAGGTGTGATGGAGCGCACAGGGCGCTACATCAATGAAAAGGCTCTGTTTTTACGGCAGAACTTCCTCGCGCTGACGTTCGAGAGGGCTATCCGTTCGGGTGATACGGACGCCGCCCGCGAGTGGCTCACAGTTTACGCCAACCATTCCTCCCGCCTGCCGTTTTATCAAATCTGCCGCCATTTCACGACAATGCGCGCCCACATCGCGTTATCGGAGTTCGCGGCGGCAATCGCGTTCGGTGAGCGGCTGCTGACGCTTGCCACCGAGTATAACCGCCCGCTGGATCGGATCGAGACGGATCTGCTGATTGCCATAGCGCTTTGGAAAAACGGTGAAAACAGCAAGGCCACGAAGCAGTTGGAGATGGCCATTGGCATCGCCATGCCCTACGGTTTTACGCAGTTATTTATAAATGAAGGCAGGGAAGTCCTTCCAATGCTCTGGGAAATAGGGAAGTCTTCGGGAAAATCCGCAGACATGCCGCGGTTTGCGGACAGGCTGGCAGACAACATATGCAAAAGATACGGCCTTAAACCTGCCGGAGAGCAAGCTGTTAAACTGTCCGGGCAGCAAAGCGCCATGCTTTCGTATTTGAGCAAAGGCATGACCCATAATGAAATCGCAGATGCTTCCGGACTTGCGCTAGGAACGGTCAAGGCGCATATGAAGATACTATACAAAAAACTTGGCGTCCATGACGCCGTGGACGCCGTAACAAAAGCAAAATTGCTCGGCTTGTTGGAGAAGTAGCGGGCATCCCACAAACCGGGCCGCCCGTGAACAATACCCCGCCGTCCGCGTCATTGCCCAGGGGGATTAAGTCTATGGAATGGTCAGATTACATGCTGATGGCAGCACGGCACTCAAAAAATAATGCACGGCATTGGTTTAGATACTTATGGCTGCATAATAAAATAAGAGCAAGAACCGTCACCGTGTTCAGTGCGTTCAGCTTAAATCCGATATTTGCTGTGTCAGCGCGGAAATCGCGTACAAAGGCAGGTTTAACAGCCAGCCTTCTTTTTTATAATCGGTCATGGCCGTTCTGACAGATAGGGGCGGGGAGAATCTATCCCTAAAGGCTTTTAGGCTTTTGGACTGCAAATTTATCTCAGCCTTGACTTCCAGCGGAATCGCAAAACGCCCGTCACTGACAAGGAAATCGACCTCCGAAGTATTCCGATCGTTTGTCCAATAATATGCGCTAAGATGTTTTTGGGGTTTTATTTGCTGAAGAACGTATTGCTCAGTTAAAGCGCCCTTAAATTCCTTGAACAGCGCGTTTCCGTCCAGCAATATGTCCTGCCGCAATCCGGCCATACAAGACAGCAGCCCCACATCCACTACAAACAGTTTAAATGCTGACAAGTCCATATAAGACTTCAACGGGATTTGCGGCGAGGTTGCGCGGTGTACTTTATAAACTAATCCACAATCGTTGAGCCAAAGCAGGGCAAGCTCATATTCCCTCGCTCTTGCTCCTTCCCGGATCAATCCATAAATGAATTTTTTGTTTTCTCTCGCAAGTTGCGTTGGTATGCTGTTCCATAGCATACGGATTCGTGGAACTGCCTCGTAGGGCGCGTGTTTAGAGAAATCCTGCTCGTAAGCCGCCAGTATGCGCTCCTGCACCTGGCGCACTTCGCCCCAATCCTTGTTTTCGGAAAAACGCAGTACGGCTTCCGGCATGCCTCCGATGTAATAGTACTGTTTCAAGAGGTCCACATATTCTTGACGGAAAGTATGCGCCATCTCAAAATCGCCGTCTGCAAGCGCCTTAGTAAACCGTTCTTTTCCCATCGCCGTCATGTACTCAAAAAAGGATAGAGGGTAGAGATCGAGGAAATCAACTTTGCCGACGGGAAATGACGTGCCTTGATGCAGGGCCACGCCAAGTAGGTTTCCGGCGCAGATTATTTGATACTGGGGGGCGTTTTCATTGAAGTATTTGAGAGAGGTCAAGGCTTTAGGAACTTCCTGCACTTCGTCAAATATCAACAGTGTGTTTGACGGGTCGATTTTTTGGCCGGAGTAAAGCTCCAAGCCCATGAGTATGCGTTCCACTTGCATATCAACAGAGAACAGTTCTTCCATTTTTTTATTGTTGTCAAAGTTGATGTAGACCGTGTTTTGATATGCCGTCCGGCCAAATTCTTGCATCAACCAAGTCTTTCCTACCTGACGAGCGCCCCTTATGATCAGCGGTTTTCGGTATTTACCGTTTTTCCATCGGTGCAAATCGTCCATTGCGGCGCGCATCATGGCCATTCGCCTCACATTCATTTAATGATATGAAGTATTGTATCAGCGAATCACAAAACATGCAAGGACTTTTTGGAATTTAAACACAAATTGTAATTATCAATATTCGCCAGACAACAAAAAGTCCGCTATGTGCATCGTTTTAATGCCTTTATAATTCCCGTTCGCGAATTCGTCTGTCCGCAAGACATATTTCGGGTAGTTGTCCTTAATGCCAAGCAGCTGCCCATATTCGCGTTGCTGCGTTTCTTCCCGCTCAATCTTTTCCGTAACTTGAACGTAGATTTTGCTATCCTGCCTTGTGGCCACAAAGTCTATTTCACCGCTTGCAAGCAGTCCTATGGCGACTTCGTACCCACGGCGCAGAAGCTCCAAATAAACGACGTTTTCAAGCATTGACGCAACGCTGTCCGGCGTGTAGCCCAATACGCTGTATTTCATGGCGGGGTCGCATACATAAAACTTTTCCTGCGTTTTCAAAAGCTGCTTGCCCTGCAAATCGAAGCGTGAACAGCGGTGCAAGATAAACGCGCTTTCCAGTTTGCTAAGGTAGCTGTACACGGTTTCGTTGTCAATGGCGCGGCGTTCCGATTTCAGGTATTTTGAAATGGACGCCGCCGAAAACGTCCTGCCGATGTTGTCAAAAGAAAATTTTACAATGCGCTCTAACTGGTCAACCATGCGGATTTGACTGCGTTTAACTATGTCGGTGAAGATGGTCGAGTTGTATATATCCTTGACGATCGTATAGGCTTCATCGACCGAATGCTCCCGTAAATGAATCGCGGGGAAGCCGCCGAAGCGCAGATAGCGGGCGAATTCCTCTTTTGTTGTAATAACGGGTCGCGCGTACAGGGCATTTCCCGAAGAATCGTAAAGCCTTTGCCCTTCGGAATCATTTAAGGGCACTGCATACTGTTTTCTAAACTCCAAATACTCACTAAAAGACAGCGGAAATACGCGAAAAGAAATATACCGCCCCGTCAAGTAGGTTGAAATCTCGCTTGAAAGCATACGTGAATTTGAGCCTGTCACATAGATGTCAACGTCAAAGTCGGTCATAAAGGAGTTGACGGCTTTTTCCCAGTCCTTGACTTCCTGTATTTCGTCGAGAAACAAGTATGTCTTTCTTCCCGACGGCAATTTCCCATTTATTTCGTCATAAAGCATTTTTGCCGTCATGCCCTCGTACTGCAAGGAATCCAAGTCGTATGTCAAAATTTGCCTGTCGGCAATGCCGCGTTTGCGGAGTTCGTCCATCAGCATTTTTAGTATAGTTGACTTGCCGGAGCGGCGAACGCCCGAAAGTATTTTGACAAACGGCGTATCGGCATACGCCATTATTTTTTCGACATAGGCAGGCCGTAGAATCATGTCAATCACACCCCTTCCCATGCATTATGCCGCAATACGCTCCTGTTGTCAATAGTTTTGCGGTTATAACCAGCAAGACAGGGGGACGGTTCTCTTGTCTTCTCACGAGAAGACAAGAGAACCGTCCACTCTGTCTTGATTCTTCCGCTACTGAGCGACTAGCCTCATGAAGTTTTTGAACATTTGGGCTACTTCGGCGCGTGTGGCGTTATTGCGAGGATTGAACATGTCATTGCTGCCGCTCAGGACTCCCGCGCCGGCAAGCGCGCGCACGGCTTCATTGGCCCAATCGCCGATCCTGTTATTGTCGGAAAAGGCAGGCACGCTGCGGTTTGCGGGGATTTCAAAGCCTTTGAATTCCGCATACCTGTAGAGCATCAGGGCCATCTCCTGACGGGTTATCGGCCTGTCGGGATCGAATCTGCCGTCGTGTCCTTCGACAATCCCTTTTTCAGAGGCCCACTGCACCGCAGCGTAGTACCACGCTTCCGCCAACACGTCGGTGAACAACCCCCGCCCCTGCGGGGCACCCCCTTCGTGCGCGAAGGTGGCTTCTTCATCCCCTGAGCCCTCAATATTCCACAACACCTGCGCAAACATTGCACGGGTCATGCTGCTTTGCGGGGCGAACTGGCCGCCTCCGACGCCTTCAAACAGGCTGTTGAAATTCGCGTAAGCGACTGCGTCGTAATACCAGGCGTCGGCTCTGACGTCGGTGAAGACGTTGACCCACAGGGCCACGGGGTCATAGCCTACCACGAAGTAGCTTTGGTGATTTATTGTGAATGTGATCATGCCGGTGGCGGGGTTATATACGCCGTTCATGTTGGTCAGGTTCCCGCCGTCGTCCATGTACCAAACGCGGACGGCTGCCGGGTTTTCGCCCTGTTTTAGGGTGTATGGCAAGCTGACGGTCAGCGGCACATCCATTTTCTCGCCGCCCACAAATACATTGATGCTGACCACCGTTTCATAGCCTTTGACTTGCGCGGCTTGCATCCCCTGCAGGTCGCTCATTGGCACTGTCGCCGCTTCCACGGTGATGGGCACCGTGCCGGTTTCCGCATTTTCGGCAAGTTCGGCAAGCGTTTGAGGGCTGAGCGTCACTTCCGCGTCTGGAAGTATCAATGTGACGGCGACTTCCGCGTCGCTGAATGTTTGTGCAGCCTGAGCGTCAAATACCGCGGCTGCGGCGTCCTCCACGGATGATAAATCTATTATCACCGTGGGGGTGGCGTCATTGGCCTGGTTTTCTTCGGCTTTTGCTATTGCGTCCGCTATGAGCGCGTCTTTGGTTTCAGTGTCGAGATCGATGGTGGCCGTCCCGGCGTCTTTGTCAACCGTCACGGGCACGTCCAAAGACGGCGCGCTCTCCGTGGCGCCACTGGAGGCTGAGCCTGAGCCGCCATCCCCGTAGCCGGATGAAGACGCAGCGGAAGTTTTGAAGTATACAGTGATATCGGTTCCGATATTTGCACTTGAGTTGTTTGCGAGATCTTTCGATATTTCGACTCTGTACACCGTGTCCGGTTTCAGGCTTTCCGACGGCGTGAAGAATAGAAAACCCCTTCGATCTCTGCTATTATTCCTATCAATATCATCAGTAATCAATGCTTGCGTATCCCTGTGGTAATACGGCACGTCAGAACGGTCGTCTTGTTGAATAAGATTTACGGAAATCGGGATATGTCTGTTGGGCACATCCTCATACAACGCGATACAGTCAATGTTGTCAGTGTTAGGGCCAAGCTCGGTTCTGCCTACCCAGGGGAGCGGTACCGGGTTCTGGCCGCTGCCGGTATTGCGGTTGAAATAATTCACATTTCCGCTGAACCCAACGGCTAAGTTATTTGTCGCAGGGGCAACGGTTTGCTTTATATCCGCTGCGCTATGATACCCTACGAATGTGCTTCCCAAATAGTTTAATCCTTGTGTGTTTGCTTTCGTTCCGAAAGGTACGCTTGTAGATGCGGCTCCGTATGTCGCTGTAATCGTAAAAGTCTGAGTCCCATCTATGCTGTAAGGCAGATTAAACCTTGCGCTGAAAAACCCCCCGGAATCGCTGGTTGGCGCTCCTTGATAGAGGATTGTGCTGCCGGGCGAGAGCGTGATGCTCACAGTTACGGGCACACCCGCCATAGGAATTTCTCTGTTTGTTATTTTTCCCAACATAAACATGGTAGAACCTGGGCCGTAGTCTCCCGCATCTCCGTTTGTCGTGATGTTTATCTCAATACTGTCAGCGGACGCAGAAGCCGCGCCTGCGAACATGGTGAAAATCAGCAAGAGCGCCAGCGTTATGGAAAACGCTTTTTGCAGACGGATGCTTACGTTGTGTTTTTTTGTAGTCATAAATATCGCCCCTTAATCCACAACGCTTGCAGACGCAAAGACGGGCTGCGCATTGATGAATGTCCCCGTAACGTCGCTCCAGACGTAAACGTCTATGTAAATGTTGCCGTTAATCTCAATGCTTGTGTCGATTGTGAGAGTCTCGTTAACCTGTGCGGTGCCTGTTACGCCTGTTTGTGAGCCCTCTGTCAAAGCAAGGACGAAACCGCCGCTGTCAGGGCGCGCGCCGCGTCCGCCGCGCACGACGATGGTATAGAACAAATCCTTAGCGCTGCCGGAGTTATTTGTAGCGCTGAATGAAACCTCGTATGCGCCGGTGGATTTAGAATAGTTCCCGGCTGATACTGCTCCAATTGTGAAAGATGCCGTTGTGAAGTTGACTGTGGCAGCGTCTACATCCAGATCATCCGTTGACTTCATTCCTGCCCTGATTTCCAGCCTGTAGTTTGCTCCGTATTTAAGCGGAGTATCTGGGGTCACCGTCAGGTGGGTGTTGCCATTGCTCCAGGCCAATGTCGCTAGCACAATTGTGCCGCCGCCACCGCCGCCACCGGCGCCTCTTTCTGTAAGGACTATGGCATCTGATACGGTGGATGTATCTACGGCTCCGGTGAATGCAATCAAAATTGATGACCCGGGATTGAAGCCAACAAAGCCGTCCACAGCAGGATTCAGGAATACTGCGGTAACAGATGTTGCCGGCGCATCCTCTGCCTTCGTGGTAAATGTAAACTCGAAGTCCGCGCCGCATGGGCATTTGTCGCCGTTTAAGACTTCAAAATCTTTGGAAATCGTCACCTTGTACTCAGTTTCAGAATCCAATGTGTCTGCCGGTATCGTCAATGTGAAATTTCTTCCGCCTGAGACAGCAACAGGCCATAGCTCAGGGATTTCATTACCGTCAATTTTAAGCTGACTGCGAAGATATTCTGATGTGAGCGCTGTTCCTGCGTTATTATTCTGGATAGTATTACTCGCGGTGGTTTGAAATGTGATGACATAGGTGTTTGTATAGTCAACATTTGCGGCAACTGTACTGCTCGACCACATGCACGGCTCAGCCGAAAGCGGGGCGATGCGTATTGGAGACGTTGCGGACAGAACGCCGGCGGCGGCTGTTTCTTCGATGTCCTCCGGGACGTCAATGTCCGCGGCCTCGGGTGGCGCCACATCCGACAGGCTTTTTGCGCCTCTGTTCGCACCCCCTGCGGAGTTTTCGCCGGCATCGTCGACTACTGCGACGCTTTCAGTCTCAACAAGGCCAGACGGCGCGCTCTCCACCAATACTCCCGCGCCTTCCAACGCAGCCGGGGCACTGCTCCCTACGCCCAAACCAAGCGCCGCGCCTATGGCGATAAACGCGCAAACCATTACTGACAACAGCCCTATGAGAATGTTGTACCTTTTCTTATCCCTCTTTTTCATTATATTACCATCCTTTCAATGTTAATAAACCCTCAACAGTTGTTTAGTCAGCGTTGAATAGTTTTTGCCGTCGGCCGACGGCGCGACAAGTATCGTGCTCTTCCAGTTCATGCGAACCGCTTTTATTATCCCTTCGGCAAGGATCACCGTGTCCCCGCCATGCACTTCCTTGCCGTTTATTGCCATTATGCGGGAAAACCCCGTTTTCCCAAGCAGTTCCGTCGCGGTCATTATATCGCCGTCGGCCCCGGCCTCGACCTTGCCCTTTATCCTGCCGTCATATCCGAATGCCCTGAGCGCCACGCCCGCGAGGGCGCCCACTATACCCTGTCCGGTTCCTCCGTATTCCGAGAGGTGGATGTTCAGCTCCCTTGCCGTTTCATAGGCTTCTTCTTTGGTAAGCAAGCTGTTCTTTGCCCTGCGCCCGTAAGCGATAAGGCTTGCGAGGCACGGGATGTCTTCCATGCTTGCGACGCACAAGCCGGGGTCGGAGCCTTCCGCGCATGAGTCCGTCAGATGTTTCGCCGCAAGCTCGATTATTTCATTGATGCGTTCTTTTGACACATCCATTTCGGTACACATGGAGCTGTTGTGGGAGGTGTAGGGGACGTCTTCGTGGAAGTATAGCTGATGCCTCGATATCGCCTGTGTCTCGATTCCCTTTGAGGCTAATATATTCCTGAAGTCCTCAAGCACGTGCCCCGTCCCCGCGCTGTCCATATTGTCCGTGTCGTCAATAGCCAAAAATACCCTTGAAATAAAATCATCTCCTAATTCTGCATTATTGCCTTCCGTCTTTTGGGTCCCTCATTCCCACGCCGGAAATGATGCTGTCGATTTCTTCGTCGTCGAGGGCTATCTCCCAAAATTCGTTATAGAAATCATAAATCTCCTGCCGGATATCAATATCCTCGAAATATTCCGGGTAGAGCAGCTTGGCGATGTACAGCGCCGCGATCGGCGTTTCGACCGAACCGGGATGCCCCCATCGGGAAGCGCCGACGGGAAGCTGGAAAACCCTGTCCTCGCGGACCGCTCGAAGGCCGGAAAAGGCTTCGTTCGTCAAGAAATACTCGACCGCCGCAGATTCGTTGGCAATCACTATGTCGGGGTCCCATAAGTATATCTGCTCGACGTTCACATTGAGGCTGGCGCCTAATTGCATATTGCTGAATCCCTCGGCCATGTTTATGCAACCCACGGCTTCCAATATGTAAAATGAAATCTCGTTTGCATGATTCGTTCGCACGACCTCGTTGACGGAATGATAGACGCTGACCCTGTCCCCTTCGGGTATGGCGGACGTGCGCGATTTTATAAGCTCAAGGGTATTGTCGTAATATTCAATATATCTATCGGCCTGCTCCGTCTTCCCGATGATATCCCCAACCAGCTTGATTGAAGCCTTTTGCTGCTCTATGTTGTAAAAATCAACGACGGCGTAGGTCAGTCCGGCCCTTTCAAGTTTTTCCAGTTCGCCCGGGCTTGAAGCGGTCGCATAACGTATAAGGGTGACGTCGGGATTCACCGCCATCAGCGATTCGATATTAATCGAGCCGGAGCGGTACGGCACGGACATTTCAGCGATGCCGGGAACCTTGCGCAGAAGCAGCTCGTCTCTTTGCATTCCCGCGACGGCTGCGGTGATTTTATCCCCGCCTCCGAGCAGCACGGTCACCTGGCCGATATATGCGTACATGCAGGCCACCGAGTCCACGCTCTCCGGCAACACTATTTAGCGCCCCATATAATCGACGACAGTGGTGGCGGTGCTCGTCTCAGCGTTCCCGCCGTTGGGAGCATTGTTCGAGGAAGCCTCCGAGGATGCCTCCGCAGCGCTGGCGCCGGCAGAGGGGCTGATTGAGGGGATGTGTGCTGAATTCCCACCGCCTGCGGTGGTGTTTGCAGGCATACTTGCGTAACAGGACGACAGCAGCAGAATCGCCGCAACCAGAAAAATATAAACCAAAACACTGTTCTTTATCCTATTTCTCATTTCTGCATTCTCATTTCCATGATATGACGTAATAGCGGTTTTTGCCGTCTTCGCGGTGTTCTTTTATCCTTGTTTCGATGCCGTACACCGCAAAAAGGTTTTCCCTTGAGCACACGTCCTTGGGCCTGCCTATCTGCAAAACCCTGCCATTATCCATCAGGACTACGTTTACGTCGATTCCCTCGCTTTCAAAATAAAAAGGGTGGTTCAACGAGTGCGACGCAATCAAAATCGTCAGGTTTGCCTCCTTGACCAGCTTGGCTAAAATGCTCAATACATTTATTTCGTGCTTGAAATCCAGATGAGCGGTAGGCTCGTCGAGCAGCATGAGGGAAGCGTTCTGGCAAAGGGCACGGGCTATGAGCACAAGCTGGAGTTCGCCGCCGCTGAGCCCGGTGTACGGCCTGTCCGCAAAATCCTCAAGGCCCACCTTTTCGAGCGTCTGCATCGCCAAAAGCTCATCGTCTGCGCCGGGCGAGGAAAACAATCCGTGGGAATAAGTGCGGCCCATCAAAACAATATCCGAGACCTTGTAGGGAAACGTCTTCATATGCGATTGCGGGACATATGAGACCATGCCGGCAAGCTGCCTTGAATTGTATTCGCCGACGCTCTTTCCATCCAGCGCGATCGAGCCCGCCGACGGTTTGTTGAAACCTAAAACGCAACCTTGAAGCGTGGATTTTCCGCATCCGTTCGGCCCCAGAAGGCACAGAACGCTGCCCTGGCCCAGTTCGAGCGATACATCATTGAGCACGGGATTTTTCCCGTATGCGAAGCTGACTCCCGATACTTCAAGCAGTTTCATACCCATCCGTGTCCTTTCTTCTTCTTGATTAGATATATGAAGAAAGGCCCGCCAATGATGGAAGTCATTATCCCGAGAGGTATCTCCGCATTCGTGATCACGCGGCAAAGAATGTCAATAATCATCAGGAAGCATGCGCCCATCGAAATGCTGACCGGCATCAGCTTGCGGTTGTCGTTGCCCGTGAACATCCTTGCTATGTGAGGGACGATGAGCCCGACCCAGCCGACCGTGCCGCTGACGCACACGGCGCCCGCGGTCGCAAGGGTGGCGCCGAGTATGACCATGAGCTTTGCCGCGCCCACGTTTAGCCCGAGAGTGCCGGCTTCGTTGTCGCCCATCGAGAGAATGTTGATGTTCCAACTGTTGAGAAGCAGTGCCGCTATCCCGACGATAATAGGTATTACGGCAAATCTGACATTGGCATAGACGGTCGAAGCGAGGCTGCCCATTGTCCAGAATGTGATTGCCGGGAGTTGGTTCAGTGGGTCCGCGATGTATTTGACCAAAGCCAGAAGCGATGAGAAGATGGATGATATGATCGTGCCGCCCAAAACAAGGGTCACTGCAGTCGTCGTGTTGTGAATCTTGCCCACCATGTAGCTCAACAGCACGGCCAGAAGGCCGAACGTGAAAGCGAACAGGGGAGTCATGACAAAACTTGAAAAAACGAGGATGGATATTGCCGCCCCGAGGCTTGCGCCGGACGACACCCCCAGGATTCCTGAACTGACGAGCGGATTTCTGAATATTCCCTGAAAAGCCGTGCCGCTGGCGGCAAGCGCCGCGCCCACAAAAGCGCCCATAACGGTTCTCGGCAGTCGAATGCCTGTGATTATTATCATCTCCTCGACGGTCACTGAGGAGGAGGGATTGGCAGAAATCCATTGCCACAACGCGCCGAAAACGGCTCTTGGAGGCACAGGGTAGCGGCCTGTGCATATCGACAATATGCCAATGGCAAACGGCATTGCGACGAGGAGCAGTATGTATAAAGACTTCTTGAACATATTACCTATTCAGCATCTATTTCGGCAGCAGACTTTTTCTTCATTATTAGCACAAAAACCAACGCGCACAGCGCAACGCCCGCGCATGCGAACATCACGATTGCGATAGTGTTTGGGGTTGGGGCGGGGCCGATGTCGGGACTGCCGAGCGAAAGGCTGTCGGCATCGACAATGCCCGGGGCGGAAGCTCCCGTCGTTCCGCCTGAGCCTGAGCCTGCGGCGGCGCCGGCAGGCACGTCTGCCACGCGGGCGGGCGGGGAGGAAACGGACGGTTCCGGCTCCGCGATGCCCGTCGGGGTTTCTTCCTCAAGCGCGGATTCATCGGCGGCTGAGGGTTGGGGATCCTGCTCAGTTTCATTTGGAACCTGCGCGCCGGTATTTTCAGGAGAAGCGGTTTCAACCGCGGCGGGAGGCTGTGGAGCAGGCGCGGCCTCGATCGGCTCCGGCTGCCCGCCGTCCTCGGGAGGTTCGGATTCGGGAGTTTCGGCAGAAGCCTCGCCCGCCACGGAAAAGGCGATCCTGTAATCCTGCACGGCATTTGAGCCGTTCTTGGCCTGTAGGCTTCTGTTCACGACGAGCGTGTACTCAGCGCCGGGCAAAAGGTCGGCCAAAGGCTTGACGGTAATGAGCCGTTTTGCGTCCGGGTAAATCTGCTCGTCGGCAAGAATGACGTCTATGGGGACGGCATTGTCTTTGTTGTCTAACAGGGAAATCGCCTGTTTGTTGTTTTCGCGGACATCCACGTTTATCACGTTGTTGCTGAAAGTCAGAATTATTGAGTCGCCGGGTTCTATCTGTCCGCCAATGATGGAGGTGGCGGTCAGCGTCAGCCCGCCGCTGCCTCCGCTCCCGTCGCCGCTTCCGTCGCCGTTCCCACCGGATGCGTATGCAGTTAGAGCAAAAGTCAAGACCATTATCGAGCATATCAGCACAAATCCGATTCTTTTTCTCATTGAGGTCAACATTTCCTTTCATTAAAAAGAGCCACCGCCGAAGCCTTCCAACACAAAGCCGACCAACGGTATGTTTCGCGTTTTAAAACGCAAAAGAGAACATACACAATTGGAGTGTAGTGCCGTCAGATTTCGGAGATAGGCTCGTCCACCGCTCTCGCGAAAATATTAAAATATTAGAAGCAAGCAGTCCCGACCACGCGCCAACCGTCTTTCGTCGAAAACGGCCAGACTGTGAATCGCGGGAAGCACAGTGATAATATCATACCGTATGAGAGGATGTCAATAAACATTGACATCAAAATTGAGGTATTGCACAATGTTTTTTTGGAGTCTTCCGGTAATTTGCAACACAAAGCTGCCCGTTGAAGATAAGAACCCAAACGAGGAACCAAACGATTATTGATAACTCGTTTTGCGTTTGGTATACTTGACAGACAAGGGCGAGGCGGTTAGCGACACTTTGCGAAAGCGAGGTGAAGCATATGCGCGTAACACTACACATTGG
>Ga0099364_10008575_pt1 | contig 14367 bp, 13 predicted proteins | sample TergutTh196P3_FD_73070 | JGI IMG/M metagenome (GOLD analysis project Ga0099364, IMG submission 73070) | Microcerotermes parvus P3 segment gut microbial communities from Pointe-Noire, Republic of the Congo - Th196 P3 | ecosystem: Host-associated > Arthropoda: Insects > Digestive system > Gut ... | reverse complement strand
CTGTAGTCTATTTTCCACGGCTGGCGCCGATCCGTTAGTGTTTCAAAATGTGTTTTTATATTTGCCCTCCTGATGAGGACCATTATATCACTTTTTTAATCTATTTTTCTTTCATGCGTTTGCCGTGTTTCTTTTGGGGGGTCAGAGCTGAAATAGCTACAGATATTTTGGGGTCAGAGCTTGATATTTTGAAGCTATAGCTCGGTTTTGGGGTCAGAGCTTTATGTTTGAGGAGATATAGCTAAAAATGTCGGGGTCAGAGCTAATTTTTTTCATTTTTTGTAAGCGCCACGCATGGCTGCGCCATATATATGTTATGAGAAAATTGAGATTGCTTCGTGACGGAGCAGAATATCACGTCACAGCCAGGATTAATCGGGGTGAGATGCTCCTTTTGCCGGAAGAAGAAAAACTGCTCTTGTTAACGGTTATTATGCGTGCAAAAAAGCGTTACCGTTTCGAGATTAAAAACTTCTGTATCATGGATAACCACCTTCATTTGCTGATTAAACCGGGTAAAAATGAATCCCTGTCACGAATTATGCAGTGGATTTTAAGCGTTTTCGCCATCGCTTGGAACAAAAAGCATAACCTGAAAGGTCATGTGTGGAGTGGGCGGTTTTTCTCCCGAATTATCGAGGGAATTGTGGATTTTTTACGGGTTTTTATCTATATCGATGAGAATCCGGTGAATGCTCAATTAGTTGACAAGCCATGGCGGTGGATGTTTGGTGGATTATGGCATCATCATCACGGGATTACAACAGTTACAGATGAGCCAGATGCTTGGATTTTAGGTTTTTGCCCCGAGCATTGCCCCGAGCATGGAAAGATTTAAATGCTCTGGATAAATCTGAGCGTTTTTTTGAGCTCTTTTTATAAGCTCTGACCCCAAAATGTGTGATTAAAATAAAAAAAGGCCGCCTGTCGCCAGGCAGCCTTTTAATAAACTCAAATCACGAGGTGATTCTGTTAGTAATCCATTCCTCCCATACCGCCCATGCCGCCGCCTGGCATTGCCGGGGCTTCCTTTTTCTCGGGGATGTCTGTGATGGCACATTCAGTGAGCAGGAGAAGACTGGCTATTGATGCGGCATTCTGCAGGGCAGAACGAGTTACCTTTGCCGGATCGATGATACCGGCTTTCACCATATCAACCCATTCCATCTTGGCAGCGTCAAATCCCATGCCTTTTTTCTCGTTTTTGACACGTTCGGCGATGACTGCTCCGTCAAGACCGGCGTTTTCGGCGATTTGGCGGAGAGGTTCCTCAAGAGCGCGCTTTACAATCTTGAAACCGACTTTTTCGTCATCGGTGAGGCCGGAGGTATTCGCCTTGTCGAGGGACAGAGCTGCCTGAATCAACACGCTTGCGCCGCCGGGGACAATGCCTTCGTCGATGGCTGCGCGAGTTGCGGACAAGGCGTCCTCAACGCGGTGTTTCTTTTCTTTTAATTCAACTTCGGTAGCCGCGCCGACGTTGATTACTGCAACGCCGCCGGCGAGTTTTGCAAGGCGTTCCTGCAGTTTTTCGCGGTCGTAATCGCTGGTGGTATCTTCAATCTGGGCTTTAATTTGGGCGATTCTGTCCTGAATTTCTTTTTGTTTGCCCGCGCCGTTGATAATCGTGGTGTTATCCTTGTCGATTTTGACGGTCTTTGCTTTGCCAAGCTGCGAAATATCGGTGTTTTCGAGTTTTAAGCCGAGTTCTTCGGAGATAACTTCGCCGCCTGTAAGAATGGCGATGTCTTCGAGCATGGCTTTGCGGCGGTCGCCGAAGCCGGGAGCTTTTACCGCGCAAGTTCGAAGTGTTCCGCGCAGGCTGTTCACGACCAAAGTTGAGAGGGCTTCGCCGTCGCAGTCTTCAGCAATGATGAGCAGGGGCTTGCCGCTCTGGGCGACTTTTTCGAGCAGCGGGAGCATATCCTTCATGCTGGAAACTTTTTTATCGTGGATGAGGATGTATACATCTTCGTAGACAGATGTCATTGTATCGCGGTCTGTTACGAAATAAGCTGAGATATACCCGCGGTCGAACTGCATGCCTTCGACAAATTCGATAGAAGTGTCCATGGTTTTGGATTCTTCGACAGTGATGACCCCGTCTTTACCGACTTTTTCCATTGCGTCGGCGATTGTGTCGCCGATTTCTTTGTCATTGTTAGCGGAAACCGAGGCAACGTGTGAAATTTCTTCCTTGTCCTTGATATCCTTGGAGCTTTTCTTGATTTCTTCAACTGCAATGTCTACAGCTTTATCGATGCCTCGCTTGAGTTCGAGCGGGGTCATTCCGGCAGCTACGGATTTTAAGCCTTCCTTAATGAGCGAATAGGCCAGTACCGTTGCAGTTGTTGTGCCGTCTCCGGCTACATCGTTGGTCTTTGTGGCTACTTCTTTCAGAAGCTGAGCGCCCATATTTTCGTATGGGTCCGAAAGTTCCACTTCTTTTGCGACTGACACGCCGTCTTTGGTTACCGTAGGTGCGCCGAATTTCTTGTCCAAAAGGACATTCCGCCCTTTGGGGCCGAGAGTTACCTTAACGGCCTTTGAGATCTGCTCAACCCCGGAAAGCAGTTTACGCCGGGCTTCTTCGTTGAACATCAACTGTTTTGCCATATACTTTTCTCCTCTTAATTATTACCGAAAACCTCGGTATTTTTTGATATTTTTACTCCACAAAGGAGCTGCGGATTTTGAATATCCCCACTTATTTATATACCAAATTGTAATTAATTCGGCAATAGGAGTATAATCATTTATGGCGAATTTTGATAAAAAATCTAGCTCTGACCCCAGCGATGACTTCAAAGCTAGAAATGTAAGCTCTGACCCCAACGTTGCAAGCTCCGTGGCAAGCTCTGACCCCAAAGATTCACCCCAGACTGTGGCTTCTCTGGTTCGCCATAGTTCAGCTCTGTCCCTCCTTACATTGATCTCAAGGGTTCTGGGGCTTCTTAGAGAGATGACGAAAGCGAGTTTTCTTGGTACAAGCGCTTTATCAGATGCTTTTTCAGTGGCTTTTCTGCTGCCAAATTTGTTCCGGCGGCTTTTTGCTGAAGGTTCAATCTCGGTGGCTTTTATTCCCACATATAAGGAACATTTACTGGAAAAAAACCGTGAAAAAACGCGGGAATTTCTCTCCTGTATGTTCACTTTTCTGACTTTTATCGTAACTTTGATGGTCATGGCAGGCATTCTTGCAACTCCGTTCCTTGTGAGTTTTTTTGGGCTTGAAGAATATGATGAGACTGTTTTTCTTACCAGAATATTGTTTCCATTTCTTGGGTTCATGTCCTTGGCTGCTTTGTTTCAGGGAGTATTGAATAGTCTTCATATTTTTACTCCGTCGGGTCTTGCGCCGATTTTATTAAATATTACAACCATTCTTTGCGCTTATGGATTGAGCCCCTTCATGAAAAATCCCGCAAGGGCTATGGCTGTTGGAATTCTTATTGGCGGGTTACTGGAAGTATCAATTCAGCTTCCATTTGTATTAAAACGGGGTCAGAGCTTCTTTTTTACGGGCTTGAAACGGGCTTTCACCAACCCCGGAACCCGCAAGGTACTGCGATTAATCAGCCCGACTATCATCGGGATGGCGGCCTACCAGCTTAATGACCTGGTTTCTACGGTCTTGGCGGGGAGAGCAGGGGAGGGGATTGTATCTAGCCTTCAGTTTTCGCTTAGGCTTCAGGAACTGATCCTTGGTGTTTTTGCAGTTTCTATAGGGACGGTGCTGCTTCCAAATCTTACCGAATATGCCAAAACCTCCCAGTGGGATATTTTTAGCAAGCGGTTGATTTCTGCAATGAAAATTATTGCCCTGATAACCATTCCGATTACATTTTTTTCACTCATGGAGGGTCAGAGCATTATCCGGCTCCTTTTCCAAAACCGCAGCTTTGATGAAACTTCCGTCGCTCTTACACTTGCGGCATTCACTTTTCATATGCCGGGCATATTTTTTATCGCTCTCAACCGCATTCTTGCCCCGGCATTTTACGCTCAAAGCAATACGAAATCGCCTACACTTGCCGGCATCATCTCTTTTGCCACGAATATTGTTCTTGCGGCTGTTTTGGTTGGTCCAATGAGGGGTTCAGGTATTGCTCTTGCTCTGACCCTCGCAAGTGCGGTAAATACTATTTTTCTTATTATCTTTTTGATAAAAAACCCAAATATAACTTTGGGGTCAGAGCTTCGGGCTTCTCTTCTATATACTTTGAAAATAGCCGTCATTTCCGGGTTGGCGATTATCCCTATTCACTTTCTTTCCCCCGTCCTGTTGGGGCTTTTTGCAGGAAATAGCCGGATTATCTCTTTAGGAATTCCTTTAGTGATAAATACAATTGTCTTTTTTATACTTGGAGTTGCCATGCTTGCGCTTGTACGGGATCAAAATTTCCTTGCAATTATTAAAATGATGAAAAAGAGGGTCAGAGCTTTATGAAATTCCAGAATATCCCAACTGTAGTCCTAGTCGGCCGCCCAAATGTGGGGAAATCCACGCTTTTTAACCGCCTTCTTCGTAAGCGCAGGGCAATTACCGATCCCACGCCCGGTGTGACGCGCGATCCGGTAGAAGCGGATTGCTTCATTGGCGAAAAGGATTCGTTAAAACCTATCAAGCTTATTGATACCGGAGGTTTCAAACTTGCCGAAAGCGAAGGTATCGATAAACTTGTCGTGGAAAAAACCCTCGAAATGATAAAAAAAGCGAATATCATCGTCCTGTTGCTTGAAGCCGGCGAAATAACGAGCGAGGATGAGGAGCTCATCAAACTTCTGCGTCCGTATCGTGAAAAGCTCATCGTTGCTGTGAACAAAACTGAAGGCGGCAGACTGCAGGCTGATTCATGGAATATCCTCAGTTTTGGATTTGATGATATTTTGATGATCTCCGCCGAACATGGCGATAATGTGGGTGAGCTTCAACAAAAAATAATTCAGCGTTCTGATTTTTCCAAGGTTGAGGAGGTGCAGGAAAACCCATCTATTCAAACTCCTATCAGAATCGCTCTTTTAGGGAAGCCGAATACGGGCAAATCGACGCTTTCGAACAGATTGACTTCTACAGATGCTTCTATAATAAGCGATATTCCCGGGACAACTAGAGATACAATCGAAGGCCGCTTTCGCTGGAAATCCCGTGATTTTATCATTCTCGACACTGCGGGGATCCGCCGGAAAGCAAAAGTTACCGAAAATATCGAATATTACTCTGTAAACCGCGCCATAAAAACCATAAATGATGCCGATATCGTGATTTTGATAATTGATGCTGTTGAAGGGCTTTCCGATCAGGATAAAAAAATCGCCGCTCTCGCGCATGATAAGGGCAGGGGTATCATCATGGCTTTAAACAAATGGGATTCAATGCCTCAGCATAAGAGTACGTTTAAAACTGTCTCCGACAGGATTCGTTTTCTGTTTGGTCAGATGGAATATGCCCCGATTATTCCCATCAGCGCGAGGGAAGGAACCGGCATCGACAAATTACTGGAAACCGCGGTGAAAATGTACAAGCAGCTCAATATTCAGATTGGCACGCCTCAGCTAAACAAGGCGCTGGAACGATGGCTGCAGGAATATCCGCCGCCGACAGGTCCGCAGACCCGTTTTAAGATCAAATACGCTGTGCAAAAATCCGCCAATCCTGTCCATTTTATCCTTTTTGCCTCCCGTACTAAGGCAGTGAGTGAGTCGTACATTGCTTACCTGCGGAATAAAATCCGCAAGGATTTAGGGTTTTCGTTGATTCCTGTCCTGGTTGAGATAAAAAGCTCAAGTTAAGCTCTGACCCTCGAAGCTCTGACCCCGAGTTCGCCGAGTTCATGAAAATTGGGGTCAGAGCTTTAATTTTCCGGTTTTGCAAGAGCAAAAACCAGTAATTCTGCCAATTGGGCTGCTTCTCCTTCGGTAAGTGTTATGCCTTTTGACATTTTTTCATGTCCCGGCGCCCAATCTCTGATATCGAGTTTTGGGGATCTGTTGTTCCATGACACTAAATTCAATTCTTTTTTCCATTCGTTCTTTTCAGATGAAAGAACCCCATAATGTTTTACAATTTCAAATTTGATGCTTTCCATACTGTATCTCCTTAGTTTAAATATAACCAAATTTGTTCAATGGGGACAGAGCTTAAGATTTCTGCTATTTTTTCTCAAATGGGGGTCAGAGCTTAAAATGGGGACAGAGCTTGAACTCGGTGAGCTCGGGGTCAGAGCTTAAAATTATTCGTTAAAATGTAAAAAATCTTCTTGTAAAAAAACCTCAGCGGGTGTATAATCAAGTCATCTTAGAAATACCAGTTTCCAAAAGGAGCGGTCTAATGAAGAAAAATTTCTTTTCTATTTTCTTATTGATTATTATTGCAGCTATGATATTTGTTTCTTGTGGTTCAACCCCGGAGGTTGAGGAAGAGCCTGTTCAGGGAGTAGGAATAATTCCCCCGCCAACAGTACCCCCCCCTCAACAAACAGTGACTCCTCCTCAACAGGAAGAGGCTCCTACGCAGGAAGAGGTTCCCCCGCCGCAGACGGTAACTCCGGTTCAGGAAACCCCGGCAGATTTGAGTGAACAAATTGCGAGGGCGCAGGCTGCAAGGCAGACGGCTGTTGATTTTGACAGCCCGTTGTATTTCCCAAGTGACTGGGAAAGAATCGAAGCTCAATTTAACTCAGCCGGAAGTGCGGAAGCTTACGATGCTGCGGCAGATGCTTATAGTGCAATTCTCGGAAGGACAGTCCCTCTTTATGCTCAGGCAAGGGAGGATGAAATTATTGCTGAGAGAAATATACTTATCAGTACGGGGTTGACTCCTTATGCTCCTGAATATTTACGAAGGGCAGATGATATAGCTCTTACTGCGCTGGATCAATATGAAGCTGGGGATTACTATTCTGCGAAAGATACCGCCGCCGAAGCGTTACGTGAATATGAGGCGTTGAATTTAGCTGCAAAAGTCTTTTTTGCAAGGGAAGATCTTCTCAACACCGGGGTAACGCATTATGCTCAGGAATATCTTGACAGTGCAGATGATATTGCCTTAGCGGCGATATATGAGTACGATGCGGACAATAAAGAAATTGCAATAGCTTATGCAGAAGAAGCGTTGGATGAATATGAGGCATTGTATCTTGCTGCAAGGGTTTTTCTGGCAAGAGAGGAAGTCATAAATCGTGGTTTTATCGAATATGACGCTGACAATTTCTACAGGGCGGATGATGTTGCCTTGTCAGCAATAGATGAATACGACGCCGGGAATATAGAAGCGGCCGTAGAGCATGCGGAAGAAGCATTGCTTCGTTACAATATTGTGTTATCAAATGGATGGGTTGCGTTTGCCAGCGTACGGCGTGAATCTGCCATTATGGAAAGAGATAATGCTTTAGCTCAAAGGGCAAATATTGCATCTCGTGAATTATTCCGTGAAGGCGAGGCTTCCTATAGCATAGCTCAGGAAAATTTAGCGGCCGGTAATTACCACGATGCCGCGCTTCATTATATGGACGCCGAAGCTATTTTTATAATTGCCAGACTTGATACGGAAGAGAGACGCGAAAGAGCGTTACAGACAATCAGGTTAGCCGAAGAAAGAATCGAAGAAAGTAATGAAACAGCCATTGAGGCTGAAAGAATAATTGAAGGAGGTATAAGATGAGCCGCAAGGTTTCGCTTGTATTGTTATTATCTTTGTTGTTTACAATTTCGGTATTTGCATATGATTATCTTCCTGAATTGGATTTAGAAGTTCTTGAATTTAAATCGGCCGCATATATTGCAGTTGTAGTTCCGGAAGAAGAAAGTCACATTATCGAAAGTCTCCATAATAATGAATTTTTACTCGAGAGTGTGCGTCTTACCCGATTAGCTGAGGAAACGTTTGATTATGGCGACTATGATGCTTCTGCCAGTTTTGCCGCAGAAGCTATTCGATATGCCGAGCAGTCAAACGAATATGTTGCTGTTCATTTGATTGCTGAAGCGAGGCGTCTTTTGGATTGGGCGGATTCCAATGCTATTGCCGCTCGTTATCCGTATGCTTATAACGAAGGCAGAGGCTATTATGATGCCAGTTTAGTTGCTCTTTCTGAAGAAGAGTACATAGTTTCAATCCATGAGGCCTCCAGTGCTATTGAAATTCTTACTGCACTGGAATCCGATAGAGTTGCGCCATTACCTAGGCAGTACACTGTCAGAACATGGGCGGTTGAAAGAGATTGCCTGTGGAATATAGCCGGTTATCCGTGGGTTTATAATGATCCATGGAAATGGACAGAACTCTATGACGCTAATCTTTCAAGAATGCCTGAGCCGGGTAATCCGGATCTCATTCACCCAGGTATGATATTGGATATCCCAAGCATAAGAGGGGAAATCCGACAAGGCATGTGGGATTCCAGCAGAATCTACGAAAACTTCTAGAAAATTCTTCTAATCTAAGGACCTGCTCTGGTTGTAAAGAACCAGAGCAGTGCCCATCAGTGCGTGAATGTAAGGTTCCTTCCCCATGCCTTGAATTACTTCTTTTTCGTCTACGAGAGCGACTTCGACGTATTCGTTTTCGTCAAGGTTTTGCCTGTTGTCGTTAATTAAATTCTCAGCAAGAAAAAAGTGAACCTTGTTTGACATTATTGCCGGGTTCGGAGAAAACTCTCCAATTTTAGTAATTTTTCCCGGCCTATATCCAGTTTCTTCGTATAATTCTCTTGCTGCTGCTTCTTCGGGTATTTCATCGGGTTCCAAGACACCTCCCGGAAATTCAAGGCTTAAATTTTGCGCCCCATGCCGCCATTGCCATACCATGACAAATTGTTTTCCTTCCGGGCTTTCAATGACCGGAATTACAATTGCCCAGTCCGGAGCGTCAATCACTGTGAAGGTATGTGTTTTATCCTGCCTTGGTTGGGATGCAGGAGCTTTACAGTAAGACTCTAAGACTGAAAATACCTTACAGCTAAATACCTGTTTTTTATTTTCTTCTGTCCACATTAATCGATTTTTATCCATGTTCTAAATTAACTGTTTATTTGCTTTTAGTACAGCTCTGACCCCATGAAATGAAATGAATGCTCTGACCCTCGAAAGCAAGCTCTGACCCCTTGAAGCCGAGCTCTGACCCTATTGAGGCGAGTTCCGACCCTTCGAAAGCAAGCAAGCTCTGACCCCATTGAGGCAAGCTCTGACCCTACGAAGCGATCTCTGACCCCAACAAATTCAAGCTCTGACCCTCTTGTCGGGGACAGAGCTCGCGTATAAAATGAATCAACCTTAGATGAAAGCATATATCGACATTGTGAATAAAATCCTCGAGCAAGGTTTTTGCAAGCAGAATCGCACCGGTGTTGCAGCTTTGACCGTTACCGGAGCCATGTTTGAGCATGATATGGCTGATGGCTTCCCCCTGTTGACAACGAAAAAAGTGCCTTTCAGGCTGATTGCTTCGGAACTTGAGTTTTTTATTCGCGGAATCACTGATAAAGAATGGCTGCGGGAACGGGGCAACCACATTTGGGATGAATGGTGCAGTCCTGATGTGGTTCCTTACGATACCGATGAGCCGACTAAGGCAAAAATGATGATAGAACGGGAGCTTGGTCCCATTTACGGCTGGCAGTGGCGTAATTTTGGCGCTTGCTATACGGCGTATAATGTGCCCCAACGGGGTCAGAGCTGCGATGGGCAGGGTTCAAATCAAGGCTGCGATCAACTGCTAGAACTTGTTCAGACTCTAAAAACCGATCCCGACAGCAGGCGCATGATTGTAAGCGCATGGAATCCCCTCGATCTTCACCGGATGGCGCTTCCGCCCTGCCATTATACATTTCAGGTGACAGTCATCGACGGCAAGCTCAATCTCCTGTGGAATCAGCGTTCAGTGGATGTGGCTCTCGGGCTTCCTTTCAATATTGCTTCTTACGGCTGCCTTCTGCATCTGTTGGCGAAGGAGGCCGGCTTCGCCGAAGGGAAACTTATAGGATTCTTGGGAGATACGCATATTTATGTGAACCATGTTGAAGCCGTACGTCAGCAAATTGCCCGTGAGCCGAGGGCGCTTCCCAAAATAAAAACGGAAAAGTTTTCTTCGATTTTTGACTGGCATTTTGGCGATACAGTCATTGAAGGCTATGACCCTCATCAAGCAATAAAGTTTGAGATTGCAGTATGAGCGAAATTATCATAATTGCCGCAATGGCAGAAAACCGGGTAATCGGCAGAAACAATGAAATGCCCTGGTCTATCAAAGGGAACTTAGCGCACTTTAAGGAAACGACCATGGGCTGGCCCTGTATCATGGGCAGGAAAACATGGGAGTCGCTTCCGAAAAAGCCGCTTCCGGGGCGTTTGAATATCGTGGTTTCCCGAGCTCTGACCCCAAAGGAAAGCTCTGATCCCGAAGAAGATTTCTTGATTTTCCCATCATTGACCGCCGCAATTGAGTATTGTTCAGGCTATGAGAGGGTTTTTATTTGCGGCGGTGAATCTATTTACCGTCAAGCTCTGACCCTCGCTGCAAAAATCGACCTCACATTAATACCCGGCAATTACGAAGGCGATACGTTCTTTCCAGAAATCGACTCGTCATGCTGGGAATCGATAAAAACTGAAGATTTTGATGATTTTTCGATAATCACTTACCAAAAAATTAATGAAAAAATGAGCTCTGACCCCGTTAATGCTCAATCTTCAAGCTCTGACCCCGTTGACGCTCGAGCTCTGACCCCAAGGAGGGATGAATCATGAAAAAGCCAATTTTGGTTGTACTTGCTGCCGGCATGGGCAGCCGCTACGGCGGATTAAAACAGATGGATAAAATCGGGAAAAACGACGAGGTGCTTCTTGATTATTCGGTATTCGATGCCGTAAAGTCCGGATTTGAGAAAATTGTGTTCATCATTCGCCATGATATTGAAAAGGATTTCCGCGAACTGGCTCTGGCGAGGATGGGGTCAGAGGTGAAGTGGGAACTGGCTTTTCAAAACCCCGACAGCCTTATTCCGCCGGATGTTTTCCGCGCGGCGCAGGAAGTTGGCAGGACAAAGCCGTGGGGAACCTGCCATGCCTTGCTTTGCGCGGCGGATTTTCTCGACGCGCCGTTCACGGTGATCAATGCCGATGATTTTTACGGAAGGGAAGCATTTGCCGTTATGGGGAAACATTTAAGCTCTGACCCCAAATCCGCAAGCTCTGACCCCGCAGGCGAGCTCTGCCCCCGGCAAGCTCTGACCCCGCAAGCGCAGGCAAGCTCTGACCCCAAAAACTCCTCAATAGTGCCGTATCAGCTTGAAAAGACGCTGAGCCCAATGGGAACTGTCGCGCGGGGTGTCTGTGATGTGGTTGACGGGTATCTTGCCGGTGTGGATGAACTTACTGCCATTCAGAAAAAGGATGGACGCATCTTTAACACGGCGCCGGATGGTTCTGTCCGGGAGCTTTCTGCCGATACTCCGGTGTCGATGAATTTTTGGGGGTTTACTCCAGAGATTCTGCCGGATTTTCGCAAGTATTTTGAGGATTACCTCGAAATTTTTAGCTCTGACCCCAAGGGGCAGGTCAAAAGCGAATGTTACATCCCGATGGCTGTCGATTACTTTATCAAGAGCGGAACTACCAAAGTGAAGGTGCTTTCGGCGGATTCTGAATGGTTTGGCGTTACCTACAAGGAAGACAGGGAAGCGGCAATAAAAAAGATTGAAGGGTTGTCCGCCGCAGGCGTTTATCCTTCTCCGTTATGGTGATTTTATGGAATTGATTAAATTAACTTTTACCGGCTTTGTTTTGGGCGCTACGGTAATAATCCCGGGGTTTTCTACCGCGACGATGGCGGTTGTGCTTAATGTGTACGATCGCCTGATAAATGTAATTGTGCCGGATGTAAAAAAAATTATGGCGGCGTGGTTGTTTTGGCTGCCGATGGTGGTTGGCGGAATTATCGGGATTTTCTTTTCCGGCAGAGTTTTTTCCATTTTGTTTGAAAATTATCAAATCCCCGCCTACTGGTTTTTTATCGGGATTATTGCGGGCAGTCTTCCTGTGGTTTATTCAAGGGTGCAAAAGCCGTCTTCGCGGCTGCCGTATCTTTCGTCTGCAGTTTGCTGTATTTTAGCGATTTTGATCATGGTGTTAATTAACGTGCTAAGACCGGAAGAGGGGGCGCGCCTTTATACTGAACTTACTCCGCAGGTTTTTGGGCTGCTCGTTCTTGGAGGCGCACTTTCTGCGATAGCGATGATCACTCCCGGGATTTCCGGCGCGTTTTTTCTTCTTGTAATCGGGTTGTATCAGACTGTTCTGAAAGCTGTTTCCGATTTAAATCTGCTGCTGCTGCTTCCGCTGGTGTTAGGTGCAATTGCAGGGCTTCTCGGCGGGGCTGCTGTTATGCGCTTCCTGCTTTCAAAAGCGCCAAGGGGGACTTACGGCGCTGTTCTTGGGCTTGTTGCAGGTTCTGTTATCGTGTTATTTCCCGGGACATTCGCTTTCGAGACCGGATGGGAATCTCCTGTAATAGGGATAATAATTTCAGTTGTTGTCATGATTGCTGGTTTTTTGATTTCTTTGTACATGGGAAGCCGAAAGCATAAGCCCGGCAAATAGCATCGAACCTTCGGTTTGGCAGCAAATCAATGTCAACAAGTTAAGAATATCATCTCGCAGAGTCGCATCGAACCTTCGGTTCGCGACGCAGAGCCGTTATTCGATATCTTTTTCTTAGAATTCTAGAAATTTGTACTGTTTATGTTGTTTGATAATGAAGTTTTCAAACAACAACTCTGCGCCCCTGCGTGATTTTTTTTTATGACAAACTGACCTGCGACAGGCGCTGGTTCTTTGCTTTTCATAGATGTTCTTTATGCAGATAAAAATCATCTTTGTTTTTATAAGGCGCTTCTTTGAATTTTGAAGTCTTCTTCGTTGAAGCTGGCTTGTTTTTTTGTTGTCTTTGCCATGATTATGGCCTCCTTTGTTTTATATTAAAGCGAGTCATTTTGACTCGCTTTAAGGCTGTTTCTACCTTACTGTGCGGGTATCGCAATCAGCGTTTCGTCCGTGCCGTAGTCTGCGTTGGGGTCGAATGTAAGAATGTCGCTGCCGCCGGTCTGGTTCACGCCGCCCATGGTGTATGTGCCGCCCGTGCCCCACTTCGCCGTGCCAGCATTAGTTCTGCCACTTTGATTAGTTCTCACCAGCAGCGCCGCATCAGAATCCGCTGTGTTGGCATTGGTTCCTTCGGAAGCGCCGTAAATCGTGCCTCCTTCCAACGTGAAGGATGCTTCATAATTCACCCACACGCCGCCGCCCTGGCTGCCGCTGTCTTTAGCGCTGTTTCCTGAAATCACGCCGCCCGTCATGGTGAAACCAGCACCTACACCGTCAAACACGGCAACACCGCCGCCGCCCCAGGGACCGCTATTGCCGGAAATTGTGCCGCCGGACATTATGAAGGTTCCCTGCACGCCAACGCCGCCGCCGCCGCCACTGCCGTAGTTACCGGAAATCGTGCCGCCGGACATGGTGAAGGTTCCCTGCTCGCCAACGTTAACGCCGCCACCGCACCACCATCCATCATCTTTGTTGTTGTTGTTGCCTGTAATCGCGCCGCTTAAAAGGATAAGCTCGCTGCCCTCCGTAATTACTATAAGCGGCTGGATGTTGTCCGCCACGCCGACCAGCGTTACGCCGTCAAGGGTGAGTTTATGACAATTTTGAATCCAGAGCAAGCTTCCTTTGCCCGTTAGATGAATTGTCCCGCTTCCGTTGATTGTTACCGTGCCGTCTATAATTAGACTTTCCTCATTGCCACCCTCCATAAGACCTCTGGCGTTCACAGTGCCGTTCACGGTAAGAACCGCGTTGTTGCCGAGCTGTAACGTTTCTCTTGTCAAGTCAAGCGTAACACCTGCGGGCACGGTGAGGGCTTTTTCGAGCCTTACGCCGCCGGTGAGCGTTACTGTAACTCCTTCCGCCTCCGCGATCCCCGGTACGATAGCGTTGAATTCAGCCGCCAATTGTGCCGCCGCTTCGACCGCGGACGGCGTACCTTCTTCGCCGGGAACGGTAACGCAGCCAGCGAAAGCCAAACTCAATGCCAGTGCTATTGCCGACATTCCAAGAAACATAAATTTGTTCTTCTTCATAAAAATCTCCTTGAACTTATATAAAAAGCCGTGAAAATTCGGCATTTGTTCTTGAGTAATGCTGCCTTTTGGACAGATCTATCCCGTAAAAATGTGTTTGATGGAAAAGTGATAACTTTTTTCTATAAGTGAATTGTACGGGGGGGGGGGGGGGGGCAAACATTTTTTAGGTGGCGTAAGTGTGCTTGGCGCTTGCTGCGGGTTTTGGAGCCGGGGTGGTTTTTTTGTG
>Ga0099364_10008574_pt1 | contig 14368 bp, 27 predicted proteins | sample TergutTh196P3_FD_73070 | JGI IMG/M metagenome (GOLD analysis project Ga0099364, IMG submission 73070) | Microcerotermes parvus P3 segment gut microbial communities from Pointe-Noire, Republic of the Congo - Th196 P3 | ecosystem: Host-associated > Arthropoda: Insects > Digestive system > Gut ... | reverse complement strand
GCGGTGCGAAGACGAAAATTCGCAGGCGGAATTCATTTCCGCCGTAAAGCGAATTTCGGCGTAGCGCACGGCGTCTGGGTTGTGGGGCGGAGCCTCACGTTAGTCAACTAATAATTATATGGCGGTGTTGAATCATGTCTGTTAAATTTTATAAGCCTACTACTCCGTCGCGGCGGCATATGTCCGTTTCGGGATTTGACGGAATAGATAAAAAGGCAAGGCCAGAGCGAAGCCTCACAACGGTGCTCAAGAAGCATTCGGGGCGCAACAGCTACGGCCGCATTACCGTTCGCCACAAAGGGGGCGGAAACCGCAGAAAATATAGAATCATAGACTTCAAGCGCAACAAGTTCGATATTCCGGGCACGGTTTTGCGCCTCGAGTATGACCCGAACCGTTCGGCGAACATAGCGCTCATAGAGTACACGGACGGCGAGCGCAGGTATATTATCGCTCCTGTCGGCCTGTCGAAAGGCGATTCCGTGATTTCGTCGAAGAGCGCGGACATTAAGCCGGGCAACGCGCTTCCGATAACGTCGATTCCTGTCGGTACGGTCATCCACAACATTGAGCTGTATCCCGGCAAAGGGGCGCAGCTTGTCCGCAGCGCGGGAACGTCGGCACAGCTCATGGCGAGGGACGGCAAGATGGCGCAGATAAAAATGCCATCGGGCGAGTTCAGGCTTGTTCGGAGCAATTGCATGGCGACGATAGGGCAAGTCGGGAATGCCGACCACGGCAACATCCACATCGGAAAAGCCGGACGCAAGCGCCACATGGGCATCCGCCCGACGGTGCGCGGATCGGCTATGAACCCCGTAGACCACCCGCACGGAGGCGGCGAGGGCAAGAGCCCGATAGGAAGACCCGGACCCGTCACCCCATGGGGCAAACCGACCCTTGGATATAAGACGCGCAAGGCGAAGAACCCCAGCGACAAATATATCGTAAAGCGCCGCGGTAAAAAGTAGGGGAAGGCGCCCTCAACAAAATCGCGTAACAGCAAGGAGTATATTTTATGAGTAGAAGCGTAAAGAAAGGGCCGTTCGCCGCTCCGGAGCTTATAAAGCGGGTCGATGAAATGAATGCCTCGGGCGAAAAGAAAGTGCTGAAAACATGGTCCCGCGCGAGCACGATATTCCCGACGTTCGTTGGACACACGATAGCGGTACACGATGGCCGCCGGCACGTACCCGTCTATATCACGGAAGACATGGTAGGCCACAAGCTCGGCGAGTTCGCGCCCACGCGCACATATCGCGGCCACGCCGGCAGCAAGACATCAAGGTAAGGGGGTGGACGATTTATGGAAGCGAAAGCGCATATGAAGTTTGTGCGGATATCGCCGCGCAAGGTGGTGATCGTCTGCGACCTTATAAGGGGCAAAGATACGAAAACGGCGAGAGCGATACTGATGCAGACCCCCAAAGCGGCGTCGGAGCTTATGCTGAAGCTGCTTAAAAGCGCCGTCTCGAACGCCGAGAACAATTTCAACATGGACCCTGACAACCTCTATGTCTCGGAAACCTACGCGAACCCCGGTCCGATACTCAAGAGGATGAGGCCAAGGGCGCGCGGCAGGGCGCACAGGATCAACAAGAGGACGTCGCATATCACCATCGTTGTAGCGGAAAAGGAATAGGGGGATATACTGATGGGACAGAAAGTTAATCCGCATGGATTCAGAGTCGGAGTTATCAAGGACTGGGATTCAAGATGGTATGCCCGTGCGGACAAAGTGGGCGACCTCATAATCGAGGACTATAACATCCGCAAATATCTCAAGGAACTGCTGTTTTCCGCTGGTGTTCCCAGAATCGAGATCGAGCGCGACAACGCCAAGGTCAGGATATACATTCACTGTTCACGGCCCGGCGTCGTGATAGGCAAAGGCGGCGCGGAGATAGAGAAGCTCCGCCAAGACGTCGAAAAGAGAATCGGCGGAAAGACCGTCGCCCTTTCGATAGTCGAAGTCAAGAACCCCGACACTAACGCACAACTGATCGCGGAAGGCATAGCCGCCAAGCTGGAAAAACGCATAGGCTTCCGCCGCGCGATGAAGAACGCGATGAGCAGGGCCATGCGTCTCGGAGTGCGCGGAATCAAGGTCATGGTATCCGGCCGTCTCGGCGGCGCGGAAATCGCCAGAAGCGAAACATACCACGAAGGCACCATTCCGCTACAAACGCTCAGAGCCGACATTGAATACGGTTTCGCGGAAGCGGCGACCACATATGGACGCATTGGCGTCAAAGTATGGGTATATAACGGCGAAATACTGAGCCAGACGCTACGCACGACGCCTAGGACGATGGACACGTCGAAACCTCCAAGAGAAAGGCGCGACCGCGGCGACCGCGGTGGAGACAGGGGCGGAGATCGCGGCGGACGCGGTGGCGGTGGCTACAATCGCGGCCCGCAAGGCTCGCAGGGCGGCGGATATAACCGAGGCCCGCAATCGGGCGGCGGATATAATAATCGAGGCCCGCAATCCGGGGGAGGCGGAAGACCCGCATACACCCCTAGGGAAGGAGGCGGAAACTAATGCTGATGCCAAAGAGAGTAAAGCGCCGTAAAGTGCAAAGAGGGCGCATGAGGGGAAAAGCCACGAGGGGAAACACAATTACTTATGGCGATTATGCCCTGCAAGCATTGGAGCCGTCGTGGATAACATCGAACCAAATTGAAGCGGCGCGTATCGCAATGACCCGCTACTCAAAGCGCGGCGGTAAGGTATGGATCAAGATTTTCCCGGACAAGCCCGTCACGTCAAAGCCCGCGGAAACGCGAATGGGTTCGGGTAAGGGCTCTCCCGAATACTGGGTAGCCGTCGTGAAGCCCGGCAGAGTGCTCTTCGAGATTGCCGGAGTACCGGAGGAAGTAGCGCGCGAGGCAATGCGTCTTGCGGGACATAAGCTGCCCTGCAAAACCAAGTTCCTCATACGCGAGACAGCGGACGAGACAGGAGGCGAGTAAGATGAAGGCAAGCGAAATAGTTAATCTCAGCCCCGATGAGCTCGAAGATAGGGTGACCGAACTCAAGAAAGACCTTTTCTTCCTGAGGATGCAGCACGCAACGAATCAGCTTGACAATCCGATCAAGATATCCCAAGTCAGAAAAGACATTGCTCGAGTTAAGACAGTTATTCGCCAGCAACAGCTTGAGCGGGCAGGAGGTTAGGGCATATGAGCGAGAACAGAACGTCTTCCAGAAAGACACGTATAGGGAAGGTAGTATCCGACAAAATGAACAAGACCATCGTCGTTGCTGTCGAAGATCGCGTACCTCACCCGCTATACAAGAAAATTATCAAGAGAACCTATAAGCTAAAAGCGCATGATGAAGCCAACGAGTGCGGCATCGGAGACAGGGTGCGCGTCATGGAAACGCGTCCGCTGTCGAAGGAGAAACGCTGGCGGCTTGTCGAAATCATAGAAAAAGCGAAGTAAAGGAGGCACCAGCATGGTACAGCAGGAATCATATCTGAAGGTTGCCGACAATACGGGCGCCAAGGAAATCAAATGTATCCGCGTACTGGGCGGTTCCGGCAGGAAATACGGAAGCGTCGGCGACGTTATCGTTGCATCCGTGCGGAAAGCCGCGCCGGGCGGCACGGTTAAAAAAGGAGAGCTTGTCAAAGCGGTCATAGTACGCACAGCAAAAGGACTTCACAGGGCAGACGGTACTTACGTGCGCTTTGACGAGAACGCCGCAGTTCTGATCAAAGAAGACAGGAACCCGAGAGGAACGCGCATATTCGGCCCGGTCGCCCGAGAGCTCCGCGACAAGGATTATATGAAGATCCTTTCGCTGGCGCCGGAAGTGATTTAGGAGGTCTGGGGATGCACATTAAAACGAACGACACCGTAATCGTCCTTTCCGGCAGGGACAAGGGCAAGCAGGGAAAGGTCATGAGCGTTGACCCAAAAGGCGGCAAAGCGATAGTGGAAGGCGTCAGCGTCGCAAAAAGGCATAAAAAACCGCGCAAGCAAGGCGAACCCGGCGGCATTATCACAATTAACACGCCGATCTACGTCAGCAAGCTGATGCGCGTGTGCCCAAAATGCGACAATCCGACGAAACCCGCGCACAGCTTTAACGAAGATGGCAAGAAAGTTCGCGTCTGCAAGAAATGCGACGCGGAAATCTAGGAGAGGGGGCAGGCCATTATGACAAGAATGAAGGTAAAATACCAACAAGAGGCCCTCCCGGCTCTTATGAAGAAATTTGGATATAAGAGCGTTATGCAGGTTCCCAAGGTCGATAAAATCATCGTGAACGTCGGCTGCGGCGACGCGCGGGACAATGCAAAGGCCATAGAAGCCGTGGTTAAGGACATTTCGGCAATCACAGGGCAAAAAGCCGTCGTAACAAGGGCGCGCAAATCCGTCGCGAACTTCAAGCTCCGCACGGGCATGCCTGTCGGCGTCAAGGTGACGCTGAGACAGGACAGGATGTGGGAGTTCCTCGACAGGCTGCTCAACGTAGCGCTGCCGCGCGTGAGAGACTTTCGCGGCATAAGCGCGAACTCTTTTGACGGTCGCGGCAACTACGCGCTCGGCCTCAAGGAACAGCTTGTTTTTCCGGAAATCGACTACGATAAGATCGAGAAGCTCCGAGGCATGGATATTGTGATATGCACGACCGCGAACACCGACGAGGAAGCCCGGGAACTGCTGACATATCTCGGCGCCCCGTTTATTCAATCTTAGAGGAGAATGTTATGGCTAAGAAAGCGATGATATTGAAGCAGCAGAGGGAACCTAAGTTCTCGTCACGGCGATATAACCGATGCAAAATCTGCGGACGCCCGCACGCATATCTGCGCGACTACGGCATCTGCCGAATCTGTTTCCGCAATTTGGTATATAAGGGCCAAATCCCAGGCGTTCGCAAAGCTTCGTGGTGACTTTTTCCGTTATGCGTCGCCTCAAGGATTTCGCAGTATCTCATACAGCTTCATCCTCTCGGCTTAGCCTAACGAAAAAATTCCCGCACGAAGAACTTCGTGGTGACTTTTCCATTACGCGTCACCTAATGAAAATTCCCATATAAATGTCTAGTTATGACTTTTAAATTCGGAATAAGGAATGAGGAATAAGGAATGAGGAATTGCAGTGTCCGCAGGGCAGACGGTTCAATTCATCGTGCAAAGTGCGATACGTTCACTCCTAACTCCTAACTCCTAACTCCTAACTCTGTAAACGAGGAGGAAATCAACATGCAAATAACCGACCCCATTGCCGATATGCTGACTAGGATAAGAAACGCCAGTTCAGCAAAGCACTCGACAGTTGACATTCCCGCGTCGAACATGAAAAAGGCAATCGCAGAAATACTGTTGCAAGAGGGTTACATCAAGAACTACCAGCTTATCAAAGACGGTATTCAAGGAGTTATCAAAGTAACGCTCAAATACAACGGGGGCGAGAAAGCCATAACGGGCCTTCGCCGCGTCTCGAAACCCGGGCTTCGCGTATATGCGGGCGCCGACGAACTGCCCTATGTTCTAAGAGGGCTGGGCGTCGCGATCATATCGACATCCAAGGGCGTCATGACCGACAAGAAAGCCAGATCGGCTAACGTCGGCGGCGAAGTCCTTGCGTTTGTGTGGTAAGGGGGAGCGATATGTCAAGAATTGGAAGAGCCCCGATAACCATACCCGCAGGAGTGGATATTAAAGTTTCGGAATCGAACGTCGTCACGGTAAAAGGCCCGAAAGGGACGCTCGAGCAGACGATCAACCCCGAAATCATCGTGAATGTCGAAGGCGCCGTCGTAAATGTCGCCCGCGCGACAGATGCGCCCAAGCATCGAAGCCTGCATGGCCTTTCGCGCACGCTTATTAACAACATGATTGTCGGCGTGACGGACGGGTACAAGAAAGAACTGGACATAGTAGGCGTCGGGTTGAGAGCGACCAAGGAAGGGAAAAAGCTTGTTATGAACCTAGGGTTTTCCCATCAGGTCATAGTCGAGGAAACGGACAGCATAGCGATAGACGTTCCCACGCCGAACAAAATCATAATCACGGGTATCGACAAGCAAGAGGTCGGCCAGTTTGCGGCTGACATCAGGAAGAAGAAGCCGCCGGAACCATACAAGGGCAAAGGCATAAAATATTCAGACGAGGTCGTTCGCCGCAAAGAAGGCAAGACCGGCGCCAAATAAAGGGAGGTGTGCCTAAATGATTAAAAGACCTGATACAAATGCACAGCGCAAAAGGCGTCACAGGAGAGTACGGGGCAAGATTTCTGGCACTTCCGAGAGGCCGAGGCTCAACGTGTTCCGCAGTGAAAAACACATCTACGCACAGGTAATCGACGATACCAAGGGAGTTACGCTGTGTTCCGCGTCGTCGGTCGAAAAGGACTTCGAAAGCAGAGGTTCCAACAAGGAAGGCGCGAAAATGGTCGGGAAAATGGTTGCCGAGCGCGCCGTCGCCAAAGGCATAGAAGTCGTCGTGTTCGACCGAGGCGGATATATCTACCACGGACGCGTCAAAGAGCTTGCAGAAGCTGCCCGCGAGGGCGGACTGAAATTCTAACGGGGAGGAGGAAACGAAGATGGCTTACAGCAACAACAGAAGAGACAATAACCGCAGAGACAATAGGGACAACCGAAAAGATGATACCCCACCCGAGTTTTCAGAGAAAGTCGTTTCCCTGAACCGCGTCGCTAAAACGGTAAAAGGCGGCCGCATATTCAAGTTTGCGGCTCTGTGCGTCGTCGGGGACGGCAAAGGCCGCGTCGGTTTCGGACTTGGGAAAGCCGGCGAGGTGTCCGAAGCCATCCGCAAGGGCATTGAGGACGCAAAGAAAAACGTCACATCGGTTACAATCTCCGGCAGTACAATACCTCACGAGGTAATAGGCGTGTTTGGCGCCGGCAGGGTTCTGCTAAAGCCCGCACCTCCGGGAACGGGAGTTATAGCAGGCGGCCCGGTTCGCGCCGTCGTCGAAGCTGCGGGGATATCCGACATCAGGACGAAGTGCCTGCGCTCAAATAATCCTCAAAATGTCGTAGCGGCCACGATGGTTGGACTCAAGTCGCTGCGCGACGCGGCGCAGGTCGCGAAAACAAGAGGAAAAAGCGTGGAAGATATATAGGAGAACGAAATGGCTAATTTGAGAATAAAGCTCGTTAAGAGCCTAAACGGCAGGCTTGATAAGCATATCGCGACCGCCAAATCCCTTGGTCTAAAAAAGATCGGCAGCGAGACGGTTCAGCCCGACAATCCGCAGACCAGAGGAAAAATCGCGCAAATCGGATATTTAATTACGATAACGGAGGAGTGAGCTTATGTATCTACACGAACTTTCTCCCGCAGAGGGCTCGACTCACAAAGGAAAACGAAAAGGGCGCGGACACGGTTCAGGCAACGGCAAAACCGCAGGGCGCGGCCATAAGGGGCAAAAGTCCCGCAGCGGCGGCGGAACGCGAATCGGTTTCGAGGGCGGGCAAATGCCGCTTGCGCGGCGCGTCCCGAAAAGAGGATTCAACAATATCTTTGCAAAACCTCTGAGCGCGATCAACGTAGCGTCGCTCAACAGGTTCGACGACGGCGCAACGGTCGGCGTGGAAGAGCTGCTTGAATCAGGCGTTCTCAGCAAGTGCGAATATGGGGTAAAAGTGCTGGGGAACGGCACAGTTCAAAAGAAACTGACGGTACGCGCAGCGGCGTTTAGCGAGTCGGCGAAGCAGAAGATTGAGGAAGCCGGCGGAAAGGCCGAGGTGGTGTAACGTGATTGCTACTATGCGCAATGCATGGAAAGTAGACGAAATACGCAAGAAACTACTGTTCATGCTGTTCATTGTCCTCATATATAGGCTCGGCAACGCAGTGACCGTACCCTACGTGGATACGGGTATGCTGCGCGACTATTTCACGCAACTAAACAACACGGTTCTTGGGCTGATGAACACCATGTCCGGCAGCGCCTTGGAGCGAGCGTCTATTTTCGCGCTGTCGATACAGCCGTACATCAACGCATCGATTATCATACAACTGCTCACAGTTGCTATCCCCGCGCTTGAACGCCTGTCAAAGGAAGGCGGCGAGGACGGAAAGAAGAAAATCGAGAAAATCACCCGCTACTCGACTATCGCAATAGCGATACTCCAAGGCTACGGCTACTACGTCCTCATAAACAACGGCGGGATGCTCGGACCGACCGCGACGGGATTTTGGCCGCCTGTAGTGATAGTCGCGACCTTCGTGACAGGCAGCGCCCTGCTGATGTGGATGGGCGAACAGATAACCGAATTTGGAATCGGCAACGGCATATCAGTCATCCTCTTCGTCAGCATCGTGTCGAGATTCCCGACGCAGATCGGACAGATGATAACCAGCACGATCACGAACCCCTCAAACTGGTGGATATATATTCTCATGCTGCTTGGCGCATTGGCGATAATCATTCTGATTGTTGTCGTTACGAACTCTGAACGGAGAATACCGGTTCAGTACTCAAAGCGTGTCGTCGGCAGAAAAATGTACGGAGGACAATCGACGCATCTTCCTATGAAGGTAAATATGTCAGGCGTTCTGCCCGTCATATTCGCGCAGTCGATTGCGTCGATACCTGCGACGGTCGTCGTGTTTGTGCCGAGATGGTCTGACAGTTGGCTGATGCGCACGCTCGATACGACGAGCATACCGTATGCGGTGCTGTACTTCCTGCTGATAGTGTTCTTCTCGTATTTCTACTCGACGGTGCAATTCAACCCGATAGAAATTGCGAACAACCTAAAGAAGAACGGCGGGTTCATACCCGGATTCCGCGCAGGCAAGCCCACGAGCGAGTTCATACAGAAAGTCCTTACAAAGATAACGCTGTTCGGCGCGATATATCTCGCAATCATAGCGATTACGCCAATACTCATAGCGCGGTTTTCCACGACGGCGCGAGATTCAGGGATATCGCTGGGCGGCACATCCGTCATAATCGTCGTCAGCGTTGCGCTTGAGACAATAAAACAACTGGAATCGCAACTACTCATGAGGCACTATAAAGGCTTCCTTGAGTAAATGAGATAGGAGATAGGAGTTAGGAGTTAGGCTTGACTGTAGGGAGCGGGCAATAGTGGACGAGAGACACCATCTCTCTTTAGGAATGAACCGAGGAGGTGTTTTGACATGAAAATGGTATTATTGGGCCCCCCCGGTGCGGGAAAAGGCACGCAAGCCGAAGCTCTGATGAACAAACTTGGCATCCCTGCGATATCCACGGGAGATATCCTGCGAGACGCGGTATCGAGGGAAACCCCGATTGGTGCGAGGGTCAAGGAGTTTATGGACGCGGGAGAGCTTGTTCCGGACGAAGTGGTCATAAGCATCGTGATGGAGCGGATATCAAAGCCCGACTGCAAAGGCGGCTATATCCTCGACGGCGTGCCGAGAACCATCGTTCAAGCCGAGGCCCTTGACGAAAAAGGCATTGAGATTAATCTCGTGCTGTCAATCGAAATTTCCGACGACGAGATTTTGGACAGGCTTGGCGGCAGGCGCGCGTGTCCGAGCTGCAAATCGACGTTTCATATCATATCTAAGCCGCCGCAGAAAGATGGCATTTGCGACAACTGCAGTACGGCACTGATAACTCGGAAGGACGACACAAAGGAAACGATTCGCAACAGGATACTGGCCTACCACAACGAAACAGCTCCGCTCAAGGAGTATTACAAATCACAAGGCAAGCTGAAAACAGTGAATAACATTCAAGGCGTTGCCGAGACGACCGAAGCGGTATTCAAGGTGTTGGGTATCACATGATAAGACGAAAATCCAAGCGTGAAATAGAACTGATGCGCCGTGCCGGAATAATTGCCGCGGCTGCCCGGGAAGAAGCCGGGAAACTGGTGAAGGTCGGCGCAACGACCCAAAGCATCAATAAAAAGCTGCACGAATTCATCCTATCGCAAGGCGCCGTGCCGGCATTCCTCGGATATAACGGATATCCCGCGAGCGTGTGCATTTCTGTCAACGAGCAGGTCATACATGGGATACCGTCTCCAAGGAAGCTTCTCAATGGTGATGTCGTAAGCATCGACATTGGAGCGGCAAAAGACGGCTATATAGGGGACTGCGCCGCGACATACATAGCGGGCGACGGCAGTGCCGATTCGGAAAGGCTGATAAGAATTACGCGAGAATGCTTTTACGAGGGAATAAAGTTCGCGCGCGTAGGATACAGGGTCTCCGATATTTCACGGGCGATACAGCGATTCGCGGAGCAAAACGGATACTCGGTGGTCAGGGATTATGTAGGACATGGCGTCGGAAGCAAGATGCACGAACCGCCCGAAGTCCCCAATTACGTCGAAACCCCGCGTAAAAAAGCGGATCCTCGGCTTCTTTCAGGAATGACCCTCGCGATTGAGCCGATGGTGAACGAGGGCGGAGCGGAGATTAAGGTTCTCGACGATGGCTGGACGGTCGTCACGAGCGACGGGAAAACCTCGGCGCATTACGAGAACACGATACTGATCACAGAAAATGAGCCCGAAATACTCACTGCTTTCGAGGGTATGCTATGACAATAGAAAAAGCGGACGTCGTGATATCGCTAAACGGCAGGGACGAGGGAAAACGCTTTCTGGTCATAGGGACGGAAGACGAATATTCGCTGCTCGCGGACGGCAAAGGCCGCAGAATAGACAAGCCGAAGAGGAAAAAGAATAAGCACTTGAAGTTGGAGGACAAAGCGGACAGCCATATTGCAGGGAAACTAATGACAGGAGAAAAAGTAACGAACAATGAAATAAGGCGCGCTTTGGCACAGTACGCCGCAGATCGTGGGATAGAAGGAGGTATGTAAGATTGGCAAAGGACGATATGATCGAACTGGAGGGAATCGTAGTCGAGTCGCTGCCTAACACTATGTTCCACGTAGACATAGGCAACGGGCATACGATTTTGGCGCATATCTCTGGAAAGCTTCGAATGAACTTTATTCGGATACTCCCGGGGGATAAGGTAACGGTGCAAATGTCGCCATACGATCTAACGCGCGGCAGGATTACATGGCGAAGCAAGTAGGAGGAAAAAGATAATGAAAGTTAGACCGTCTGTTAAGCCCATGTGCGAAAAATGCAAGATCATTAAACGCAAGGGCAGGGTAATGGTTATCTGCGAAAACCCGAAGCATAAGCAAAGACAAGGATAAACTAGGGAATAGGGAGTAGGCATCGAGGGGGCGAACTTTGATCCGCTTGAGCTGACTCGCGATCTCATAAAAGAAAGGACTGATTATCAAATATGGCACGTATTGCCGGCGTAGATTTGCCTAAGGACAAGCGAGTAGAAATCGGGCTGACCTATATTCTTGGTATAGGGCGGACAAGCGCGAAGAAGATTCTTGAAGCAACAGGCATAAATCCGGACACAAGGGTAAAAAACCTCACGGAAACGGAAGAAGCCGCTCTCCGCGAGTGCATTGACAAGAACTATGTCGTCGAAGGCGATTTGCGCCGCACGGTCGCGCTTGATATTAAGCGCCTGACCGAGATAGGCAGCTACCGCGGGCTGCGCCACAGGCGCGGACTCCCCGTGCGCGGGCAGCGAAGCAAAACGAACGCGCGTACCCGAAAGGGACCGAAGCGCACGATAGCTAACAAGAAGAAGTAAGGGAGGAAATTTCGCATGGCAGCACCTAAGGGCAAAAAAACTAGGACAAGGCGCCGCGAACGGAAAAATATCGAGAAAGGCGCGGTACATATCAGATCGTCATTCAACAACACGATGGTGACGGTGACTGACGTGCATGGCAATGCAATCTCATGGGCTTCCTCTGGCGGAATGGGATTTCGCGGAAGCAGGAAATCCACCCCCTTTGCCGCGCAAACGGCGGCGGAAACAGCGGCCAAGGCTGCGATGGAACATGGGCTGAAAACCGTTGAGGTTTTCGTCAAAGGTCCGGGTTCGGGACGCGAGGCGGCTATCAGGGCGCTCCAGTCGGCGGGGCTTGAAGTCACGATGATCAAAGACGTCACGCCGATACCGCACAACGGTTGCCGGCCGCCCAAAAGACGCAGAGTATGAGGAGGAAGACATAAATGGCAAGATATACTGACGCGGTTTGCCGCCTTTGCCGCAGAGAGGGCCAGAAACTCTTCTTAAAAGGTGACAGATGCTACACAGATAAATGCGCCGCCGACCGCAGGCCGTATCCTCCGGGACAGCATGGGCAGGGCCGCGTGAAGACGTCTGAATATGGAATGCAGCTCCGCGAAAAGCAAAAGGCAAAAAGGTATTACGGGGTTTTGGAAAACCAGTTCCACGGATACTTTGAGATGGCCAGCAGGAGAAAAGGCAAGACAGGCGAGAACCTGCTTGCGATTCTCGAGTCTCGGCTCGATAACACCGTCTACAGGCTCGGTTTCGCGATGAGCCGTGCCGAGGCGCGGCAACTCGTCCTTCACGGACACTTCCAAGTCAATGGAAGAAAGGTAAACATCCCGTCTTTTCAGGTTAAGCCGGGAATGATCATAGCCCTCAAGGAGAAAAGCCGTGGCCTAGGCAAGTTCAAGTCGGTTATTGAAGCCAATGCGTTCAGACAGCCGCCCAAGTGGCTGGAGTATGACGCAAATGCCTTGGTCGCAAAAGTAACCGCTGTTCCTTCGAGAGAGGACATTGATATGCCCATCGAAGAGCAGCTTATAGTCGAGCTTTATTCCAAATAATCATCTCATTCAATAACCCCTTAGTAGATTCCCTTGAAATGAAGGAGGGTATTTCATGATAGAAATCGAAAGGCCTCGCATTGAATGCGTCGAAACGCTTGAAGACGAATCATACGGCAGATACGTGGTAGAGCCGCTCGAACGCGGTTACGGCACAACGCTTGGAAACTCATTGCGCAGGATTTTGCTGTCGTCCCTTCCGGGAACAGCGGTCACAACAGTAAAAATCAACGGGATACAACACGAATTTTCAACCATTCCCGGCGTAAAAGAAGATGTCACCGAGATAATCCTTAATATAAAAGGCATAGTTGCAAGACTGCATTCGCAAAGGACAAAAACCATCTACATAGAAGCATCAGGAGAGGGTGTCGTCACCGCCGGGGATATAAAGCCCGACGGTGAAGTTGAGATTCTAAATCCCGAGCTGCATATAGCCACGCTGAGCCCCGACGCCACTCTCAGCATGGAACTTACGATTGACCACGGACGGGGATACATGTCAGCTGAGCGGAACAAACTTCAGCAGCCCATAATCGGTGTGATACCGATAGACTCAATTTACACGCCGGTTCATAAAGTGAACTACACGGTTGAAAACACGCGCGTCGGAAATGTCACCGACTTCGACAAACTGACAATCGAGGTTTGGACAAATAAAACGATAAGCGCAAAAGACGCCGTATCGCTTGGCGCGAAAATACTTTGCGATCACTTTACATTGTTTATCGACCTGTCCGAGGCGATCGGCACTAGATCGATAGTCGTTGAAAAAGCGGAAACGCAGAGGGATAAGGTTCTTGAGATGACAATTGAAGAGCTCGACCTTTCAGTCCGTAGCTTCAACTGTCTCAAGCGCGCGAACATCAACACGGTGGAAGACCTTATCTCGAAGTCGGAAGCCGATATGATTAAAGTCAGAAATCTCGGGCGTAAATCGCTCGAAGAGGTCGTCCATAAACTGGCTATGATGGGCCTTGCCCTGATGAACGAAGAAGCCAATTCCTAATTTTGGAGGTAGAAAATAATGCCCGGAACACGTAAGCTTGGGAAGACTACAGCGCAGCGCAGGGCGATGCTGCGGCAACTGGTCACCGACTTTCTGGATAAAGGTAGGTTAGAAACCACCGTGACGCGCTGCAAGGAGATAGCGCCGCTTGCGGAGAAAATGATAACGCTCGGCAAGAAGAACACATTGGCGTCGCGCCGCCAAGCGCTCGCGTTTATAACGCGGGAAGAGGTCGTGACAAAAGTGTTCGTGGAAACAGCGCCCGGTTACGAAGAGCGCAACGGAGGTTACACGCGCATAACAAGAATCGGCCCCCGCCGAGGAGACGCCGCCGAAATAGCGGTCATCGAGCTTGTCTAGCAGGTCTTCGGAAACGAACTCGGAATAAGACGGCAAACCCTAATTCCCCTCCTTGGAGGGGTGCCGCGTAGCGGCGGGGTGGTTTCGCATATAAGATATAAAGACGGTTCTTTGCTTTTGAGTAGGCAAAGAACCGTTTTTATTTTGCAACTGAAGGTAACGCAATTCTCACAGTTTCGTCGTTGCGAGGAGCGAAGCGACGCGGCAATCCAGAAAGAAATATGACAATCGGCGCAAAAAAGGACTGGATTGCTTCGCTGCGGCTCGCCAAGACGACGGGGGACTGAACTCTTTTTAGTATTTACAAATGTTTT
>Ga0099364_10008573_pt1 | contig 14369 bp, 11 predicted proteins | sample TergutTh196P3_FD_73070 | JGI IMG/M metagenome (GOLD analysis project Ga0099364, IMG submission 73070) | Microcerotermes parvus P3 segment gut microbial communities from Pointe-Noire, Republic of the Congo - Th196 P3 | ecosystem: Host-associated > Arthropoda: Insects > Digestive system > Gut ... | reverse complement strand
CCCTTGTTAAAGGGGGGAAAGCGGCGAAGCCGCAGGGGGGATTATAACCCGGAATCCCCCCGTCACTTCGTGACACCCCCCTTTAACAAGGGGGGCTTTGGCGCAAATTTAAATAATGCGCGCAAACTCATATTAATATAAAAATTTTTCATCAATATTAATAATATGTTTACCGCCGGTTTATATTTTTATTATATAATATTTCTATTGAGTTTCGTTAGATAAGGAGCGGTGAAAAATGGATTATAAAAAATTAAAAGGCGAATCTGTGTTTGTCGGAGCCGGAGCGTTTGAAAATTACGGAGGCTGGGTTCTCGATACGCAGTTTGTACTTAACATGGGTTCGGAATATCTTCTCGCGCACGGTTTGGGCGTTCCCGTAGCCGACGCCGTAACGACGGTGAATTTCAGCGAATCGGGCAAATACAGGCTGTGGGTATTTACGAAAGACTGGAACGCGCGATGGAAACAAAATATGTCTCCCGGGATTTTTAAAGTGAGCGTCGGAGAAATTGAAAGCGGCGCGACTTTCGGTACGCATAGCGCCGAATGGAACTGGCAGGACGGCGGGATTATAGAAATCGAACCGGGGGAAGTTAAAATAGCGCTGCGCGACCTTACGGGTTTCGAGGGTCGCTGCGCGGGGATTCTCCTGACGAAAAATATAGATTTTATTCCGCCGGATAATATAAAAGAAACGCTCGAAATGCGGCGGGCTCTGACGGGAACGGAAGCGGCCGTAAATTTGGGCAGATATGATTTCGTCGTTGCGGGGGGAGGAATATCGGGGATGAGCGCGGCAGTCGCCGCCGCGCGTAACGGCTTAAAGACCGCCCTTGTCCACGACAGGTTTATATTCGCGGGGAACAACAGCTCGGAAGTGAGGGTCTGGCTCGCCGGCGAAACGAATTTTGAGCCTTTCCCTAAACTCGGCAATATCACCCGCGAATTTGAACAGGAAAAAAAGGCGCATTACGGGCCGTCTAATATCGCGGAGCTTTACGAAGACGAAAAGAAAGCGGCGATTTTAGAAAACGAGCCGAATCTCGATTTGTTTACGGGGTATTTTCTTACCGGCGCAGTAACAGAAACAAAAACAGAACAGAACGGGGTCGGGATAAAGAGCGCGCTTGTCTATAACGTGAAAACCGGCGAGTACGGGGAAATTTACGCGGATATGTTCGCCGACTGCACGGGCGACGGAACTCTGGGTTATTTTGCCGGGGCGCATTATGAAGTCACGACCAACGGACACATGGGAATGACCAATGTCTGGCATATAGAAGAAACGGACGGCGAACAGAAATTCCCGGAGTGCCCGTGGGCAATCGACCTGTCGGGCGTCGATTTTCCCGGAAGGAATAAAGTCAAGAACGTTTACGGCAGACAGGGCGCGGACGCTCTGGGAGGCTGGTACTGGGAAAGCGGAATGGAACACCCGCCCATAGAAACGGCGGAATACGCAAGGGACACGAATTTCAGGGCTATGTACGGCGCTGTGGACTGCATTAAAAATCATGACGGGGACTATAAAAACTATTATCTTAAATTCGCCGCGTATATCGGCGGAAAACGCGAGTCGCGCCGTCTTCTCGGCGATATAGTTTTAAGCAAGTCCGACGTTTTTGCGGAAACTAAATTTACCGACGGCATAGTTCCCACGACGTGGAATTTCGACGTGCATTACCCGGACAGGAAATTTTACGCCGCTTTCCACGAGGGAGACGCTTTTCTCACGAAAGATTATCACGAGCAGTTCCCCAAGCCGTTCTTCGTGCCTTACAGGTGTCTGTATTCGCGCAATATATCGAACTTGTTCATGGCGGGGCGCGACGTAAGCGTCACGCACGACGCTCTGGGAAGCGTACGGGTTATGCGCACCGGGGGCATGATGGGAGAAGTCGTCGGAACGGCGGCGGCGCTCTGCGTCCGCAACGGGGTTAAATCGCGGGATATTTATGAGAAACGTCTCGGAGAATTACTGGATAGATTCAGATAAAATAACAGACTTCCTGCGAAATTAAATATTTGTTTTGTAGGGGCGCGCATTGCGCGTCCGCAAAATATTCCCCGACGCCGGGTTGAAATCCATAGCGCGCATTGCGCGTCCGCAAAACCAACGCAGTTTTGACGTTTTTCAGACGGACGGCCAATGGCCGCCCCTACATAGTAATGTGATTTCGCAAGTCTAATATAAAATAAACATAACGGGAGAGTAAAATTTATGAAAAGAATTATAGCGCTGGCGCTCATACTCGCGGCGCTCCTGGGGGTTTTATATTCGTGCTCCGGTCAGGACGGGGATAATATAAACGGCCGGACGGCAGATTCAGAAAGCGGAGGAGATACGGACGCCGCCGGTAAAGACGGCGAAGAAGAACAAATCCTGCCCAATCTTCCGGAGGCGGATTTCGGCGGCGAGTCCGTGACGTTCCTTACGGCGATGCCTTTCGAGGGAGCTACCGGCTGGTCGGCCAACAGAGATATTTTCGCAGAGGAAGACACGGGCGAGCCGCTTAACGACGCGGTTTTTTACAGAAATCTGGAGATACAGGAAAAATACAACGTGGAAATAAACGTCGCCGCGCGCGGAGGCCCGCACGACTCGTTCAGGAACTCGGTCAACTCCGGCGACGGCGCGTACGACGTTATTATACATACGCTTGAAGATATGTCCGGTCTGATTTTCAGGAATTTATTCCTCGACCTGAAACAGGTTCCCAATATAGACCTGCCGAAACCGTGGTGGGACCAGAACGCCAACGAAGCTTTTACTATAGGCGGCGGACTCTATATCACGACGGGGGATATCACGACGCAGGCCGTAGACTCTATTTTCGTACTGCTGTTCAACAAGCAGCTTATCAGCGATTTCGGGCTGACGACGCCGTATCAGTACGTCCGTGACGGCTCATGGACTTTTGACAGGATGCTCGAAATGATGAAAACGGAGGGAGTCGCGAGGGATATCGACGGCGACGGAATAATCGGTCTCGAAGACCAGTTCGCGCTGGGCACGATGAACCGTTTCCCGAACGCGCTGTTTTTCGCGGCGGGGCAGAGGGTCACCGAAAAAGACGAATCCGGCATACCCCAGTTTGTCCTGAACAACGATAAAACAATCAACGTTCTGAACAAAGCGATAGAATTTATGGACAAAAACTATACTCTCGACGTAACGCCGATTCCGGAAGGCTGGACGGTTGGGGAAAAGCTTTTTGCCGAAAATAAGATATTATTTTACGGCAGCGTGCTGCAATTATTTGCGAGATTAAGGGAAATGAACGATTCTTTCGGGCTGCTGCCGATGCCCAAATGGGACGAAAGCCAGGACGGATATAACTGTTACGTGATTGAAGTGAGCGGCGTTCTCGGAATGCCGGTGACGCTTGAAGGCGAGAGGCTGAACATGGTCTCCCACGTGACCGAGGCTATGTGCGCCGCTTCGAGATATACGCTGATTCCCGCGTTTTACGATATGACCCTCACGAGCAAACTCATGAGAGACGAAGAGAGCGCCGAAATGCTGGATATTATTTTAAACAGCGGAGTGTTCGACATAGGTTTCACCCGCGACTGGGGGCGTTTGTTCTCAAGGTCTTTCCGGGATAACGCGATAAGCGGCGCGGGCGGTTTTGTATCGTCTTACGAGAGTCTGATAGAAGCGGCGGAGTCCGCCCGGGAAAGGGAAATCGATTCTCTGTTTGAATAATATTCCCCTCTTATTTATATGTTTTACACGGGCCGCCCGGAGCGTAATATATCTCCGGGTTTGATTTCCCGTTCGCGCCATATATTATTCGCGGCCTTTATTTTCTCGTCGATTTTTATTTTGAAAATCATCATCGGATGAGGCGCCGACTCTATCGGGTTATCGTCTTTGTCAAAAAGATTGCTTATTATTATGTCTTCCCCGAAATGACCGGGAGATAATATCTGCGCGTCTTGGTTTAGAAATATTTTGTTCTTCTGTTCAAATACTGCGATATTATATCCGCCGTCGGAATAACGGCCGATACACGTTCCGAGATAAATCCTCTCTCTTATATACTCCGGGTTTTCGCAAACCGCGGCGTTTTTCTGCGTCGGGTTATAGAAAAACCCCGTATAATATTCCCTCCGGCTTACCGACTGGGTTTCTTCTATTAATTTGTCTGTTAATTTGCCGGTAAGATTAACGCCGTTATAATAACTGTCCAGCGCGATTCTGTACGCATTGGTTATACACGCCGTATAGTACGCGCTTTTCATACGCCCTTCTATTTTAAACGAATCTATGCCGCAGTCGGCTAAATCGCCTATATGCTCGACCATGCGTAAATCTTTCGACGAAAACAAAAAAGTTCCGGTATCGTCTTCGGATATTTCGAGCTCTTCTCCCGGACGTTTTTCTTCGGATATATAATGCGTCCGGTATTTCCAGCGGCACGGCTGGGCGCACCCGCCTTTATTCGCGTCTCTCGACGCATAATAATTCGACAGCAGACACCTGCCCGAATACGCGACGCACATAGAACCGTGTACGAAACATTCGAGCTCTATATTTTTACCCACGCTTGATTTTTCAAGCTTTTGTTTTATTGTTTTTATATCTTCAAAAGTAAGCTCTCTGGATAAAATTATACGTTTCGCTCCGAGTTTCGCCCATTCTACGCAGGACAAATAATTCTGGACGTTTGCCTGAGTCGATATGTGGATATCGATTCCGGGCAGTATTTTTCTTACGAGAGAAACGACGCCGATATCGGCGCAGATTACCGCGTCCGGTCTGTCTTTAAGATTTTTGATACTGTATAAATATTCTTCTAATTTATATATATCTCCGGCTTTCGGGATTATATTGACGGTCAGATATAATTTTTTTTTGAGGTTATGCGTATAAACGCACGCCTGTTCGATTTCGTCCAGGGTAAAATTATCCGCGGCCGCTCTCATGCCGAAATCTTTGCCCGAAAAATAAACGGCGTTCCCGCCGAAAAGCAGCGCGGCTTTAAGTTTTTCGAAATTTCCTGCAGGAGATAAAATCTCCGGTTTTTTGGACAGCATTTATAAAATCTCCTGATTTACCCCGCGTTCGCCGCCGCGGCTCTCTCGGCGCGTATTCTCGCCCGGTGCGCCTCGTGCTGTGACGCCGTCTGCGAATAGAACGCCCTGCCCGTTAAATCCGTTATAAAATAATAGTATAAAAATTCTTCCTCGGGCCACAGGGCGGCGTGTATGGACTCGTATCCCGGGTTGCATATCGCGCTCGGGGGCAGTCCGCGCCTCGTATATGTGTTATACGGCAGGTCCTCTTCGAGGTCCGCCTGCGTCAGGTCCTGTTTCGCAAACCCGTAAGAGTACATAATCGTCGCGTCCGACTGCAAATACGGGAAAGTATTCGCGTTCAGCAGTCTGTTATGGAAAACCGCCGATATTTTGGGTAAATCGTCTCTGTAGCGTCCTTCCCTCTCGATTATCGACGCGAGTATTATAATATCGTCGATACTCAATCCTCTCCCGTCCGAACTCGATTCGACATAACCCCTGTCCAGAATTTCGGATTTCGCGTAAAACTCCTCGGCGAACTTAATGCCGAAATTATTCAGGAATTTCGTTATTATATTTATTTCGTTCTCGTCTTTATAGAACTCGTAGGTATCGGGAAATAAATAGCCTTCGAGCATATATTTCCTGTCGGGGGATAAATTCGCTCCGGGAGCGTAAAGCGGCTCAAGAAACCTATAGCCGAACTGCGAATAATCGGTGTCGTTTATCGCTCTCACAAAACCCTCTCTCGTTCCGATGCCGTTTTCCTCGACGAAAATATCTATGATTTGGTCCGTGTTAAAATGCTCGGGAATAGTCACCCTTACGATTTCCCTTTCGCCGGGTTTTACTCTGAACTCCCAAATCATCTCGTCGTAATTCAAAGCCGCCGAAACGGAGTAAATCCCCGGTTCAAATTCCCATATCCTGTCTTTTTTCCTGTAATTTATATAAAAATCGAAAATCCTCGGATATTTTATAAGCTCGTTATCGAACAAAATCCTGGAGATTTCAGATATTTCGGCGTTTTCGGGAATAACCACGTTTACCGACTTATCGTCTTTGACAAACGCGAAAACGTCGTTCGCTATCGCTATTATATTATAGGACAAAAATCCGGATATTAAAATTACCCCGGATATATACAGCGCGACTTTCAATATGCCGGACAGGATAAACCCTCCGCGTTTCAACTCTATATCTTCGTCTCTGTTCTTGCTTTTGTTTTTATTATGCGATATCGTCAGTTCGCCCGGTTCGCCGTCCGTACGGCCGTTTTTTGAATTTATATCCGAAAGTCTCTGCCTGTTCGATTTTATATCCCGTCCCGTAAAATTATATGTACCGTCGGGATTCATATTTCTTACTTCGGGCGTCGCCGCCCGCGAAGAAGGACGCCTTCCCGCGTTTTTGATATTCGGGTTCGTGTCGAACGTTCTCGTATGACTCGTATGACCGGGTTGGCTTTGGGATTGCGCCTGCAACCGGGATTGGGATTCGCCGCGGCGTTTGTCCTTGTTATATCTTCTGACCGTTTCGGCGGGATTCTGCGGCGACGGCCTGTTCGTCGCGGGTCTGTTTTGACTAATATTTTTATTCTGCCTTGATTTTAAAGGCATGAGAAAATTACCCGTATCCGCTAAATTTTCCTGTTCCGGGTTCAAATTATTATTTTTATTGTTTTTATTGTTTTGATTTCCGCCGTCTGTTAAATTCATATCTGCGCAGCTTCCCCGTTTACGTAAACTTCTTTTATTAACGCTTTGCCGTCTTTTATAAATCTATTTTTGTCAAGAATTATAAAATCGGCGTCTTTACCCGTTTCGACGGAGCCTTTGCCGTTATATATCCCGGCGCACTCCGCGGGATTCCTCGTGACAGTCAAAAGCGCGTTCTGCAATTTGCAGCCGGTAAAATCGATAAAATTATTTAATTCTGCATATAAATCCGACGTACTTCCCGCTATCGTTTCGCTCCCGTCGGGATTTTTTATGAACGCCCTGCCGTCTTTCACTCTTACTCCCCTTGACTCGCCTGAATTATATTCGCCCTCCGGGATTCCCGCGGCGGACATAGAATCGCTTACTATAATAATTTTGTCTATGCCTTTCGCCCTGTACGCTAATTTTACGATATCCGGATGCAGATGAATCCCGTCGCAGATTATTTCGGCGTAGATATCATCGTTTACGAGAGCGCTCCCCGAAACTCCGGGCTCTCTGTGATGTAACGGACTCATGGCGTTGAACAGGTGCGTCAAAGATTTCGCGCCCAGTTCTATTGCTTTCTTTATAATTTCGCCGCTCGCCTCGGTATGCCCGAGGCTTATCGTCGCGCCCTTTTTGACCGCGTGATATATAAAGTCAAGCGCGCCGTTAATTTCCGGGGCTATAGTTATATGCAGCTTCAGCCCCTCTCCAAGAGACCCGGATATTATTTCGTCAAGCTCGTTTAAATCCGGAGGCTTTATAAATTTCCGGTCGTGCGCTCCCGCCCTGTTCTCGTTTATATACGGACCTTCCAGGTGAATCCCCGCGAAATTTATTTTCGCCAGACCCGAATCCCTCGCCTTTTTCACTTCCCCGATAGTCCGCATAATATCTTCATGCTCCGCGGACGACGTCGACGCGAACAAAGAAGTCACGCCGTTTCCGGCGTAATACCCGCTCATTTCTATAAGCGCTCCGCAGTCCGCGCCCATAATATCTATGCCGCGCGCTCCGTGCGAGTGGATATCTATAAATCCCGGTATAATCAGCTTGTCTGATTCCCCGCCGCCTTTCCCGGTATATAATATCTCTGAAAACTTTCCGTTTTCGATATCCAAATCCGCCCGTATAAAGCATTTCCTGCCGCTGTTATACACTTCCGCGTTTCTTATGCGCATTTAACAAAAACCTCGATTTATATTAATTAAATAGTAGGGGCGCGCATTGCGCGTCCGCAAAATCAACGCAGTTTTGATGTTTTTCAGACGGACGGCCAATGGCCGCCCCTACATGGTAAAGACTAAACGACGTCGTTTCTCTTTATTTTATATTCCGGATTTTCGACCCGGGGTTTGGGTTCCCTTCTCTTCTTGTCTTTGTTTATTATAACCTCGGGATAAATAGTTATGTCCTCGACGTTCTGCTTATTTATTATTATTTTTTCTATATCCGGTTCGGACGGGCTCTCGAACATCACTTCCTGCAGCGCTTTCTCGATGATTGTTCTTAATCCTCTCGCTCCGGTTTCCCTTTTCGCCGCGAGACCCGCGACCGATTTAAGCGCGTCCTGCGTAAATTCAAGCTCGACCTCGTCGATTTCAAATAATTTTTTATACTGCTTAACTATAGAGTTTTTCGGCTCGGTCAGGATTTTAACGAACGCTTCCTCGTCAAGCTCGTCGAGCGTGACTATAACCGGCAGTCTGCCGACGAGTTCTGGAATTAGTCCGTATTTTATAATATCGTGGGAATCGACTTTTTCGAGAGTTCTGCTCTGTTTCTTCTCTTCTTTCGTCTGGACCGTTCCGCCGTAGCCGATAACAGAAGCTCCGAGTTTTCTCTCGATTATCTCGCCTATCCCGTCGAAAGACCCGCCGCATATAAACAATATATTCTCCGTATTGATTTGGATAAAATCCTGATTCGGGTGTTTTCGTCCTCCCTGCGTGGGAACGTTCGAGATTGTTCCCTCGAGAATCTTTAAAATCGCCTGCTGGACTCCCTCTCCCGAAACGTCGCGGGTGATTGAACGGTTCTCGCTTCTCCTCGATATTTTATCGATTTCGTCTATATATATTATACCCTTTTCCGCGCGTTCCACGTCGTAATCGGCGGCCTGAATCAATCTTAATAATATATTTTCGACGTCTTCTCCGACATATCCCGCCTCAGTAAGAGTCGTCGCGTCCGAAATCGCGAACGGAACTTTCAGTATCTTCGCCAGATTCTGCGCGAGATAGGTCTTGCCCACTCCCGTCGGTCCGAGAAGCAGAACGTTGCTCTTCTGAATCTCGACTTCCCCGTCGTCCTTCTGAAGTATTCTCTTATAGTGATTATAAACCGCTACGGACAAGACTTTTTTAGCCCTGTCCTGACCTATAACGTAATCGTCGAGGCACTTTTTGATTTCCGCGGGTCTGGGCAGCGCCGAAAGGGTCATCCTCTCGCCTCCCGCCGTCTGTATCGCCTTTTCGATTTCTTCCTCTACCATGCCGCTGCATTTAAGAGTGCAGCTGTCGCATATAAATATACCCGTGGGGCTTTCGACAAGCACCCACACCTGCTTTTCCGTTTTACCGCAGAACGCGCAGAACGGTTCGTAACCCGGTGGTTTCCTGCCGCCCATTCCTATATTCATAACCAAAAATCTCCCGTCTTATTTTTTATAATCTCTTATCTATGATTTTGTCTATAATGCCGTATTTTAAAGCGTCCTCGGCAGTCATGAAGTTATCCCTGTCGGTGTCGCGTTCGAGTTCCTCGACGGGTCTGCCGCAGTTCTGCGCGAGTATCTCGTTAAGCTTGCGTTTGAGCTGGATAATCCTGTCGGCGTGTATTTTAATATCCGTCGCCTGACCTCTCATACCACCGAGCGGCTGGTGTATCATGATTTCGCTGTTAGGCAGACAGAACCGCTTGCCTTTCGTTCCCGACGAGAGCAGAAACGCGCCCATACTCGCCGCCATTCCCACGCACATAGTATTAATATCGCATTTTATAAAATTCATAGTGTCGTAAATCGCGAACCCGGACGTAATCGACCCTCCCGGGCTGTTTATATAAAACCATATGTCTTTGTCCGCGTCCTGACCCTCGAGAAACAAAAGCTGCGCGACGATTAAACTCGCCGTGACGTCGTTCACTTCGTCTCCCAAAAAAACAATCCTGTCGTTAAGCAGTCTCGAAAATATATCGTAAGACCGTTCCCCTCTGTTCGTCTGTTCTATTACTATAGGCACTAAAGCCATAAAATTTCCCTCCCTGAATTTCTATTTTTTAAATAAATTTGAATGGGTTCCTATACGGGTAAGAGTCAGTACAAGAATATTTTTTTCTATTTTGTATATCAAGAGCCAGTCCGGCGTGATATGACATTCTCTGTGACCTTTCCAATTCCCGATTAATTTGTGGTCTCTGTTTTTTTCAGGTAAAGTTTTACCCTCCGCAAGCATATTGACGACTTCGTCCAAAAGCCGTACGTCGTATCCTCTGCTGATAAAAGCTTTACGGTCTCTCTTATACGCGGTAGTCTCAACAATTCTGTATTTTCTTTGATTATCCATCAGAACTGTCCTCGTATTTTAATTCGTTTATCAGTCTTTCGGCTTCTTCTATAGCTTCTATCGTGTCGTCGCTGGGTTCACGCTCGTCAAATCTTAAATCGAACGGCAGTCCTCCGACGTTGCGCGATTCATGCAGGAATATTTTTATCGCCTCGTCCAAATCGATTCCGTATCTCGAATAAATTTTTTTAACGTCTCTAGTTAATTTTGAATCAACTTCTATACTCAAAGTCGCGTTTCTTCCTAAAGCCATAAAATTTCCCTCCCTGAAAAAAACCGTTATTATTTAATTATTTCGCAATATAACCCCGTTTATTCACTCTCAAAATCTTCGCCGTCTTCGTCCTCTTCGATTATCTCTCCCCGATTATTTTTCCTAAGTTCCTCCTCAAACTCTTCGAGCGTTTTTTCGACTTCCGTTATTTTTGCGTTAGCCTTGACAAAATCGACCGCTTTTCTTATCGCCAAATCTGTCCTGACAAGGGCGGCGTCCATTTTTTCCTTCACTTCGTCCGGTTCCATTTTATACGTTTCGGCGATTTTACCGAACTCCTCTTCGAGTTCTTCGTCCGTCGCCTCTATATTTTCAAGCTCTACTATTTTTTCAAGGGCGAGCCTTGTTTTAACCTGCCTTTCGGCCGTTACCCTGAACTGTTCGCGTATAGATTCCGCCGTCATACCCGTATACTGCATATATAAATTCATATCTATACCCTGACTCTGCATCCTGTAGGCGTAATCCTGAAACTGATTATCGACTTCTGTCGTGAACATAATTTCCGGAATATCAGCTTCGAGATTCGCGGCTATGCCGTCGACGAGCTGCTCCTCCACCGAATATTCAGAGCGCGAATTGTTTTTCTCCTGGATTTTCGCCTTAATGTCGGCCCTGTATTCTTCAAGCGTCTGAAAATCCGAAACGTCCTGGGCAAATTCGTCGTCTACTTCCGGCAGCTCTTCGTATCTGAGAGAATTAAGCCTGACTTTAAACGCCGCGGGCTTGCCTTTTAAATCTTCGCTGTGATAATCTTCCGGGAAATTTACGCGCACGTCAAATTCCTCGCCGGTATTTTTGCCAACTATCTGGTCCTCAAAACCCGGTATAAACTGACCGGAGCCGAGCTTTAATTTATGATTCTCGCCTTTTCCTCCCTCGAACGGGACATTTTCTATAAATCCCTCGAAGTCTATTTCGGCTTCGTCCCCGGTTTGGGCCGCTCTGTCCGAAACCTCTATACTTCTCGCGTTCCTCTTTCTTACCGCTTCGATTTCCTTGTCTATATCGCTGTCAGACACAGTAACTATCGTCTTCGACGCTTCTAAATCTTTATAGTTTTTGATTTCGACTTCGGGCTTAACGAAATATTTAGCCGTAATCACGACTCCCTGACCTTCCTCGCCGATTGACTTGACGTCTACTTCCGCTCTTGACACGGCTTTTATTTTCGATTCCTCGAGAGCTTCGTCCACCGCCGACGGCAGAAGCTCGTTCAGAGCGTCCTCGTAGAACACGCCCTTGCCGTACATCTTTTCGATAATATTTCTCGGAGCCTTGCCTTTTCTGAATCCGGGAACGCTCATATTCGCCGATTTCGAACGGAAAATTTTCGTCACCGTTTCGTCGAATATATTTTTAGCTATTTCTATTTCGAGAACAGCCGTGTTTTTTTCGCTCGTGTCAACGCTTAATAACCCCATTTTAAAATCTTCCTCCGTTTTAAATAAAATATTTTATTTTAGTATTATATCACACAAATTCAAATATTGCAAATATTTTCTTAAATTTTTTTATTTACCCTTACGACACGTACCCGGACATCGCTTCTTTAAGCGATTCTGACTGCTTTCCGGAATCTTTCGAATCTTTCGCCGATACCAAATAATATATTTTGATTTTCGGCTCCGTTCCCGACGGCCTTATTACGACTTTCGTTCCGTTCTCCAAATCAAAATACAAAACGTCTGACTTCGGCAGACCCGCCGGCGATATCTTACCCGTCCTGAAATCCTTTATTTCAGAAGTTTTATAATCCCTGAAAGACAAGATTTTATACCCCGCGAGATTTTTCGGCGGGTCTTTTCTCATGCCGTCCATAATATCCCGCATTTTCTTTTGTCCGTCTACTCCCGTAAACGCTATGTTCTGAACGTCCTCTCCGTAATATCCGTATTTCTTATATATATTTTCCATAACTTCCGTCAGCGTCATGTTTTTGTTCGCCTTATAATACGCCGCCATCTCCGCAATCAGCATACTCGCGAACACCGCGTCCTTGTCTCTCGCGTAAGTTCCCGAAAGATACCCGTAAGATTCTTCGTAGCCGAATAAAAAACTGTCTGATTCTGTTTTATCTTCTTCGAACTGTTTGATTTTCTCGCCTATAAATTTAAATCCCGTCAGAACGTTTATTATTTTCACGCCGTTTTCTTCGCAGATTTTCGCCGCGAGTTCAGTCGTAACTATCGTCTTTACCGCGCAGGCGTTGGATTTAAGCGTTTTATTTTCTTTTCTCGCCGTTATAATATACTCCAGAAGCATCGCCCCGACCTGATTTCCCGTCAGGGTGATATATTCGCCTTTCTTATCCCTTACGGCGATTCCCGTCCTGTCCGCGTCGGGGTCCGTCGCGATTATCAAATCGCAGTTTTCCCTTTTCGCGTCCTCTATTCCAAGCTCAAAAACCTCGAGATACTCGGGGTTCGGGTATTTCACCGTCGGGAAATTTCCGTCCGGATTCATCTGCTTTTTAACGGTCGTAAAATCAAGCCCCGTTCGGCTGAAAACCTCCGGGATTAATTTATACCCCGCGCCGTGCAGAGGCGTGTAGACTATTTTGAAATTATTATTTTTCACGGCTTTTTTTATTATATCGGGATATACGCTCTGCTCCATGACGTTTCTTATATATTCTTCGTCGATTTCTCCGCCGATTATTTTTATTCTGCCGAGTTTCACGGCCTCGCCGTAATGACAGCTTAAAACCCCCGTGAAAATATCCGTTTTGTTTATAGCGTCCGAAACGGTTTCGGCATGGTCGGGCGGAAGCTGCGCCCCGTCGCTCCAGTACGCTTTATATCCGTTGTATTCTTTCGGATTATGCGAAGCGGTTATATTGATTCCCGCCGCGCAGTTTAAATATCTCAGGGCGAAGGACAATTCGGGCGTAGGTCTTATATCGTCGAATATATAGACTTTGATTTTGTTCGCCGCGAGAACCTTTGCCGCTTCTTTCGCGAAAAGTTCAGAATTGTTTCTCGAATCGTAAGCGATTACCGCGCCGTTCTCCTCTAACTTTTCGGCCTTGATTAAATTCGCCATTCCCTGCGTCGCCTGCCTTACGGTGTAGATATTCATGCTGTTTATCCCGGGACGCATGATTCCCCTTAAACCTCCTGTGCCGAATTCGAGAGGGGCGATAAAATATTCTTTGATTTTATCTTCGTCGCCTTTTATTTCCGCGAGAGCCGCCTTTGTCTTTTGGTCGAGCCCGGAATAATTTACCCATTTGTTATAATTTTTGATATAATCCGGTTCGCCGTCCGTATTCTCACCGTCGAGAGCTTCGGCGGCGAGTTCGAGAGCCGAACTCAGCTGGTCCGGGCAGGACGTTTTTTTCGTTCCGCAGGTTATGCCTTTAAGTTTTTTCACCGCCTCCGAGACTTCCATTCCGGAGACGAGACTCGCAATCCCCCGGGTATTTCCTCCGCAGCCCCCCGTAAATTGCACCCGTCCGATTATTTTTTCGCCGTTTTCTTTGCTTTTGTCCGTTTCGATTTCAAGCTGGATTTCTTTCGCGCACGTTCCCGTCGTTCTGTAATTATATACCATAACTTACTCCTCGCTTTTATTTTTTTATATTTTTTTATATTGGACTTCTTGCATAACTCCGAAATCTAATTTCCTTGCCCTCTTTTTTAAAGAGGGTGCCGTCCGCAGACGGCGGGTGTTTGCCCCCTTCACGGAAGGGGGCTTTGGGGGCTTAAAACACCCGTCAGCCGCTTACGCGGCTGCCACCCTCTTTAAAAAAGAGGGCTTTCTCTGCAGATTTTTAAGTTATGCAAGAAGTCT
>Ga0099364_10008572_pt1 | contig 14369 bp, 10 predicted proteins | sample TergutTh196P3_FD_73070 | JGI IMG/M metagenome (GOLD analysis project Ga0099364, IMG submission 73070) | Microcerotermes parvus P3 segment gut microbial communities from Pointe-Noire, Republic of the Congo - Th196 P3 | ecosystem: Host-associated > Arthropoda: Insects > Digestive system > Gut ... | reverse complement strand
CAAATGTCTCCCGGAAAATGCGAGAGACAGGCATCTACCCGACTGCGATTTCATTGATTCGCACGAGGGTATGGATTTGTCGGTGTCCGGTTTTACGCTTGGAGTTTTTACGTCGCCGGAATTTACAGATCACCAACTTTGGACCTTTGGTTTCCTTCACGATTTCGGCGACGACTTTCGCACCGGAAACGGTCGGGCAACCAATGGTCACGGAATCATCGGAACAAACGGCGAGCACTTTTTCAAATTCAATTTTTGTGCCTGACTCGGCTTCGCCCCGATAGTCAATCATCAATTCTTTACCAACTTCGACTTTAAACTGCCGACCACCGTCTTCTATAATTGCATACATCGCTGAGTTTGTCAATAAAGCAAGCCTGATACGAGAGGAAACACCACCCTGAAAACAATCTCCCAAAGTCTATCCGTCGATTCCCCGTTGACAAGGGGGGAAAGTCAAATGAGAAATGAGAAATCCTCATTTTTCATTTGACTTCGTTTCCGTCCCGGCGATTGTTGCAAGGGTTTCGGGAAATTCGATCCCGCCGACTTCTTTCATCACCTGCATCATCGGCGGGAGCGTTTTAGCCATGTTTTGGAGCCAATTCGCCGTTGCACTGGAACCGCCGCCCCCGTTGCCGTCCCAGACCACGATTTTGTCAAATTTGATACTGGAAATCGCCAACGCCGACGCTTCAATCAGGTTGTCGAAATGTTCAAGCATCATCATTTGGAACGCTTCCTTGGCACCGCCGCATGCATTGATGATTTCCTTCAAACCTTCCCCTTTTCTGGCGAGAATTTCGTACTGACCGCGTGCTTCCGCTTCCAGCTTGGCGAAAATCGCTTTCGCTTCCCCTTCCGCCTCGATGCGTCGTTGTTCGGCGTTTGCCTCGGCGTCAACGATCAATTTTGCCTTTTCCGCCTTTGCCGGTGCTTCCAGTTCGGCACGGCGTTTCGCTTCAATTCGCTCCGCCTCGGCCAAGGCCGCTTTCGCTTGTGCCCGGTGTTCTGATTCCAAAACGGAAGCATCCGCTTCCCGCTTTTTCGTTTCGCCGATTCGGAACGACTCTGCCTGCTTTACTTGCAGTTCCGCCTGCGACGCCGCGATCACCGCTTTCGCCTTGTTTTCTCCCTCAATCGCAACGGCGTTCGCATCGGCCAATTGGATACGCATATCCCGTTCTGCCTGCTTGACCTGGGATTCCCGCTGGAACGATGCCGTTTGCTCACCGACGGTTTGCTCCTTTTCCAATTCGGCCAATCGAACCGCTTGTTCCCGCTGGAGTTCGGCAAGCCGGACCGCCTGTTCCCGTTCCGCTTCCCGGGTTCCGATCATCTGGGTTTTCACGGCGTTGGCAACCTGAATCGCTTTCACTTGCTCAGCTTCCGCAACCCGTGTTTCCCCCATCCGCTCGTTTTCGGCAACATCGCCTCGGGCTTTCTGGATCGCCTCCGACGCCGCTTTTCGGCCAATCGCTTCGATGTAGCCCGATTCGTCGGTAATGTCGGTAACGTTGACGTTAATCAAAACCAACCCGATTTTACGCAATTCCGGGTCAAGCGAAGTCGTGATATTGCTCAAAAAGGCATCGCGGTCCCGGTTGATTTCCTCAATTTGCATTGATGCGATGACCTGACGTAACTGCCCGAAAATAATGTCTTCCGCCTGCTTGGAAATTTCCGACTTGGAAAGTCCGAGCAGACGAATCGCAGCGTTTTGCATGAGTTCCGGCGAGGTTCCAATCGCAACGGTAAAAACGCTTGGAACGTTCACACGGATATTTTCCATCGAAAGTGCGCCACGGAGCGGAATTTCGATGAGCATCGGCTCCAAACCGAGGTAGGCGTAATCCTGTAAGAGTGGAACAACGAATTTCGCTCCGCCGTGAATGCAGTCGGATGCGGCACCTTTACTTCCCCGCCCGTAGACCACAAGAACCCGGTTGCTCGGACAGCGTTTGTATTGCTTAACGAAAATGAAGAGAATCAGTGATGCAAACGCGACTGCCGTAATGAGGATGAGGACAACGATTGCCCAAAACTGGCTCAAACCAGCGGCAAAAAGGAACGGTAAACTCATGGGGATTAGGAAGGAAAGAGGAAATGGAAAAGATAGACCGATTATTTCTAGCTTTTTTGCGGTGAAGAGTCAAGTGTATTTTGTCCAATTTCGCTAAATTCCTGAAATCGGAATCGGGATGTCCGCGTTCCTACAGGCAAGATGCCTGCGGTCCCAGAGTCCCAGGAAAAATTTCCCGCTTTTCTATTGCTTGCCCCGTAAAATATCGTATAATTATCGGTAGGATTCCGGGTCTGTTTGTTTTTCCCCGTAAACCAATCTTTTTTCGAAAAATCGCCATGAGATTTGTTGCCGGTATTATTTTACTTTTTGTTTTTTTCCTCACACCTCCTCTTTTTGCGCAGCAGGTGTACAAGGGCTGGCAACTGAATGCGAAGATCGAGGAGGAAGAGTCCAAGAAATCGGCTTTGGTTTCCAACGCTTTGCAAGCCGGTTCTATTGATAAGGCGACTTTCGACACCTATTTCACCCGCTATTACTTCAATCGCTGGACATTACCGGACCGGATCAACCAAATTAACGGTTATGTCCGAAATGATTTTCTCAAAAACGATCTCGGAAGAGCAACCGGTGAAGCGCGTCGCATGCTTTTGGAAATCACCGTTAGAGCAATGCGGCGGATGAAGAGCGATCCCAATGTTTACCCTGTCGCACAACTCAACGCCGTGGTCGTTTTGAGCAATCTTTACGAAGATGTCGGCAAAACCATCCCTTACGGTCCGGCGATTTCCGTATTGCTTGAAGAGTTTCAAAGAGAAAACGCCCCGGTCGGCAATCAGGTTACCGCTCTCGACGGGTTGGTCCGGTATGCCTATCTCGGTATCGCCGATCCGAAGATTCGGGACAAAGACTTACCCGCTCTGTTCACAAAGATTGCAAGGGAAGAAAATGTTCCCGAAGGGCGTGACGCAGAGATTCACACTCATTTCTTCCGTGCCAAAGCAGTGGAGGGGCTTGGTGCCCTTGGCCGTAATGCCAAACCGGCTCCCGGTGAATCTGCCGAGAGTTTGACGGAGATTGTCGAAACCTTGTTGACGATTCTCGAAGACAGGTCCGAAAAGAGTGACGCGGTTCGAAATAACGCAATCATTGCCTTTGCGGAACTGAACCTGGTCGCGGCAGACGCCGGCGGAGTTAAACTGGATTCGGCGAGAATCGTTGACACCATCGTCTCCTTTGCCCGCGCAACCTGTGACCGGCAACAACAATTTATTGATGACGTCCGGCGATCCGAACAGGCCAGCACATCCGGCGGAATGGGAAGGGGGATGGGCGGCGGTATGGGAATGGGAGGGGGAATGGACGGAGGTATGGGCATGAGCGGCGGAACGGGAATGGGCATGTCTACGGACAGCGAAAAAATGATCCGGCGTATTGAAGAGTGCGTCGGTTCCAGTAAATTCGCGTTTGGTGCAATTCAAAGCGTGATCCGGGGATTGGCTGGTTCCCGAAATGAAACGAGTATTATTGCGCTACTCAACAAAGAAAACGCGGCTGCCAACGCGGGAACCGTCAGAATGCTAAATGACATTCAAAAGAACATCGATGAGTATGTCAAATTCCTCAACAATGGACCGCCGGTGAACAGACAGCAGCAACAAACACGAAATACCGTTGCCGGCGGCGGAACAAGCGGGAGAAGCACACCCACAACGGGAAATATCAAAATGCCGAAAGTGACGATGGATGATATTCATAACGAATTGACCGTCTTGGCAACAAAATTCGATGAATTGAGGAACAGAGGATAGAAGGGAGAGGATATGAGGATGGGAAAAATGGTTTTCTCTCCTCTCCTCTCTCTCCTCCATCTTCTCCCCTCTCTCCTTTAACCTCTGGTCAACAATGAAAATTTTTCAAGGGATTGTCGTAGTCGTTGGAACGATTGTTTTTTCTTTTTTGTTGGTGCCGACGCTTGTCTTTGCGGAGGAAACGCAAGCCGTCGATCCGGGAATCGAATACCTCGATCAGGCAACGGAAGCGAAAATCGCCGCAACCACCCTGGACGATCTGCTGGCAGTTATCCGTTTGTGTGAACGGGCGAAAAACGCCGGTCTGACCGGTGAAAACCTGGAGTATTGCGAACAATTGAAAGCGTCGTCGCAAATGCAACGCGGTTTGGTTCTTGCCAGGGCCTTCGTGGACGAGCGCGCCGGTCGGCTTCCGCCCGATTGGGAGATGGTGAGGCATACCGCGCTCGCCGATTTGGAAGAAGCGGTCAAAATCATCCCGGATAATCCGCAAGCGTTCTACTGCATTGCCCGATTGAGTTTCCTTCCCAACGGCGACATGGACCGGGGAAAAGTTGCTCTCGATCTGGCGATAGAAAAAGCCGGAAACGACGACATTGATTTGAAAACCAAAGCACTTCTCCTGAAAGTGCTTCTCGAAGAAGATAAAGATAACAAAACGCAGCTTTTACGGGACGCTTTGGAAATCAACCCGGACTCGATCATTCTCCTTTTGGCGGCGTCCAGTCATTTTGCCGAAATGGGACTCAATGAGGAAGCCCGAAAAATGTTGGACCGTGCCCTGGAACTGGAGCCGGAAAACACCTTGACCCTTTTGGAGATTTTGAACCTTCAAAAAACATCGTTTCAATTTGAAGAAGCCCTGGAAACCGTGGAAAGACTTGAAAACCTTCTCCCGGACAACGCCAATATTCTCGCGGAAAAAGCGGATATTTTGGGAATTCTTGACAAATACGATGAAGCGATTGCCATACTCGACGCCGCAAGAGCCAAGGATCCAAGAAATCCCCAGGTTCTTTACACCCGTGCGAAAATTTACTTTTTCAAAGGAGATTTGGAGAAAGCGATGGAGGATATCGAAATCCTCACGAAAGAAGAAATTTCTCTGGAACTTCAGGTGCGCACCGTTCTCTTAAAGGTTGATATTCTTGCGAAAAAAAAGGAGTACAATGAAGCCCTCCGTTTGTTGGACCAGTTGATTTCCATGGTTCCCTATCCGATTCCCTTGGAATTCAAGAAGATTTTCATTCTTTTGGAGCAAAAGCGACGGCAACGGGCACTCGCGTTTGTCAACCAAATGCTGGAGCGTCCGCAAGACTCATTTCGCGGGGACGACTATGCCCAGTTACTCCGAATCCAGGGAGATGCTTTTCTCGGCATGGGGGATCATTACAACGCAATCAAAACGTACAAGAAGGCGATGGAGATTATCCCGGACGATCCCGGTTTACTGAATAATTACGCCTGGGTGTTGGCGACATCGCCGATTGACCTTTTTCGGGACGGGGAACTTGCGTTGGAGTTAGCCCAAAAGGCGGCGGAGAAAACCGATTTCAAATTGTCTTACATTCTCAGTACGCTTGGAGCCGCTTATGCTGAAAACGGTGATTTTGAAAAAGCTTTGGAGTATGCCGAAAAAGCGGTGGAAATCGCGGAGAAAGAGAAGGAAGAGCGGCTTGAAGACTTGAAAAAAGAGGTGGAAAGCTTCAAAGCAAAGAAACCGTACCGGGAAATGCAGGAAGAAGAGGACGAGGAGGAAGAAGATGATGAAGACGTACTGGTTGATCCGGCTGTGGTGTGAAGTTTTTGCCGAAATGCCGGGAAATACTTCTGAAAATCCTTCGAACCAAGTTCAAAAAAAATTTCCAAAGACATTGAAAACACGATTCGCAAAATGACCGATTCGGTCGCCTTGGATTCATGGGTGAGGTGCGCTTTGACCTGTCAATCGATGGGCGAGTTTGCCGAGGCGTTGAAATAATTATCCTGCTGCTTTCCCATCCTTTACTTTTTTATAACCATCTCTCCATGAAATTTTCTATCAACGTTACCCCGGCGGCGGTTACAGAAGTTCACAACATTATGACCGCCCAAGAGATGGCACCGGAAACGGTGCTTCGTATCGGCATCCTCGGTGGCGGGTGTAGCGGGATGCAGTATTCACTCGGTTTCGATACCCTATTTGACCCAAAGGTCGATGTTCAATACGATTACGGTGAATTTAAGCTTGTAACCGCCAAAAAATATGACCTTTATTTTGAAGGAACCGAAATTGATTACGTTGAAACACCGTACTCGAAAGGGTTCTCCATCGAAAACCCGAACTTCCCCAAGTCACTCGGTTGCCCCGGATGCGGAGGATAGTTATGAATTACAAATTACGAATTACGAAGATGAAATTGCAAATTTTTTATTTTTCATTTTTCATTTTTCATTTTTCATTTTTTGTACCGTTTGCACCTGCGCAGGAGTGGGTTCGGTTGTTGTTTCCGGTGAAGGAACATGATTTTGAAACCGTGCCGCGCGGAGCGAAAACGCATTACCGGTTTGAGATCACGAATCCTTTTGAAGAAGAGATTCATTTTGGCGAGGCGACAAGCAGTTGTACCTGTGCAACTCCGGTGATTGAAACCCCGGTACTCAAAGCGCACGAAACCGGGGCCGTTTTGGTTCACTTCAACACCGAAAAGGACGACGGCAACCAAAAAGCAACCATTCATGTGTCGATTGAAAAACCATACCCGGCTATTGCAACGCTTCAGGTACGTGGACACATTCGTGGCGATGTTACTTTTGAACCGTCGAGTGTTTTCTTCGGCTCTGTCCCGGTCGGAGAAGAACGGGAAAAAACGATCAAAATCGTCTATCACGGGACAAACGGAGTTTGGAACATCCACCGCGTGGAAAACACCAATCCCAATATTACCGCTGAAATCGGCAAAACAACTCTAAGACGAGGCCGGATTGAGGTGGAAATCACTCTCAAACTCGATGAGGATGCTCCGGTCGGGCGAATCAATGAAAATATTTTCCTCATCTCCAGCGACACGACCGCAGCGCGTATCCCGTTACTGGTTGTTGGGGAAGTGCGTCCTCCGATTGTGGTCAGGCCGGACGAGTTTTCGCTCGGGACCGTTTACGAAGGGGACGAAATCATCAAGAGAATCGTGCTACTTGGAAACAAGCCGTTTTTCGTCAAAGGATTGACCGTTTCTGAAAATTTTATTTCCGTTACTCCGCAGAGTCCGTTGGGAACAGAATCGAAACAGGCGCACGAGGTCCGTTTGAAATTTACCATTCCGAAAGTTGAAGGAACGAAAAGCATTGGCGAAAAAATTGTTTTCGAGACTGACAATCCTGAGGTTTCACCAACCCTCACCATTTTTGCAGTGATAAAACAGAGGGAAGAGGACAGAGAAGAAAGGGCAAGGTAAAAGGCGGAAATTTTGTTGCAACGCAAACCGGGAAAGATTCGGAAAGGTTTTGATGCAGGCAATTTCGTCTTGTCTGACCGGTTTTTTTCCGAGAGAATAAGGGGGTGTTTGATTTTCCTTTTTCCTTTTTTGATCGCCGAATGATGTAACAACGGGCAAGTTAAGCTAAAACATTCCGAAAAGATGCCGGGATTAAGTAGTACATCGCCAAACCTTATTTTGTGGGAGTTACATTTTGTTGAAAACCCGTTGGCATCCCATTGAAATTACAACCGTTTACAATTTGTGACCGATTGTTGCAAATTTTGTGAAAGCCTTGCACAGTCCCCTGAGGGCACGGACATCCCGCAGACATGGTGCGAATCAGGAAAAAATTTCTTTTGGGGGGAGATAAGTACATGGTGAAAATAGGCATGTCACACCTGCAACTCAGCACAGGCGAGATGTTTGCGCTCCATGAGAAGACACTGTTTCCTCCTGCAAGAAATGGTTTTTGTTTATTCCGCTCCTGGTCTTTCCAAACCGCCGGACAGCAAGGCACCCTGCAAGAGCACCTGCGATTCCATCAGGGCGTTCAAGTTATCAAGGTACTCGACTTGAACGGTCGAATACGTCCGTTTGGCCTCGAGTAGCTCGTGTGAACCATATTCCCCACGGCGATGAGCGGCGAGAGCCGAATCCAGCAATTCACGAGCATCCGGCAAAATATTTTCCCGGTAAGAAACGACACGGTTTCGAGCGGTCTGGTACTCTCCCAATTGTCTCTCGTACCTCTGCGCAAGAAGCCATTCCAAGCGTTCCACATTCCGTTGTGATGCGGCAAGTTCCGACCTCGCCCGTTGGATGTTCCCTTGATTTCGGTCAAAAATACGGATCGGAACCGCCACGCCAAGCGAAAATTCCGTTTGCCGCGTATCGGTATTGTAAGCGATTTTCGCGTCAGTGTCGTAATCCATTTTGGCTTCGGCCCCTTGTTGCTTCAACCTCGCTTTTGCGGTTTCGACTTCCGCATAGGCCTGTCGTAATTCCGGGCTGGAAGATTGGATTTCCGCAAACAGTGTCTCCTCGTTCAGTGCAGGCGTCAGCATTTCGACCGGATCGGTGATTTCGAGGAGTTCATCCGCCGGAAGTGCAAGCAGAATCGCCAGTTCCTTGCAGGCGGTTCGGTACACAATTTCCTCGTCTTTCAGGGCGATTCGCGTTCGTTCAACCTGAATCTTGAGGTCAAGAAAAGCGGGACGCCCGATTTCTTGCGATTGAAGCAACCCACCCCAGACTTGCTGAGATTCCTGAAAAAGCTGAGTCAACTCCTCCAAGATCAAGCATTTCTGATAGGAGAAAGCGACCCGGTACGCCGTGAGCATGGCGTCGTTCACTGCCTTTTGATACTGAATCTGATACGCTTGAAGTGCCGCTTGATATTCACGGTCAACCGCCGTCTGCCGGGCATCAAGTTTGACTCTCGGCGTGATCGGCTGACTGAAGGTTATCCCTTGTGTCCCGGCATGGGTTCCAGTCATGTCTTCCGCACTGTATCCGACCAACGGATTGGGGCGCAAACCGGCCTGAACCCATGCTCCACGCAGTGCTTCCGCTTGACGCTGGGCTTGCTGCACAGCGGGGTGATTATGTGTTGCTCTGCCGCCGACCTCTGCAAGTGTCATGGTCCGCTTCGGCCACGCTACAACCCCGGTCACAGGTAACGGAGCGGCAACCTGATACTGATTTTGTGGAAGTGCGGTAAGAGGCTGTTGTGCAAAGATCGGGTCGCTGGGGAATGTCAGTCCCACAAGGATCGCTATGGGCGACCAATGCAATAAAAACTTTTTGCCTCTCTTTTCCATCTTTCCCATTTTCTGCTCAATAAAAAAAGAAACCCGCCGTCATTATCGTCAATACCGCGACAACAAGTTAGGCTAAAAGATACTTTTGAAGGTGATAACAAGACGATTATAGGGTTATAGAGTCTTCTTTTGGAACGTGGACGTCTCGCCTACACCTGGGTTTGCGGACGTCACGTCCACCTATTTTCATCATCTTCTCTCCAAAAGGGGAATTTTTTCCTTTTTTCACACTTCATTTGGGCGAGGCACCAGTGCTCCAAGACTTTGCAGTTGTCTTGAGGAAGACAAAATGAAAAAACAGGTGAGAAGGTTGAGAACAACGGTAAAACTCCTTATTTTCGAAAATATCGGAAAAGCTGAACCGCAACTTATCCGAATTTTAACGATGATAACGAGACAATTTTGTAAAATTAGGAGTTTTTGGAAATTTTTGAGAACAAATAGAAGGTTCCCTCTTTCTTCAGAATTACTTTTCAAAAGCACAATTCCCTACCAGACAATCAGGTTTCCGCCATAGGTCAAGCCAGCACCAAAGCCGACGGTGATGATTTTTGTACCGCTTTGGAGCATCCCTTTTTGGTGCATTTCGGTCAAGGCAATCGGAATAGACGCCGATGCCGTGTTGGCGACCTCGTCAACATTCAGGTAAAATCGTTCCAACGGGATCCCCAATCGTGATGCCGCCGACTTAATGATCCGAAAATTCGCCTGGTGCGGGACAATCCAGTCAACTTCGCTGATTTTCAGGTGGTTTCGCTTGAGAAGTGCCGAAATCACCTCCGGCATGGTCCGAATCGCAAATGAAAAAACCGCCCGGCCGTCCATGTGAAGTGTGCTGGCGTTCGTTTCGTAACGGGACTGGGGTGTTCGCGATCCCCCTTCGATATGAAGAAAGTCGGCTCCGCTACCATCGGCCCGCATGTATGTATCAATGATCCCGGACAGTTCCGTTTCGATTCCCAAGCCGACGTTCTCGTCCATCGCTTTGAGAACCGCCGCCCCAGCTCCGTCACCGAACAAAACGCAGGTTTTTTTGTCTTCCCAGTCGATGATGCGCGACATGAGTTCTGAACCGACCAAAAGGGTTGGCCGTTGGTCGAACTGCATCATTCCTCGTAAGATTTCCAGGCCGTAAACGAACCCGCAACAGGCCGCTGCAAGGTCAAATGCCGCGGCGTTGAGGGCACCAAGTTCCCGTTGAATCAGGCAGGCGGTCGCCGGAATTGGTGCAAAATCCGCCGTAGTCGTGCTTAAAATGATTTTCCCAATTTCTTGTGGTTCGACTTTCGCCATTTCCAGAGCGGCGCGGGCGGCAACTAAGCCCATACTTGATGCCGAGTCGGTTTCCGACGCCAAATGTCGATACGAAATCCCCGTGTGCGACACGATCCAATCGTTCGATGTATCGAGTTCTTGCGCCAGCTCGTCATTGTGAACCCGCCGTTCCGGTAAATAGGCACCAATTCCGGCGATTTTGACTCGGATCATCTCTCAAAGCCGTTAAAAGTGATTTATTTGGACTGTTCTAACGCTACAAATTACTGCGTCAACTCCTTATTTCGACAAATCCCAGGCAACAATCCAATCGGTCTTGGTTTTTTCCATCTGGAACTCCTTTTGAAGTGATTGTGCGAATTCTTTCAGGTGTGCCGCTCCATAAAAGATCGCAATTTTCTCTTTTTCTGCCTCGATGTGTTCCCGGAGTCTCTTCAAAGCAATCGCATTACGGTCGGTAATGATCGCTGAACCCTCATCACCGGAGATAATCCACATGGACGTGTCGAGTTGATTAATCATTTCATCCGCGAAAATCCGTTTGAGTGTTAAGGTTTTGTTTTTCGAGAAAAGCGACGCGAACAGTCGGCCTTCAACTCTGCCTGATTGTGCCGTCGCTTGTTCGGAAAGACTGTGCATCATCGCACGGGAAAACACGCCCGTGATGTCGCCTCGCTGGGCGACCCGGCTCAAAAATTGCTCCGCCGTCATGTCGGCGTGAACGAAATTTTTCGCCGTGTAATCAATCACTTTTAATTGGTGCGTCAGTCCCAGCAGGTCCGAAAGAGCAACCTGCATGGTCGAAAGAAGGTTTCCCTCCCCTTGTTGCTCCTGACGCCTGGTGAAAAGTTCCGCGTCCACCTCAACCCCTTCGGGAATAACCAATTCATACAACACAACGTCGTAGTTTTTGAAGCGTTCATTTAATTTTTCGTAGTATTGCTTTTCGGCAACATGGACGGCGGCAACCAGATCGACTTGCACATTCTTCCCCTCGTACCGAACGACGGCGGTATCGAGCGATTTTGGTTGTTTTTTTCCCTCTTCCCGGGCAACGCGGAGAAAATCGGAATGGTTCGCTTCCCCACAAAAGGCAACCAAAACGGTAAAGTTTGTGAGGACGAGGATGAAAAGAGCGAGATTTACAATCGTGGAACGTTGCATCGTTAGGTAAATAGAAATGAGAAATGAGAAACAAATTTTCTGCCGTCTAATTTTTCCGTTATAATCGACGAAATCCTCCGATAGGCGATTTCGATAGATTTTCCAAACGTGTCTACCCGATGCTACCAGAACGGTGGGGAGGTGTAAAGCGGTGGGATTTTTTGGGAACCTTCGGTAGAGTCAATTCATCTTACAGACTGTAAAGCCGTCGTCTTACAGTCTGTAGAGACGTTAATACCGAAATAACCCCGATTTTGAGCGTTTCTCCACTTGATAGTTTTCCCGTTTTAAGCGACTTTTGGCCGCCGGTCCGATTTCAACAGAGAAAATATGCTAAAGTTCTCCGTTGAGGTCTGTAGTAGACTTGTTCCTTGTTCCATAACTCCGATAAGCAAGGGGATAAATCCCCTTGTCAGGGAGACAAAAGGAATTAACAAGGGGCTTTAGCCCCTTGTTGCCGATACTTGAAACGATAAACCAATCCTGATTTTCCGGATTTTCCTAATTTCCGATTTCCTCTTGCAAAGGTAAAGTAGAAAAATGTCTTTCACCCAGATGAGCGAAAAGTTGTTGAAGTTGACGACCACTCTTCAAGATTGCTTCAAATCCAAGTCGCATTCCAAGCAGAAAGATTCGCAAAAGACGCGAAAATTGCAAATCGATACACTGGAAGAGAGGCAGATGCTCTCGATTTCCCCGGCGACCGCCTTCGATGTTCAGATCAACCAGTTTGATTCGGCGACGGTTCTGCTCAACTACCCGAGTGCCCGCACGGAAGTCTTGATGGGGAGCAATCAGACATCCGCCGCGAATAATTGGGGGGATTTCGTTACAACCTGGGCCCAAAGCGAACCGGCCTGGATACGGGATGCCGATGGTGTTCCCATTATCAACCCCGCGACCGGGAGTTACATTCCGTACATGGACCCGATCACCCGGCAGCCGGTTATGGAGTCGAATATCTACGCCCGGTACTTCACCGACGAAGTTCAGAGGGTTACGCTCCCGATGGAACTGCTGGAAGCGGACAACGGATTCAGTAAAAGCACCTTTTCCATGCAATATGGAGGAAATGTCGTTCAAAAACTGACGCTTTCGACGGCGTTGGCACCGGAATACGCGCAATCGTATTCGTATTCTTACGACAATCAGATGATCTCCGGGACATTCCGGATCGGTGGTATCCAGGCCTACGGGCCCAATTCGCCGGAAAATTGGGTGATGGTCAACTTCAATGAGTACATGGGCGCGGATTATAACGCGAAACAGCTTGAAAATGCTCTCCGGGGGCTGGGGCCGTACATGAGCGATGTGATCGTCAGGCCGGTCAATTCCCGGGAATTTGAAATCGAATTTGCCAATACTTACTGGCGGGACAAAGAGGTGCCGGAACTGAGGCTTGAAAACCAGGCGTTTTCGAACGGTTTTATGGCAGGGGCGATGGTTACTACGGTCAACACCTCGTTTGACATTACGCTCAGGCAGTACGATTATATGACCGAAACCTTCGTGGATATGGGGATTCCGGTGTATACCCCGACCGCGCAACAGTACAACTATAATAACATCAGCACCCTGGAAGACACTTGGAAAACCAACCAATTTTGGGTTCAGGCGACGCAAAAAACCGGAGACGCGATTATCGCGGCGTTTCGGCAGTATTGGGTTGATAACTGGGAAATTTACGCGCCGATCCACTCCTGGAGCAGCGCGACGGACTCGATCTACTACGACATTCAAACGGGAAATTTCGCGGTGCCGGATGTCTCTGTAACGGTGATCAATCCCTGGACGTATGAAATTACATTTGTCAACAGTTCCGGCAAGATCAATCACCCGGAGCTTCTTGTAACCAGTGCCGTTGATGCCAGGGGAAAAGAATACGTCAACCCGGATTCCATTGATCTTTACGACCATTACCGTTACATTGACGGGAGCAAACCGGTTCAAACGATCAAGGAAACTTCGGATGCGTTCCGGGTGAATCCGCCGGAACCAGCGGATCCGTGGATGCCGGGGTCTGGAGCGACTTTGCAGTACAAACCGGCGGTGACTATGGACAGCGATGGTGATTTCATCATCGTATGGGAGTCGGAGGTCAATTCCCCGACGCTCAACCGGTGGAACTCTTGGGATATTTATGCCCAGCGGTTTACAACGCAGGCCGTACTTCCGACCGACAATCCGAATCTCTACCGCCCGGACGGAAAGCTGGTTCAGGGGATACGCCCGGTCGGCGATTCCATCAAGGTCAATGATTACGAGAACGGAATTCAAACAGACCCGACGGTTGCATGCGATCAATACGGAAACTTCGTCGTCGGGTGGACCATCTACGGTCAGGACGGCAGTTACTTTAACAACATCATGGGAAAATGGTTTGACCGCGACGGTAATGCTTTGACGAGCGATCTTCAAATTTCCTATCTGGGCGACGAAGTAACGTCGACCCCGCATTTGGCAACCGTCGGAATGAGCGAGGAGGGGCATACCGTTTTTCTCTGGGCGGACCTGATTGCACCGGGTAACATTTACAAGAGCGTTTTCCTTGCCGGGGAGTATCTTCCCGTCATTGACTCGGTGATTGCTGTTGAGAGAGCGTATCAACCGTCAATCGCGTTTGATTCCAGTAACCGTTACCTTCTCACTTATACGACACCGTCCTCTTGGGCACCCGGTACCACCGCTCAAACCTTCATGGATCCCGGCCATGACATTTACAACGAACTTTGGATGATTCAGCCTCCGTATGATGAGGAAGCCATTGAGGTTCAAGAGCGTCCCAGTACGCGTGTCAACAGCGCGAATCTCGGAGGCC
>Ga0099364_10008571_pt1 | contig 14369 bp, 12 predicted proteins | sample TergutTh196P3_FD_73070 | JGI IMG/M metagenome (GOLD analysis project Ga0099364, IMG submission 73070) | Microcerotermes parvus P3 segment gut microbial communities from Pointe-Noire, Republic of the Congo - Th196 P3 | ecosystem: Host-associated > Arthropoda: Insects > Digestive system > Gut ... | reverse complement strand
GTGGGGGTGTGTCCCACACCTCCCAGAGGGAAAAGTGAAAATTTAAGTGTGCAAGCCCCATCCCCTCTCGGGGGCGGGGTGCCGCCGCAGCGGCGGGGTGGTCTGCCCCTGGTGCCACCGCTGACGGGTGTTTTTCCCGTAGGGATGACCGCCCTCGGTCATCCGTGGTTACCGCAACGGCGGGTGTTTTTCCCCTTTCGTGGTTTTAGTGTATTTCGTGGTTGAAAAAGAATAAAAAAAGCAACCGCAGTGACCGTGAAAAATAAATAAAATTTTTTTCAAAATAACTATTGCATTTTAAGTAAATATTTGTTATAATCTGAAATGGAATGTTTTATAACATACAATAAATAAAGATTAATTAAAGGAATGAATTGTAATGAAAAATCTAAAGGTAGCCAAAAAATTAATGCTTAGCTTTATGATTATTGCCGCTTTAACGGCAGTAGTCGGCGTAACCGGGATCATAGGAATGAGACAGATCGACACAGCGTTTGATGATATGTATGTAAATCAAACGGTACCCCTTGTCGAGATAGGAAAGGTTGTCGAGATGCTCCAGCGTCAGCGTGCCTGTATGCGTGAGTATATTGTAGGTGCCGCAACCAACGACCTTGCTCTTATCGAAGACGCAAAAAACAGGGTTGAAGAGTATCGTCCGGTTATGTATGATAACCTGGAGACATATGAGGCAACCATAAGAGACCCCGAGGCAAAGAGATTGTTTGAAGAGGCAAAAAATCTCTACAACAACAGTTTTAGAGAATGTATGGATAAAATATACGATTTGGCAAAAGAACCGGGGGCTGACCCTGCCGCACTCTATACAATAATGAGAGACTACACAAGTGACGTTAATAAGATAACCGACAACTTTGACAAATGTATAGCCATGAAGATCGATGTAGCGGCAGCCGCTTCAGACAGCGCCTCCGCAACCGCCGATATGTTACTTATGTTTATAATCGTATTGCTCGTTGCTGCCATAATCGTTGCCTTTGTCTTGGCCTTCTATATCTCAAAGATTATCAGCAATCCGCTCAAGTCTTTAACAGGATTTATGAAAAAAGCGGGTCAAGAGGGCGACATCAACCTGACAGCAAGTGATGAGCAGATCATCAGCGAATATTCTAAGTATAAAGACGAAACAGGCGAATGTGTTGCCGCCTGCGGACAGTTCTTCCGCCATGTAACCGAAATCAGTGAAGAGCTACAAAAAATATCAGACGGAGACCTGTCGGCTAAAATCACAGTCGAATCGGACAAAGACGTGCTTGGTGTATCATTGTCCAAAACATCCGACAGCCTTAACAATATGTTCAGCGAGATGAACGCATCGGCATCACAGGTTTCTATCGGCTCAAAGCAGGTTGCCGACGGTGCCCAGTCGTTAGCGCAGGGTTCGACCGAACAGGCGGCGTCTGTACAGGAACTGTCAAGTTCTATAAGCGAAATAGCCCAGAAGACAAAAGAAAATGCCGAAATGGCCAACAGAACATCAACCCTTGCCGATTCTATCAGAGGCAGCGCCGAAAAGGGCAGCCAGCAGATGGGCGAAATGACCACCGCTATGAACGAAATCAATCAGGCAAGCCAAAGCATCAGCAAGATAATAAATGTTATCAACGATATTTCATTCCAGACCAACATACTCGCTCTCAACGCTGCTGTAGAGGCGGCAAGAGCAGGACAGCACGGTAAAGGATTCGCAGTAGTTGCAGAGGAGGTTCGCAACCTTGCAACCAAGAGTGCAGAGGCCGCTAAAGACACCGAAACAATGATACAGGATTCTATCAAAAAGGCCGAGCTTGGAGCTCGTATCGCAGGGGAAACATCCACCAGCCTTACCGAGATCGTTTCCGGAATCAACGAGAGCAGTCAGCTTATCGGAGATATTGCAAAATCGTCTGAGGAGCAGTCGCTCGGAATATCTCAGATCAACATCGGTATCGATCAGGTTGCCCAGGTTGTCCAGCAGAACAGTGCAACGGCCGAAGAAAGCGCCGCCGCCGCTGAAGAAATGAGCAGTCAATCGGCTATGCTGCAGGAACTCATCGCTCAGTTCAAGCTCAAGAACCCGACCAACAGTCTGCTGCGTTCGTCTTCATCGTCAAAGAGATCGGCTCCCGAACCTGACGGTCATTACTCTGTTTCCGAGAAGAACAACGGATATGCAATATCAGAAAACATCAGTTCAGGCGGAAAATACTAAGTATTTAATCTAAAAAACCAAATCCCACAAGGTTTGTGCAACCTGCACAATTGTGCCTTGTGGGATTTTTGTGTAGGGTGTAAAGGATATGGTTTGTAAAAACTGCGGCGCCCAATGGACGCCTACAAGCGGAAGAAACATAAGCTCCTGCTCCTTTTGCGGCGCTGATCTGCGGATGCTGCCCGGCGGAACCGAGCCGGGTGATATAATAAAGACCATAGTCACTGTGTTCGGAGAGGGTATCTTCACCGATTCACGGCGGCTTATGTCGGCAATTGCCGACTATTTCAGCAAGGATGAACGCTCACTCTCAAGGCTCAGGCTTGCCGTAAACGAAAACATACCCGCAAAGCTGTACGAACTGCGTTCTGTCGGCGGCAAGGAGCGGGAACGCAGGATAGAACAGATAACATCACAGCTGTCTGAGCTTTATTCTATTTCGCAGCAGGCCGCAAACGAGATGGTCGGATGGTTTGCAGAGGCGCTCAACTACAAGGATGTTCGTATAAAACCGACAGAGCCGATCGCTGCCCGCCCGCAGACTGTCCAAACTACACCGGAACCTCAATGGCGGAGAGCCGTGCAGACCCGAACCTCCAAGATGTCCAGAGGAACCCTGACAAAGAAAAAAGCCATGGCTCTAAAGGGCGAGAATATCATAATACCAAAGGGATACACCGCTATATCGCACAATTCCTTTTACGGACGCAGCGGTATTATGAGCATCACGGTACCGGAAAGCGTAAAATCCATAGCCGGCAAGGCGTTTGGGGCCTGCAGTGATCTGAGAAAGATTATAGTTGACAAGAACAACAAAAACTACCGTGATGTAGATGGGATTCTCTTTGACAAGGATGCGAAAATACTGATAAAATACCCCGAAAACTATTGGCGGGGGTTGTATCAGATTCCGCATATAACAGAAGAGATCGGCGAGTGTTCATTCAGGACCAGCCGCAATCTAACCCATGTGATAGTATCTGAGAGTGTGGTTAGCATAGGGAACAGCGCCTTTGCCCTCTGTACAAATCTCACCAGCATAATAATACCTGCCAACGTGAAACACATTGGCAGGTGGGTTTTTGAATATTGCAACAATCTCACGGTATCCTGCGCCGAAAACTCACACGCATTTCGATACTGCGTGGAAAACGGCATACGAACCGAGATTATTTGAAACATCGGGGGGACGGTACGAACCCCCATCTGACGGGCGGTACGCACGGGGGTGCGTACCCTACAGGGTGTTCATTTAAAAAACAACGGCAAATCCTCTAAGTAAACGATTTCGTCTTTATTAACGGCGTCTCCTTCGACCAGCACGGCGGCCTTGCCGACAGAGATTCCGCCCGATTGTTCAACCAGAGTTTCCAGCGCCTTTAGTGATTCTCCGGTGCTGATAACATCGTCTACAACGAGAACACGCTTGCCCTCGATCAGATCGGCTTCGTCCTTATCGAGATAGAGGGTCTGTATCCCCTTTGTGGTGATCGACTGCACACTTACCGAAAGCGGTTGGCGCATATACAGTTTTGCCATCTTGCGGGCAACGATGTATTTTATCCCGCTCTGCCGAGACATCTCGTATGCCAACGGTATCCCCTTAGACTCCGCTGTGATAATAATATCACAGGGGGGTATTTTTTTGAGCAGATTTTCTGCACAGGCGATGGTCAGTTCAACATCCGAGAAGATGATGAATGCCGCAATGTCGAGACTCTCGTTGACGGGACAGATCGGCAGCTGCCGTGTAAGACCCGCAACATTCAGGGTGTAATACTCATTTTTCATAACTAATATTCCTTTCGGTTTTAATTGTTTTCGCTTACTATTTTGGCGCCCATGTCCATACCGCCCAGCAGATGAAAATGCAGATGCTCTATGGTTTGATGGGCATCCTTGCCGTGGTTGGTAATAACCCTGAATCCGGTTGAATCCAGATTGAGCAGTCCCGCTATGCGAGCGATCGCCTCGGTACAGGCGGCGGCATAGCAGCTGTTTTCGGGGGTTATTTCGGCAAGACTGCCGATATGCAGCTTTGGTATAACAATGATATGAATCGGAGCATCGGGAGCAATATCATAGAATGCCAAGGTCATATCATTCTCATACACCTTTTTCGCAGGAAGTTCTCCTTCTATTATTCGGCAGAATACGCAGCTGTTCATAATCTCAATCCCTTTCTATGTTAATTTTACAAACTCTCTCATGTTCAAGCCCCCGCCCTCTTTCGTAAAGAGGGTGCCGCCGCAGCGGCGGGTGTTTTTTCCGTTATCCTAATAATTGCTTTTTTACCATATCTTCAAATTCGCTCAGAGCCTTGTCGATAAGCCCAATATCCCCGACCCCCGCCATTGCGAAATCAGGTCTGCCGCCTCCCTTGCCTCCTGTGACGGCTGCTGCCTGTGATGCGAGTTTTCCGGCATGAGCGCCCAGCGCTACCGCCTCTTTTCCGCAGAGCGCCGCTATCTGACCCTTGCCATCGGTAACATTGATAATAAGACCTATTCCGTTGGGCATTTTATCCTTAAATCTGTCATTCATAACACGGAGCGTGTCGGAATCAAGCCCGCTCAGACCTACCGAAATAACCTTGCATCCGGCGATCTCTTTGGCATTCATCTGTAGTGAATCTATATCGTTTATCACTGCCTTGCGGTTGATTTCCTCCAGTCTGCGGCTAAGTTCCTTTAGCTCGGCGGACATTTGGGTGCATCGCTTGGGAAGTTCCAGCGGATTCTGTAGTTTGACGGCCGCCGCCGCCTGATTGAGCAGCTGCTCCTTGCTCTGCAATAGCGACAGAACTCCCTGACCCGTAACCGCTTCTATACGCCTGATTCCGGCAGAAACAGAACTCTCGCTGATTATGACAAACATACCCAACTGCGATGTATGCTTTACATGGGTTCCTCCGCACAGCTCGGCCGAATACCCGTCAACCTCGACAACCCTGACCTTGCTGTCGTACTTCTCCGAGAAGAGCGCTATAGCGCCCGCCTTTATCGCCGAATCCATGTCCGTTTCATAGGTTTTTACATCCCTGTCGTCCAGGATTATGTCGTTGATTTGGTTTGCGATTTCGGTTAGCTGATCGGAGGTAACGGGACTGTGATGGTTGAAATCGAATCTGACACGGTTTGCGTCTACCTGCTGTCCCGCCTGATGGACATGGGTTCCCAGCACATTTCTGAGCGCACCCTGCAGCAGATGAGCCGCCGTATGATTGCGGGCTGTTGCCATTCTTGCAGCTCGATCAACCGATACAGAGCAGGATTCTCCTGTCTTTATTGCGCCCTTAGTCACAATGCCGCTATGGAGTATGTGACCCGACGGAAGTTTGCGGAGATCGGTTATCTCGACCTCGCCGCCGTCAAAGACGGCAACCCCTCTGTCGCTTGCCTGACCGCCCGATTCGGCATATAGTGTTGTCTTGTCAAATATCAGCGAAATATCGCCGCCCTTGACGGCCTGATCGGCCTTTTCGCCCTCTATTATAATATACTGCACCAATGCGGATGTTTCAAGACTGTCGTATCCGACAAACTCGGTAGTATCGGATGTAACAAAATCAAAACCGGAATTTTCCCACGATACTCCGCCGTCCGATTCTCTTGCCTGCCTTGCCCGTTGTTTTTGCTCCTGCATTTGGCGGGCGAATCCGTCTTGGTCCACAGACGCCCCTCTCTCCGCCGATATTTCTGTAATAAGCTCTATGGGGAATCCGTATGTGTCGTAAAGCCGAAACGCCGCCTCTCCTGAGATGATCTTCTCCCTACCCTCAGATTCAAGACCATCGAGAATATCGCTTAGCATCTCGCTTCCTTTTTCCAGAGTGCGTATAAAATTCTCTTCTTCGGTCAATATGATTTTCTTGACAAAATCAGCCCGTCCCGGAAGATCGGGATAGGCGTTTTTATTCAGCTCGATAACCGTCTCGGCAAGGTCGGCTAAAAAGACCTCGTTGATTCCGATAAGCCTGCCATGACGGGCGGCGCGGCGAAGAATACGGCGAAGAACATAGCCCCTGCCCTCATTAGAGGGCATGACGCCATCGCTGATCATAAATACTATCGAGCGTATATGATCGGTGATGATTTTAAGCGAAACATCCCCTGTTTTATTGCCGCTATCGGCAGATTGCTTTTGTATCGAATATATTCTCTCTCTGATTCCCCGCAATGTGTCAACCTCAAAGATACTGTCGACCCCCTGCATGATACAGGCAAGCCGCTCAAGCCCCATCCCCGTATCTATATTGGGATTTTTGAGCGGGGTATAGTTATCCTGACCATCGTTGTTAAACTGTGTAAAGACAAGATTCCAAAACTCTACATATCTGTCACAGTCGCAGCCGAGTTTGCAATCGGGCGATCCGCATCCTGCATCCTCACCTCTGTCGAAATATATCTCAGAGCAGGGTCCGCAGGGGCCCGATCCTATCTCCCAAAAGTTGTCGGCTTTACCGAGACGAACGATTCTATCGGGACTTATGTTGGTTTCTTTGACCCATATATCATGCGCCTGGTCGTCCTCAAGATATATAGACACCCATAGCCTGTCAAGCGGGATCTCGAGAGTTTTTGTCACAAACTCCCACGCCCACTTTATGGCATCGGTCTTAAAATAGTCTCCGAAAGAAAAGTTTCCGAGCATCTCAAAATAGGTTCCGTGACGAGAGGTCTTGCCTACTCTTTCTATGTCGGGCGTTCGTATACACTTTTGGCAGGTTGCCGCCCTCTTAGACGGAGGAACCGCCTGCCCGGTGAAATACGGTTTTAGCGGAGCCATGCCCGAATTTATCAGCAATATGCTGTCGTCCCCCTGCGGAATAAGGGGGAATCCCTGAATACGCAGGTGTCCTTTGCTCTCAAAAAAGCAAAGGAATTTTTCCCGCAGCTCGTTAAGTGACGTCCATTTCATGTACAGTCTCCAATCGTGAATTGTTATCATGTTTATTATAATGTATATGATATGTGTTTGTCAACTGTTAATTAACCACGGAGAAAAACACCCGCCGCCGCTGCAACCACGGATGACCAGGGCAGGGTGGTCTGCATTCTGCATTCTTAATTCTGCATTTTACACCGGCAGCCATACTGTAACCGCAGTTCCTTCGTCCTTCTTGCTCTGCAATGATATTTTTCCGCCGTAGATTCCGGCGATGTGTTTCACGATAGACAGACCCAGCCCTGTGCCGCCGACCTTTTTGTCCCTGCCGTAGTCCACCCTGTAGAACCGCTCAAACACCCTCGGCTGGTACTCGAGCGGGATTCCGATGCCTGTGTCCTTGACAGTCAGCACAACACTCCTGCCTTGTTTTTTCAGTGTAATATCCACACTGCCGTTAGGCTTGTTGTATTTGACGGCGTTTTCTATCAGATTTATGCAAAGCTCGTATAATTGCCGCCGATCCGCCCGATACAAAATGTCGTCAAAATCTGTATTTATCGTTATAGCTGTATCGTCCTTAACGGGAGAGAGGGAGCTAACGGCATCTGTGATGACCCTACCGAAGTCAACCTCTGTGTGTTCTCTGTCTTCCCGGTTTGTTTCAAGTTTTGATATGGTCAGAATGTCGCCGATCAGCTCCGACATTCTCTTTGCCTCGGTTTCGATACGGCTCATAATGTCAGCCTTTTCCTCTTGGCTCTTTACCATATCTTTGTTGAGCATTTCCGAAAATCCGAGAATAGATGTAATGGGTGTTTTCAGTTCGTGGGAAGCATTGGAGAAGAAGTCACGCTTTTGCTGTTCAAGCCGTCTTTCGGTGGTTACGTCTACAAGCAGCATGGTTGCACCCATTTCGTTATCCGCTACCTTGGAGGGTGAGATATATACATTTATCGTTCGGTCACCGTCCGAACGCAGGTCAAAGACAGACGACTGTGTGCTGTCGATAGCCGATTGCAGGGCGTTCCCTATGGTTTTATCCCGTGTGAGATTGTATATATCATTAAGCCTTGTCTGACTGCCCGCTCCTAAAAATTCTCTTGCGCTATTGTTGCAGAGCAGGATATTCCTGCGGCTGTTTACAAGCACAAACCCCTCGGCTATACTGCCGAGGATGGTGTCGATCTTTTTCTGCTCGTCCTGCAGTTTTATCTTAGAATCGCTTATCCTTTGCAAAAGATCCTGCAGGGTCTGCATCATCTTGTCTATCTCGTAATAGGGGGATTTGTATTCGGACGGTTTATCGTACTCGTGCGCCGACAATGCGTCTACCATCTTTTCAAGCGGTCTTGTGACCGTTTTTGTGAATCTGCCCGCCAAAAACAGCGACAGAATAAGCGCCGTCACAATCGCAGTTAGAATGGCGGGAAGCTGTACCGCCAGATTATAGAGCAGTCCCGAATAGCCATGTGCAAGCCTCAGAACATTGCCGTCTTGGGTCTTGATGGCGGCATACATGAACTTTTGCCCTGTAGTCGAGCTTGTTCGCATGACGATGATCACGCCGCCCGTCTTTGCATACTGCACCTCTTCACGCTCGGCATGGCTCTCCATTTCGACTGAGTTGGTTTCCGAATCGGCCAGAACCTCTCCGTCCTGCCCGATAATGGTGACACGATTACCGCCCGCCGCTCTTGACAGCATATGAACATCGGAATCATGCTTATAGTTTTCCGCCGCCGATAGCGTGAGCTTTGTCAGCCATATCTTGGTTTGGTTTTGTGTACCTAGAGCATAGATCATGGCGGCAATAAAACTGCAAACCAATACCGCCACAAATGTTAAGGCTATCAACCTGAAATAAATCGCTTTTTTCATAAAACCCCCATTATTTTGCTATAAATCTGTATCCGACATTGCGGACCGTCTTGATATATCTCGAATTCTCGGCATCATCGTCAAGCTTATGACGAAGCGCTCGGATGTGCATATCCAGCGTTCGGGATTCTCCTGTAAAATCATATCCCCAAATCCTGTTGAGCAGTTCTTCTCGGGGAATAATTCGGTCACGGTCTTTTGCAAGCATAGAGAGCAGTTCGTGTTCTTTATATGTCAAATCGAGCGGAATGTTGTTTAGGGTTACCTCTCTGGTGTTGTTGTTTATATAAAGACCGGAGATCTCTATATTCTCCGCCGGCTGTGGTGCGCTTTTTCGGACACGCCTGAACAGCGCTCGGATTCGCGCCGCCAGTTCCATCACGCTGAATGGTTTTGCTATATAATCATCGGCGCCGCAGTCAAGCCCTGCAACCTTGTCTATCTCGGTGTTTTTCGCCGTGAGAAGTATCACGGGAAGTCTCCCGGTCTTGGGATTATCCCGCAGCTGCTTTGTAGCGTCAAGACCGCTCATGCCCGGCAGCATGATGTCGAATATAACCATGTCGGGCATAGAGTTGTATATGGCCGCCAACCCTTCTTCGGCATTGTCAAAGGCGGCAACCTCATACGAAAATGAGGTCAGAGCCATTCTGACCATTTCCCGAATGTTTTCGTCATCCTCGATTATATAGATCCTTTTGCTCATACAACCACCTAAAATATCAACGTATTTTTGTGTTCTCCCGTCTGCGAAAAATGCACCCACTCGCAGATATTAACGGCATGATCCGCTATGCGTTCGAGATACTTTGCTATTAACAGAAAATCAATGGCGTTATCCATATTCTTAGGCTGGCTCTTGAATATCTCGACAAGCTCCTGCTTGATAACATTAAAATACTCATCAACCTCATCGTCCTTTTCTTCGGTTGCTTTAGCAAGAGCAAGATCGTAATCAACATAGGCCGTAACGGCATTTCGCACCATCTCGATTGCGGCGGCGGCCATTTGCGGTATATGAATCGAATCAGCAAAGGTGTTCTTATCGGCAATCCGCATGGTCAGCTCGGCAATATCAACGGCATGGTCGCCAATGCGTTCCATATCGGTTATGATCTTGAGCGCCGTTGTGATTTTCCTCAAATCAGAGGCGATCGGCTGTTCACGGGCAATCAGCCATATGCACTTGGATTCGATCTGCTTTTCCATCTCGTCTACATCCTTATCGCCGACGATAATGGTTTTGCATAACGCCATGTCACCCCGCTTAAACGCCTTGATAGAATCGTCTATAGCCGTCTCGACAAAACTCCCCATCTCAACTATCCTGCTGTGTAACTGTTTCAGCTCATTCTCAAAATTAGCTCTACTCATTGTGTTACTCCTTTCTTTAGCCACGGATGACCGGGGGCGGTCATCCCTACTGTAACCCGTGTAACCACGGACGAACGAAGTTCGTCCCTACAGACCACCCAGTATCCACGGGCGGCAGATTGCCGCCCCTACGGAGAAAAACACCCGCCGCTGCGGTATCCACGGATGACCGGGGGCGGTCATCCCTACCGCCTAAATTCAATTTCCTTTTCCCTTTTCGTGTCTTTTCGTGTCTTTTCGTGATTTTTGTGGTTGCATTATTTCTGCATTCTGCATTCTTAATTCTGCATTGATATAATTGTCAATTGTCCATTGTCAACTGTTAATTGTTCGTCACCCAAACCTTCCGGTGATATAGTCCTCGGTGCGTGAATCTTTCGGCGCTGAAAATATAGCTTGGGTCTTTTTGTTTTCGATAAGCTCACCCAGCAAGAAGAATGCGGTATAGTCGGAAATTCGAGCCGCCTGCTGCATATTGTGCGTAACGATAACTATGCTGTATTTCCTCTTGAGCTGTGAAACCAGTTCTTCTATCTTGGTTGTGGATATAGGGTCGAGCGCCGATGTCGGTTCGTCCATCAGCAGCACCTCAGGCTGTGTCGCCAACGCTCTCGCTATACAGAGCCTCTGCTGCTGACCTCCCGAAAGACTGAGTGCAGGCTTCTTGAGACGATCCTTGACCTCGTCCCATATAGCGGCGTCCTGTAGGCTTTTTTCGACAATCTCATCCAGCACTATGCGTTTTTTGACCCCGTGCATACGAGGACCGTATGTGACATTGTCATATATACTCATGGGAAATGGATTTGGTGACTGAAAGACCATGCCTATCTTTTTACGCAGTATAGTCACATCCACACCCTTGCCGTAAACATCCTCACCGTCGAGAAAGACATCGCCTGTGATCTTAACCCCGGCAACCGTGTCATTCATGCGGTTGAGTGTCTTTAGATAGGTAGACTTTCCGCAGCCTGACGGCCCGATAAGCGCCGTGACATTGTGTCTATATATATCCATGCCGACTTTTTTTAAGGCATAGACATCCCCGTAATATAAATCAAGGTTTTTCGTATGTATTTTTATCTCACTCATTTTTTGTTTAACCTTTCTGCAATATATCGTGTTAGCAGATTCAATAAAATCACTATGATAATCAGCACGGCGGCAATACCGAATGCCGTTTGGTTATCGCCCCGTGAATAGGCATACCGATAGAGTTCTACAGACAGGGTTGAGCCGGAACCTGAGAGTTGGTCGAGTATACTGCCCTTTGGCATATACATAGCGCTGCCGCCTGCAACAAGCAGGAGAGCGGCGCTCTCGCTGACCATACGTCCGATCGAGAGGATTATACCCGTGAGTATCCCCCCAAGTGACGACGGCAGCAGGATAGTCCTGACCATATACCACTTTGTAGCCCCCATGCCGAGAGCTCCCTCTCGATATGACTTGGGTACAGAGCGGAGAGCCTCCTGCGATGTGCGTATCATAATAGGCAGTACCATGATAGTTAGGGTGAATATCCCCGCTAACAGTGACACCTTGAGACCAAACATCAGGCAGAATACCACATAGCCGAATACACCGTAGAGTATTGACGGAATGCCCGACAATGTTTCTGTCGCAAACTCGATAACACGCACAAATTTTTTATTCTTAGCATATTCGTTGAGATAAATCGCACCGCCGACACCGATCGGCACACATATGATCAGCGTAAAAACAATAATATAGAGCGTGTTGACTATACTGGGGAATATGCCGATCGTCTTCTTGATCGGATTTGGAGCGGTGGTCAGGAATGACCATGTGACGGCGGGAAGTCCCCGTATCAATATGACCGCTATAAAATATATTACCATAGCGAGGACCAATCCTGCAACAATAAAAATGGCGGAATAAAATATTTTTTCAAATGGCCGATTCTTTTTGTCGGTGATTTTTCGGTTGTTTGCCAAAACATCAACCACGCAGTTCACCGCCTTTTTTTAACACAGTATTCAAACTGATATTGATTATCATAATAAAGATAAAGAGCACCAGCCCGATTCCGTATAATGCCTCACGGTGCAGTCCGCTTGAATATGCCCACTCGATAGGAATGGACGCCGTCAAGAGCCGCACGGGCTTCAAAAACTCCGGCATGATAGCGGCGTTGCCCGCAACCATCATAACCGCCATAGCTTCTCCGATCGCACGCCCGACACCGAGTACCATTCCTGCGACAATCCCGCTCTTAGCGGCGGGAACGGTTGCCCTGAATATACTCTGGAGTTTTGTTGACCCAAGAGCCAGAGAGGCATCCTCATATTGTTTCGGCACGGCTCTGATGGCCGTTTCGGATACGCTGATGATTGTCGGCAGTATCATAATCACCAGTATGATAACCGCCGCAAGCAAACTCCCGCCCTGAGGCAATCCCGCCGCTGTTTGGAGTTTGAATATAAGCGGGACTATGAGTATGGCTCCCAAAAGCCCGTATACAACAGACGGAATCCCCGCAAGCAGATCGATCAGCGTCCGAAAAGGCGCAGAGACTCTCTTGGGGGTTAGTTTAGCAAGAAAAACAGCAACCAAAACTCCTACCGGTAATGCGAGAAAGATGGCGGAAAAGGTAGCTATAAAGGATGCAAGTATCATGGGAAAAATGCCGAACTCGGAGTTTTCGGGACTCCATACCTGCCCGAACAAAAATCTGAACACACCGATTTTGGCAATTGCCGGCCATCCTGATATAATCATGTAGACGGTCATGCAAATAACGCAGACAACTGCGGCAAGACCGCAGACAAAAAATATGATATTCATGCTTTTTTCGACAGCGTTTTTAGATTTATTGCTGCCGATAATAGAAATATTATCGGTCATTTGTTATCCTCACGGCACAACAGGGGGCATCTGCGGGACGGTCACAGACCGTCCCTGCAATATTACGCCCCAAAGGGTAAAAACCCAAAATCGTGCTTTTCTTTTATTTTATCGGGAGAAGATTATTGTCCTTTACGATTTTCTGTCCGTCATCGCTCATTACAAAATCCATGAATGCCTGTGCCGATGCAGATAAGGTCTTGTCTTTGTTTGTCAGCAGTAAAAACTCTCTCATTAATTTATATGATCCGTCTTTGAGAGTATTCTCCGAAATTGCTACGCCCTCGTATTTGACGACATTGACCTTGGTATCATCAACATCAGAGAATGACATATAGCCGATTGCATCAGCATTTCCTGCAACTTGGGTTTGAACAGCGCCTGTGTTGTTGGCTTCGTTAGTGCCTTCCACGACCTTTGTTGAATCATCGTCTTTTTTCTCAAGACCGATAATATCGGCTACTGCGCTTCTTGTGCCGGATCCGCTCTCTCTTGTTATAACGGTGATGAGAGCATCCTTGCCGCCTACCTCGCTCCAGTTTTTGATTTTGCCTGTGTAGATGTCGAATATCTGGCTTTTGCTCAGGTTGCTAACGCCGTTATCCTTGTTTACGACAATCGCAATGCCGTCAATAGCGTATGCAGTTACGTCAAGTCCGTCCTCGCTGCCGTCGGTTTTGAGTTCTCGGCTGGAATGTCCGATCTCATACAACCCTGATTTTGTGTTTGTGATACCATCGCCCGATCCGTTGCCTTCGTAATCAATCTTTACATCGCCGTTGTCATTTTGGAACTGGTAGATAAGCGCAAGCATGACCTTTTCAACCGAAGTTGATCCGCCTGTCTTGACAACTCCGCTCAGATTTACGGAGGTGCCGCCGTTTGCATCGCTGCCGCTTGTTTTGTCTGTCTCGCCGCATCCGGCAAACAGAACCGCAGTCATCAAGACCGCCATAAGTAACCCTGTTATTTTTTTCATCTTTTTTCAATCTCCTTTTTATTTTGGATGAAGACAGTATACACCATGATTCAGATCCGCAAAAGCAAAGTGAGGTATAGTTTGTGTAAATTTTGTGTAAAGTTGTCAGCCTCTTAGTCGTACCCTCTCCGCCGCCCTCTCCGTCACGCCCTCTCCGTCACGCCAAGG
>Ga0099364_10008570_pt1 | contig 14370 bp, 4 predicted proteins | sample TergutTh196P3_FD_73070 | JGI IMG/M metagenome (GOLD analysis project Ga0099364, IMG submission 73070) | Microcerotermes parvus P3 segment gut microbial communities from Pointe-Noire, Republic of the Congo - Th196 P3 | ecosystem: Host-associated > Arthropoda: Insects > Digestive system > Gut ... | reverse complement strand
TCTCCGCTTGGGTCGGTATAACGCAACGGGTTATTCCAACAATAAGAATATCTATTATAATTCAGCCAATTCTTCGGTGCCTGCACATACGGGTCGGGACTGTAAAACTGTGCCGTAAGCGGACAATATACTCTTCCGTTCATATTGATAATGCCAAATTCATCAATATGTTCATGTCCTGTAAATCCGCGATTTAATAGCCAGGTGGTACGTTCGTCTTTTTCCTCCCAGTTATCGGGGTTACGCCTGTTTCCCCACGGGTCGTAAGCGTAACGTTCTACTTCTTCTCCATCGTAATCGGTTAATGCTATCAAAGAACCTAAATGGTCGGTATATGCAAAGTAAAATAGCTTTGTTGTATCTCCTGCAAGAGGAATGCGTTCCATGTAAACACCACCACCGTAAAGATAATGAATTTTTTCTGTTTCTCCGCTTATCTTGTCAATTTTTTCTTCATAGTTGCCCATGTAGTATCGGGTTTGGCGGAGTGTGTCGTTTTCTGTGTACTCGCTTTTTCTGCGTTGGTCGTCCACTCCGTAGGTCAGCACGTAGAATTTATCACCTTCAGTAAGCGTTGCCGGTTTTTTGAAATCGGTGTAAGAAGCAAAAAGTTCGCTTGGTGCTTCGTCCTCAAAAGCGTTTGAGGTCAAGGCGTGAGGTTTGTTGTTGCCTTCGCCGTACAGCATATCGCTGTATCCAACATCATTTTTGCCGGTTATTCTGCCGAGCGCATCGTAGGCTATAGAGTTGCTTTGCAAGAGAGAGTCGTGTTGCGAAATGTCCCAAGAAGTCAAGCGGTTAAGGGTATCGTATGAGAAATCTTCCTTCAATGCTCGAAGTTGGTCCGAGCGGCGGCTCAGGTTATTTTTTGAGTCGTATTCGTAAGATAAATCAAAAATCAAGTCGCTGTAGCTTCTTGTTAATAGCCCTTTATTGTTATAATTATGGAAAGTCGCTTTGTTTCCTCGCGTTTCGTGCAAGATTTGCCCTCGTGCATTTTCTTCTTCTGCCTGCCAAACCAACTTGTTGCTGTTGTCTGTAACTTTAAATAACAAACCGCTGTTATCGTAATGGTTTTCTGTGTAATATCCCGATGGGAAGGTTTTGCGTACCGATCTGTCTAAGTTGTCGTAAGTAGTCGAAGTTTCGTAAACGTTGCCGTCTATTTTTTCTTTGATATTTGTTATGCGGTTTCGGTTATCGTAAGTAAAGATTTGCTTGTGCTGATTGGCAATTTTAATTGTATCTACGCGGTTTTTGTTGTCGTAGGTATACACGGTCGTTTCATTGTTGTTGCCGTTGTTGCGATTTATGCTTAGCAACAAGCCGTTGTCGGCATAAATATTTGTGGTAATGATGCTGTCGGCGGTGCCGAGATGTACTTGTTGGCTTGTTCGGCGCAGTTGACCGAAACCATCGTATCGGGAGTGAATAACGCCTGCATCCGGGTCGGTAATTTTGGTGCGATTGCCTTGCAAATCATATTCCAACTGAATACTTTGTCCGCCTTCGGGAGTACTGCTTTTTAGAAGTCTCGAAGGATAGTATTGGTAACTTACGCTTTTTCCGTTAACTGTCGAAGTTATCGGTTCTCCAACATTATTGAGTGTTGTTGTGCGGGTTTCCGTTGGAGAGGTAACAGTGGTTGTGAGCCCGTTGTAAGCATATGTTGTTGTTCCGTCGAGCGTGGTAACACTTGCAATTCTTCCAATATTATCGTAAGTATATGCGGCGTCCCATTCTACAGGCGAGCTGTCGAAAGTTGGAGCAGAAACACGCTTCACTTTTCCGTTAGAGAAGTATTCGGTAAATCGGCTTATTTTTTGCGAGTTTAATCCGTAACTTTCGTGTAGTATTTCTTGTCCTGCGGCGTTGTAGTAAGTGCGGACAGGGTCTAAAGTTCCAATTTCTTCTTGAATATAATACAGTTTATCTCCGTCGTTTTCCCAATGATAGGTAATGTTTTTGGCAGGCGGTCCGTTTTGCTGCGACGGGTCAGAAATTGTTGTTATTCTCCCCATTGCATCGTAATGATATTGAGTATAGCCGCTATTATCGGTTTTATCCAATAGTGTCCCTTTTGTTTCTGTCCACCGATAAGTTGTTTTTTCTCCCAAGACATCTGTTTTAGTACTAAGAAAGCGTCCTGACGGCGTATATTGATACGTAGCAGTGCGTGTTTTTGCATCTGCCTTTGTTTCTATTGTTAACGGATGTCCAAAGGTATTAAAATCTTTGTATTCGACCACTAAACTGTTTTGGTCTCCCGGGTCGGTAGTTTCTTTTGTTAGATTGCCTTTGTTGTCGTAATCGTACGTAGTAACGCGTGTTTGCGATTCTCCGCTCAACGTATTGGTAACAGATACATTTACAGGCTTGTTTGGTAGCCAAGAGCCTTTTTGTACATATTGTATGGAGGTGGTTGTATTTAATCCACCGGCAGTTTTGTTGATAAATGTTGTATTTCCATTGCCATCTACAGTAAAACTTGTTGTTGCAGAAAGTCCGGTTAAGTGGTCTGTTGTGCTGTGCATGTTAATGTATGGATATATTATTGTTCCACTACCCAAAATCCAGTTAACAAGGTTATTATAATAATTGGTTGTTATTAGTTGTTCCGACAGTGTAAATGTTTTTTCTGTAGTTAAATACGAATTATAATGTATTGGATGCCATGCATATTCGGTAACTGTTCTTCTGCGATTTTCACCAAAGTTATAGACTGTAATTTCTTCAAAACATAAGAATCCCTTGCCATGTGAATGCCTGACCATTTTGCCAAACTCAAATTCCGTTGTATCTGCAATGCCGCCTGCTTCTGTTAGCAAAACGGTAAGAACAGGCAATGGGATAGCAGCACCTCTTTTTACTGTATTATTGTTTTTTTTATAGCTGGCTGTCTGGTTGTACCCGTTCAATTCGTCTGTAGCTATTGTCGAAAAAACAAAAGAAGTTTTGCGATTCAAGCCGTCTGTTATGTTGTTTACAAAAAGATTTTGGTTGTCGGGAAAAGAAATTATATTGTCCGTAGGACGATGGTCGTCATAAAGTAACTCAGAGCGTCCGTCTCCGTCTAAGTCTATTATTATGATTCGTCCGCTTCCCCACATATAATCCATTTCCGCATTGCAAACCGCAGGATACAAAGTACAATGAACGGTAGCATCCGGAATTACATTGAGATAATTGGAAAATTGGAAATTATTTCCATCGAACAAACCTATACGCACCGGATAAGTCTGCCCTGTTCTTGAGTTATGGTCGGCAAAAATAATATCGGATTTGCCATCGCGGTTAAAGTCGCCGACAAAACATCTGCCTGTAATATTCAGATTTGGCAATGTTTCTTGTTGGAAACCGGTGCCGGTGCCAAAAAGTATAAAGTATTCCGTGTAGTTCGATTTTCTTACCAGTATATCCGTTATACCATCTCCGTTAAAATCGCCAATAATAGGCATATCGGAATTTTTCAAAACGGTTCCGCTTTGTATTGTCGAGAAATTATTACCATTGAATTCGTATATTTCATATCCGGTAGTAGTCAAGCGCAGCAGATTCATTTTTCCGTTTCCTGTAAAATCGCCAAGATGAATATATTCCGTAACAGCCACTCCAACCGATACAGGGGATACTCCATCTCTCCATAAAATTGTGCCTGCGTGTATATCTGCCTTGCCATCGCCATCAAAATCGGCAACCAAGCATTCTTTACTTGTGGAATTAAAGTTATATGATTCTACAAAAGCATTTCCATTGAACAAGAAAATGGTGTATTTATAGTTGTTACTGTTGTTTGGGTCTTGATTTATCTTAACAACATCCATTAATCCATCGCCGTTGAAATCGCCTGCTTTCATATCGCAAAACTTGGCTCCCAGACTAATTTGACAACCTGTAAAGTAATATGAAGGAAAGGATTGATTAATATAAAGCTTTGCATAATCCGATGATGTATATTGGTCTAAGTCTTTTTTTTCAAAACTGATAAAATCCATTTTACCATCTCCATTGAAATCGGCATAAAGCCGTTTTTGTTGGTCGAATGAATTAATCGGGTTCATTCTCTTTTCAAAACCGCCGTAAGATAACATGTCTCGGTCGGCTCCCCATTCTATGATGGTAGAATTATAGCGTTGATTATTTGCGCTACCTGTAGATTCTATTATTTCGGTCAGTTTGTTGTAAAAACCATCGTAATAATAAGAGAATTTGTATTCTCTAAAAAGTGTATTGGAAGTAGTGATTTTTATACTTTTCAGTATTTTAGTTGTACTTAGCCGATTGCCTGCTATGAAGCTTTTTATCTCATCGTCACGGTCATCATAAATAAATTCTATTTTGTTTACAGGCGTTATTCCTGCCTGCGAGTTTCCGGCATATTCAATGCTTTTTATATAGATTTCGCCCGTAGCGTTGTCTTTTTCGTAAGAATAGGTCATATAATTGCCATTAGTATCCGTTACTCGTTTCAGCAGCCAGCAAAGCACAACTCCTCCTTGTGCCTCAAAGCGAGAATCTACTGTTGTTCCGTATTGCATAATAAGTCCGTCTTTTGTTTGCACTTCAAAGTTGGGTAAAGGAGTGTTTGATTTATATGAAACATCGTTAAAAGTTTCTATTTCAGTGCGATATTTTGCTCCGTGAATAAAATTTATGCCCGAAAAAAGCATCAAACGCTGTCCATCAAGCATTAAGTTATCTGTACTGTTCAGTCGTACCGCATCTGTTGTTCCATCGTGGTAAAAAGTTTTTCCCGTGCGGCTTATAACCGAATATGCCGACAAATTCCAAGCGTAGCCGAGCAGTCCGTTGGGCGATTGGCTGTTGTAATAAATAGAAACATTGGGCTGCATGCCGTTTATTCCTACGGGCAATTCTAATGGAATGGTATAAGTTCCGGCTCCCGAAGGAGTTACGTTTGCGTTGCCGTTGGTTGCTCCTACTAAATAGTCGGTAATCAACACTTGTGTTGTTGTTGATGATGTTGATGACTGTGTTGATGATGTTGAGGAGGAAGAATTTTTAGATTGCATCCGGTTTTCCTCTCCTAAAAGAAGATATTCTCCGGCTTTGGGAACACGGGAAGTTGTGCGAGGCGGAGCTATTCGCAAACTATCCGAAACGAATATTAAAGAGTCGTTCTCAATGTGTTTTTTACTTAGCTTGTTATCTATCGTGAGCGTATCCAAACTTTTGTTTTGCCCATAAGCAAGCATTACTGAACCAAGAAAACAGATAATATAAATGGATGCACGGTGTAAATATTTTTTCATACGTAAAATTGTTAATAGTTTTAGAGTTTGTTTAAATTTTAAATATTTCGGTGCTTAGCACCTTTATTATAATGTTAATCGTTTTGTAGCAATAAATCAAAAAAATTATCTAAGGTGCATGGCACCGTAATATTTTTCTTGATTAATATTTAAACACATTCTTATTGTTTTATGATTTTCCAAGTAGTAGTTTTTCCCGACAAGTTAATTTTCAGTAAATAGACTCCGGAAGATTGACTGCTTAAATCTATTTCTGTCGAATTTTCAACATTCGATTTTAACAAGAGCATTTTTCCGTTTATATCATAAATACGAATACTTGATTGATTGTTTTCAGGCATATTATCTATGTCTATTTTTAAAAGCCCTTGTGTGGGATTGGGATATATGGTTACGGTGGTTTGACCGTCTATCACATCCACGTAAGAAGCTGTAGGAGCAGGCTCTGATTCTTGCATATCATTGTTCGATCTTGCCCTGTTCGACATTATAATAGTACGTCCAAGGCGATTGCCGGCTGCATCGTATTCGTATTCAATTCTATCTTGTGCGTAAGATAAAGATGTATTGACAAAAAATCCCGTCGTTGTCAACATAAATGCTATTATCAGTTTTTTCATTGTTATAGCGGTTAAAATTTTATGGTTTATTTTTTTAAGACTTTCTGTTGACAAAGATTATGATATTTTTTGACAAAACAAAATATTTGTTAAAATTTTGTGTGTCGTAGATTGAAATAGTTGTTTTTAGATTTTACAATGCTATTGTTTTTGCGCAATGTAAAAAATAAGTGGAGTATTCGTTTTTTAGCTATTAATTGCATAAATGAACATTTAATTTGCAAGCCGTTAGGTTTGCATTATTCGGTAAAAAGATGAATATGTTGCTGAACAGCATGCTGTTAGGTGCGCGATCTTGCGCATTAATGTTGGAATGATTTTTGAACTTGAATGACGCAAAAAGCGCAAATTTTCACAATTTTTATTTTGCGAGAATTTGCGCTTTTTGCGTCATTTGAGTTCTATCAACTTGTGATTCTGGCGAGATTCGAACTCACGACCCACGCCTTAGAAGGGCGTTGCTCTATCCAGCTGAGCTACAGAACCAAATTCTTTTTGCGGTTGCAAAGATACAAATTAATTAATAATTAATAATTAATAATTGATAATTTTTCATCTGTTTCTCATTTTTTATCGCCATCTTACTATCTCGCCATCTCTAAAACGGATATCCCACAGCAAAGTGGAAAGCAAAATCATCATTCCAATTCAAGCCGTTGAAACGCCATTTTTGCGAACCGTCTAAAATAGGATTAAATGCTTTTATGCCCATATCAATCCGAACCAAAAAATAAGTAAAATCGAACCTAATACCGGCTCCGTAACCTAATGCCAGCTGTTTGTAAAATTCGTTGAATTTAAATTCACCGCCTTCTTGCGTATTATATGCTTGAATTGTCCAAATATTTCCCGCATCAGCAAACAACGCGCCTTCCAGCAGCCAAAACATTTTGAAACGATATTCCAGGTTGAAATCCAGTTTGATATCGCCCGATTGATTCATATAATCAATCCTGTCCGACGTAGGTTTATAAACGCCCGGACCCAATGTTCTTACCGCCCAACCGCGTACGCTGTTGGCGCCGCCCGAAATATACCGTTTTTCAAAAGGCAGCACGTTCATATTGCCATAAGGCACGCCGACGCCGACACCGACGTGATAAACCACATTATTTCTACGGTCAATGTATTGGTTGTACGAAAAATCAAAATCGGTTTTAATGTATTGCGAAAATTTTATTCCGCCGATGGTAAAAGAATTATCTTCTTTTCTGAAATTGAATAGATTAGCAAGTCCGTACAATGTATTTCCTGCCGATTCGAAGCCGATGCGCGCGTTGATGTTGTCGTGCTGTTTCCGCGCCGCTTGATTCCCTATAAATAATGTATAGCCGCTTGATACAATTAATTGGTTTTCGTAGCTGTAGCGCAAAATCGAATTGCTGCTTAAATACAAACTGTCAAATGCGTGCGAAACGTATGGCAAGTACAAATAGTTTACATCAATTAAATCGACAATGTGTCGCCTTGTTTGTTTCGATGACCAAAGGTATCTCGTGCCCGCCGATGCAATGGTGCGTTCAAAATCGGGACGTATCTGGTAATTATATCCCACTTTGAATTCGGTGCTTGCCCGTACTTGATGACGGAAATCGCGCGAAAGAAACGGGAATAAAAACTTGGGAAAATTTAGTGATGTTTCGGTCGAAATTTCGTTCGAACTGTTTCTTAACAAGCCCGAAAGCGACTCCGTTACCGATTCGTGCGCCAACCTCAACGATACTCTGAAAAACTCGGAACCTCGAAACAAATTTTTGTGGTTATACGCAATATTCGTCGCAAATCCAAAATTTCCCGTCGTGTTTGTTCCTTCAATATCAATGGAATACGCTTGTGTTCTTGCCGGAGAAATCAAGATAATGCAATCAAGCGAATCAGAGTTTTCGGCTATTTCGCGAAATCGGATATTTACATACCTAATTGCCGACAGCGAATTAAATGACGAATATGTTCTTTCTACCTGTGCTTCGTTGTAACGGGCATTCCGCTCAATATGAGTATTATCAATCAATAAATCGGGGCGGAGCCTTAAATTTTCATCAAAATAAACAACGAAGTTATCTACCACAACCGAGTCTAACGCTGTTGGGCGTTGCCTTTCGATAGGATCGTAAGAAGTAAAAAAACGAACATTGCGAACATAATATTGTCTGTGCGGAACCGAAATAACGCTTCCATCGGCTTCAGTTCGCGTGCCGCGCCTTATCATCATCGTAACGTCAACTTCGTGCGAATTGAGTGTGCTGTCAGCTACGAATCCGATATTATCCCGGTTAAAATTCCAATATCCATGTTGCCGAAGCAACGTTGTTATCCGCTGCCTTTCGGCGTTTAATACGTCGGTATCAAAAAGCATATTCCGCCTGATAAGCGAGTTGGCAGAATCTTGCCTGATAATATTCAGTATGGAGTCATTCCTAATTCCAAAACTGAAATCGCGAATTCGGTATGGTTTATTTCCCGTAACGGTAAAATGAACATCAGCTTTTCGCCTTCTGAAATTAACATCGTGCTCAACAGCAGCATTAATATAGCCTTTGTTTCCCAAGTACCTCTTTATTTCCATTCCCGACATTTCGGTCAGCATTTCATCGTATATAACAGGCGGGTCACCAATTTTGCGGATAATGCGGTTTATCCATTTGGTACTATCTCTTCCCGACATATTATAAATTCCTAATCTCATTCTGAAAAGTCCGAAAGAACGAGAGTTTGGCGTTTGTTTTAAGTATTGCCTTAAATTTGCTTCCGACTCTCTTTTAATATCAGAATCAATCTTTATTCTATTTAACAAATATTGATCTTGAGGAACGTGTCTGGCAGGACTACATGATGTTAGAAATGCAACAAAAACGACCAATATGTATAAAAATGTTTTGTTCATTCCTTAGAGTCTGTTTAAATTTTCCACAAATATTTTTTTTATGACAAAGTCTGATTTTTTGCAATAAATTATGTGCTTTTTTGTAAAATTTCATCTTCTTTTTTGCTCATTTAGCCCGCTAAAATCGCAAAACGAATTTAAAATTTTCCTAAAAAATCATCATAATTTATTTAGCAAGCAAAATTTAAACAGACTCTTATTTTTTATGCAGAAATATCCTTATAACAATATATTTTTGCAAATATAGCTGTTTATACATAATGCCGGTTAGTAGTTGAGTGAAAATTTATTAAAAATATCTGCTAAAATCCATGCTATCTTTTTTATCTTTGCAACTGCAAATGAGTTGTTAGCTCAGTTGGTTTAGAGCACTACCTTGACAGGGTAGGGGTCATCGGTTCGAATCCGATACGACTCACGTTTTCTCTTTGAATGAAGAAAGAGCATCACTACGATGCTCTTTCTTTGTTATTTAACTCTCCAAGTTACTTTCTATCACTTCTATTTTTTTGAGAATCAAGCTTCTTTCATCTTTTAGTTTCTCAATTTTCTTTTCCATGTCTTTTATCAGCTTGTCAGCTTTTTTAGACGATGAAAAGAAACCAATGTTGTTTTCGTATGTCGAAATCTCATTGCTCAAAAATTCCAAATCTTTTTTCAACTTATCTCTTTCGCGGAAAAGCGAATGAGAAGATTTACCCGAAGAAAGTTCCTCGATGCTTGTTCTGAATGTATGCAAGCGGCGATTTTGTTCGTCAACTTTCAGTTTGTCGAACATTTCATCTGTCGCTTTTTTGAACGTTTTATAAACTTTATCTTTTTCTTTAAACGGCACAAAACCAACGTTATTCCATTCGCCGATTAAGTTTTTCAACTGTTGGAAAGCTTCTTTTGCATTCTCAATGTCCAATGCCTCAATTTTTGCAATAATCGCTTTTTTCTGCTCAAGATTTTTTTCCTGTTCTTGTCTTTCGCCCGATGTACTCTTATTTTTTTGTTCAAAGAAATGGTCGCAAGCAGCAAGGAATCTTTTCCAAATAGCATCAGATTGTTTGCGCGGAACGGCGCCGATTGTTTTCCATTCTTTTTGGAGTTTTATCATTTTATCTGACGTTTCTTTCCACTCGGTGCTTTCTTGCAATGCTTCAGCTTGTTCGCAAAGTTTTATTTTTTTCTCTAAATTTTCGTTCAGTTCATTTTTGGCACGTTGGAAGAAATCATTTTTTTGTTGGAAAAAATCATCGCACGCTTTTCTGAAACGCTCGTAAACTTTTACGTTTGCTTTCTTCGGTGCAAATCCGATTAACTTCCAACCGCCTTGAATCTCAATGATTTCTTTTGTTTTTTCTTCCCAATCTTTATAGTTTTTCAGCAAAGCATACTCAATGGTTTCTATTTGCTCGCAGAAAGCAGTTTTTTCGGCAAGATTTTTTTCTTCTTCCTGTTTTTTAGCCTCAAAATGGTCTTGGTGTTTTTTGTTGACAACGCTTGAAGCCGCTTTTAGTCTTTCCCAAATTTCTTCACGCAACTCGCGTACAACGGGACCGATTTCTTTCCATTCGTCGTGCAATGCCTGCAAAATTCTGAAAGCAGTTTGTACATCGCTAATTTCAGATAATTTTTCGGCTTGCTCGCAAATAGCGGTTTTCAACTCCAAGTTTTTCTTTAAGTCGTATTCGCGCAACTCGTTGTTTATTTTTACATAATCGTAGAATTTCTCATTATACAACTGGTAATTTTTCCACAAATCGTTGCTTTGTTCCTGCGGAACCGCACCCGTATTTTTCCACTCTTGTTGCAACGCCCTTACCTTATTAATAGCTTCGTTTACATTTTCAATATTGTCAAGGTCGTCGGTCAATGCTTTAAACTGTTCCAGAATTTTTTCTTTCACAGCCAAATTGCTTTCTTTTTCTTGTTGTATTTTTTGCGTTTGCTCGGCTTTTATGTTGCGATATTCAGCAATTAAACTTTTTAATTCTTCTTCTAACGCATCTATTTTTTGTTCAAACTCTTCTTTTACACCGCCTGCGTTGAGATGTTTTTTCAACGCTTCGCTTTGCTCGGCTTTGTGTTTTTTATAAAATGCCTGTTTGATGGCATCTATCTCATTTTTAATCGGAGTCGGAAGCGCCAGCACTTCTTTCAGTTTTGCTACCAATTCTTCTTTTGATAAATGTATCAGCGAACTTTCTTCTTGTTCTTCAGTAGCTTCTTCAACGTTTTCAGCAACTTCAGCAATTTCTTCCGCAGGCGATGTTGTTTCAGCGCATTCTGTTTCTACTACTTCTGTGTCAGCTACTTCTGCTATTTCTTCCGCAGGCGATGCTGTTTCAACGCATTCTTCCGTTGTTTTTTCTACATCAGCTATTTCGGCAATTTCTTCTGCAGGCGATTCAACTTCTGCACACGCATCGCAAGTAGGTTCTTCTGTCGGAACTTCTATCGGTTCTTCTTTTTCTGATGTAATTTCTGTTTCAAGAGGCTCGTTTTTGTCCTCAATTTCTGCTTGTTCGGTCGTTTCCAAATCGGTTTCGTTCATAGAAGTTTCTTCTTTTTTAACTTCATTTTCAGGGATTAATGGCTCTTTTTCCAAAGAATCATTGTCGGTTCCAAGTGTACTCATTTTAAAAAGTTTTAATTAAATGATGAAATGCAAATGTATATAAAAAAAGAACGCAAATGACACAAATAACGCAAATTCTCGCAAATTTCTTATATTACTATTTATATAAAAATATTTTTTTGCGGAAATTTGTGTTATTTGCGTCCTTTTGTTTTGACCCAAGATTTTCATAAGATGAATGGAATTCCCAAGATTAAAAAGAAATCTTGTTAATCATACAAATCGTGTAAAAATCTTGGTTCAGACAGAATTTTACTCAACTTCTTTCTGCGCCTCGTATTGTTTCAATAGTTTATCTTGAACATCGGTTGGCACAAGCTCGTAACCGGCAAACTTCATACTAAACGAAGCACGTCCGCCACTCAACGAACTCAACGCAATAGAATAATCGCTCATTTCTTTCAACGGAACTTTTGCCATCAGTTTTTCATAGCCTTTTTCCGATGTCATACCCATAATAATGGCGCGGCGTCCTTGCAAATCGCCCATTACATCGCCCATAGCATCGGCAGGAAGCGAAACTTCTACATCATAAATCGGTTCCAATACTTTTGGTCCGGCATTTTTAAAGGCATCGCTAAATGCGTTACGTCCGGCAAGCATAAACGAAATCTCGTTGGAGTCCACCTGATGCATTTTTCCGTCGTAAACGATAACGCGCACATCGCGAGCATACGAACCTGTAAGCGGTCCTTGCTCCATACGTGACATAATTCCTTTTAAAATTGCCGGCAAGAAACGGGCATCAATGGCGCCGCCCACAATGCTGTTTACAAACACGAGTTTTCCGCCCCAATCCAAGTTTACCACTTGTGTATCACGAGCTTGCACTTTAAATTCTTGTCCGTTAAATCTGTAAACGTCGGGCATCGGCATGTCTTCGAAATAAGGCTCCACGATAAGATGCACTTCGCCGAATTGTCCGGCTCCACCCGATTGTTTTTTATGACGGTAATCAGCACGCGCAGCTTTGGTGATGGTTTCGCGGTATGGAATTTTTGGTTCGAGGTATTCGATAAATATTTTATCGTTGTTTTCGATTCTCCATTTCAGCGTTTTTAAGTGGAATTCGCCTTGCCCGTGCAACAATAATTGTTTCAATTCTTTCGACTGTTCCACAATCCACGTTGGGTCTTCAGAGTGCATACGGTTCAATATTTCGCTCAACTTTTCGGCATCGGCTTCATTTACCGGTTTTATTGCCCTGCGGTATTTGGAGTTCGGATATTGAATGAAATTAAATTTATTATCGCAACCTTTGGCGTTGAGCGTATTGCCTGTGTTTACATCTTTCAGTTTCACAGTTGCGCCGATGTCGCCTGCTTTAAGCTCGCTCACTTCTACGCGATTTTGTCCGGCAACAACAAAAAGTTGCGAAATACGTTCTTTCGACCCACGGTCTTCGTTCAGTAAATCATCGCCCGCTTTTACAGTACCTTGCATTACTTTAAAATACGAAACACGCCCAATGTGCGGTTCTACCGTTGTTTTGAAAACATACAAACTCGTCGGCGCTTTGTCGTCAGGCAAAATATCTTTTCCTTCGGTATTTTTATAAGGTATCATTTTATCGGTGCAAGGCACTACATTGCCTAAAAATTCCATTGTACGGCGCACGCACATATCTCGCGCCGCGCACACACAAAACACAGGAAACATTCCTCTGGAAATTAATCCTTTGCGAATTCCTTCGCGCATTTCTTCTTCGGTAAGGCTACCGTCTTCAAAGAATTTTTCCATTAATCCTTCGTCGTTTTCGGCAGCAGCTTCTACTAACGCTTGATGAAGCGCTAATGCTTTTTCTTGTTCTTCGGCAGGAATTTCAAGTACTTCGGGAACGCCGCCTTCGGGTTTCCATTTGTACAATTTCATTTTCAATACATCAACTACAGCGTTAAAAGACGGTCCGCACGTTATCGGATATTGAATCGGCACTACTTTTTGTCCAAACGTTTCTTTTAATTGTAATAATACTTTGTCGTAATCGCACTTATCGCTATCTAGCTGATTTACAATAAAAATAACGGGTTTATGAAGTTGGTCTGTATATCTGAACATATTTATAGTTCCCACTTCGGGACCGTATTGTCCGTTTATAACCATCAGTGCGGTATCGGTAACATTCAGCGCCGAAACAGCCGCTCCCACAAAGTCGTCGGAACCCGGACAGTCAATAAAATTGAGCTTGCGATCTTGCCATTCGACGTTAAAAATGGTCGAAAATACGGAATATCCGTAATCTTTCTCCACCGGAAAATAGTCGGAAACAGTGTTTCCGGCTTCAACGGTTCCTCTACGTTTTATAATACCACCCTCGAAAAGCATCGCTTCCGTAAGGGTGGTTTTTCCCGCTCCTGAACTGCCCACAATGGCAATGTTCTTAATTTCATTCGTTTGATACACTTTCATACGTAAATAATTTATAGGTTTACATTAAGGTTGTATGGAACTCACATTTACATTATTTATATTTTAATTAATGTGAATGCTCGTTTCATAATAAGTATAATTAAAAGATTGATAAATAGTTAATAGATTATTAAAAGGTTATTACAAATGTGTCTGTTAACGCGACGCAAATTATAACAAATGATTTAAAAAGCCTATTTTTATTGTTATGTTATAGAGCAGGTTTTTGAAAAATATAGAAATAATCACAAAAAAATATAATAAACGTAATTTTAGATGATGTAATTTTTTTTAAGATATTACTTTTGCGTCTCTATTTACTAATTTTCGATTTTATGATGAACGAAATCTATGCCAATCTTCTCTTTGCATTTGCATCTGTGCTGTTTGTGTCGGTTTTTTTGTTTTACAGTTTCAGTCGCAATACAGAAGCGCCTGTTCTTAAGATGGCTTTGCGAATGATGGTTTTTGCATATGGTATTTTGGGATTTAGTATGATGCTGAAACTGTGGATTCAAACTCAATCATTCGATACTAAAAATTTGCTGCTGTTTAAGT
>Ga0099364_10008569_pt1 | contig 14371 bp, 13 predicted proteins | sample TergutTh196P3_FD_73070 | JGI IMG/M metagenome (GOLD analysis project Ga0099364, IMG submission 73070) | Microcerotermes parvus P3 segment gut microbial communities from Pointe-Noire, Republic of the Congo - Th196 P3 | ecosystem: Host-associated > Arthropoda: Insects > Digestive system > Gut ... | reverse complement strand
AGACTCGCAGCTTTCAACATTGAAAGCGAATCGGTATAACTGCTACAATACCCGCATGTTGCCCATGATTCCGAAGCCAAGCGATATTTTATACGGAGCGGTCAAACTGCATCAACCGTTGGAAGGCGGAGGGCCGCGCGTCAGCGTGGATACGGTTCTGCTCGCTCACTTCGCGCGCGCGGGTAAGAGGGCGCGTGTGATCGAGATGGGCTGCGCCCACGGCGCCGTCACTCTGATAATGGCAAAGAGAAACCCCGGCGCTGCATTCGAGGGGTTCGACATCTCGCCGGAGCTGATCCGAATGGCCTATGAGAACGCGATTATAAACGGCCTCTCCGGACGCGTCCGTTTCTTCGTCTCCGATCTCCGCGAACACAGGAAGAACTTTGCGCCTGAATCCTACGACGCGGTCGTGATGAATCCTCCATACGACGAGCCGCGCTCAAGCCGGCCAAGCCAGCGGCGCGAGATTGCCGTCGCGATGCATGGTGAAGAATGCAGCCTCGCCGACACGATAGCCTGCGCGAAATATCTGCTGCGAAACGGCGGGAAATTTTTTCTCGTGATGAGGGCGAAACGAGTGGGCGAACTCTTTTGCCTTCTCGCCCAACACAACGTGAGGCCCAAACGAATGAAGGCCGTCCACCCCAAGCCCGACCGGCAAGCGTCGGTCGTACTCGTGGAAGCCGTCCGCGCGTCCGGTGACGGCTTGACTATCGAGCAGCCGCTTTTTATCCACGGGCGCGACGGCGAATACACGGAAGAACTTCTCGCGGCGTATAAACTTGACTTCCTCGATTGAATGTATATACTAAATGTACTTACGTGATATTTCTGGGAGTTGATACGTATGAATGACGTTATGACGACTAAGGTTTTCACGAGCGGCAATTCACAGGCCGTCCGTCTTCCGCGGCAGTTCCGCCTGGAAGACGGTGAAGTTTACATTGCCAAAGAAGACGACAGGATTGTTATCTTTCCCAAACCACAGAAATTTACCTCTTTACAGGATGTCCAGGATTTTTTCGATTCCATTCACAGTCCGGATTTTGAAATTGAACGTGATATGTCGCCGCCCCGGCCTGTCGATTTTTGAAGGCATCTATTATGGTTGATATTTACATGCTGGACACAGATACTTGCAGCTATGCTATTAAGCAAAATCCCGCTTCCGTCATACAAGCGTTTTGGAACCATAGAAACGATGAAATATGTATCAGTTCCGTAACCTATGCCGAATTGATGTATGGGGCGATGCGTACAGGTTCTTCAAAAACCCCGGCCGCGATCAGGCGGTTTGTAGCTTACGTCGGCATCGTAAACTTTGATGACGCCGCTGCGGAGGAGTACGCGCGGCTTCGGTGTTCGCTGGAAGCAAAAGGTACGCCTATATCGGCCGCCGATCTGATGATTGCCTCTTGCGCTATTGCCAGGAGAGCCGTTTTAGTGACCAACAACATAAAACACTTTAGCAGAGTTCCCGATCTTGAAATTGAAAAGTGGTAATGCCGTTAATCATCGTGCCGACTCCGATAGGTAATTTGGGCGACGTCACCGAGCGAGCGCTTGAAGCGCTCAGGAACGCCGACGTCATAGCCTGTGAGGATACTCGCCGTACTCTCAAACTCTTAAACCACTTCGGCATTAAAAAACCGCTCCTCGCATATCACCGGCATAACGAACGCTCGCGCTCCGGTGAGTTACTCGGCCGGCTCGAACGCGGCGAAACTGTCGCTCTGGTATCGGACGCCGGGACGCCCGGTATATCCGATCCGGGATATGCCGTCATCGAAGCGGCGATAGAGCGCGGCGTGGAGGTTGACGCTTTGCCCGGGGCCAACGCAATCCTGCCGGCGCTCCTCATGTCGGGCTTACCGGCGCGTGAATTTTTTTTCGCCGGCTTTGTGGAGGGCGGTGAATCCGACGTTCTATCCAAATTAAAAAGTCTTTCCGGTATTTGCGCGACGCTGGTATTTTTCGCCGCGCCTCATGACCTTGCGAAATTCCTCTCGTTTGCGAACAGCGTATTTGGTTCCAGGCGCGGAGCGATAGTGCGCGAGATAAGCAAGATACATCAGGAGACGATACGCGGCAGTCTCTCTCTGCTGTTGGAAGCGGCGCAATCGAGAAAATTAAAGGGAGAGATGACAGTCGTGGTGGAGGGCGCGCCTCCAGCGAGCGGCGAAATTCACCCGGAAAATTGGGAACGCCTGGCAATTGAGATGAAAAAAGCGGGAATTTACGACAAAGAGATTGCAAATGTCTTGTTTGCGGGTTATGGTATCCCCCGTAACAGAGTGAAGAATTTTTTGACCCGGGAGGCAGCGTTCAGTGAGCGAGATAAATAATTTTGAGGGAAAAAAAGGGTTTTATATTACGACGCCGATCTACTACGTCAACGATGTCCCGCACATCGGCCACGCCTATACTACGATAGCTTGCGACGCGCTGTCGCGTTGGCACAGGATGCGCGGAGACGACACGCGTTTCCTCACCGGAACCGACGAACACGGCCAGAAGGTACAGCAGGCAGCGGACGCAAGAGGCATAACCCCGATCGAGCTCTGCGACGAAGTCGTGATGAATTTCAGGAAGCTGTGGGAAGTTCTCAATATATCGAACGACGACTTCATTCGCACCACCGAGGATCGCCACACCGAGGTTGTGCAGCATTTCTTCAAAACCCTTATCGAAAGCGGGGACATCTACAAGGGAACCTACGAGGGCTTATATTGCGTCCCCTGTGAGACCTACGTGCCGGACGCGCAGATCGGCGACGAAAAAATCTGTCCCGACTGCAAACGCGCCCTCACGCGCATGGCGGAGGAGAGTTACTTCTTCCGCCTCTCGAAGTATCAAACCGCGCTGATAGAGCATTACGAGGCGAACCCGGACGCGATAATGCCCAAAGCGCGCTACAACGAAGTGATGAGTTTTATCAGAGGCGGCTTGCAGGACCTTTCCGTATCGCGCACTACGCTCAAATGGGGCATTCCCGTGCCGGGTGACGAACGCCACACGGTTTACGTCTGGATGGACGCCCTTATAAATTACATTTCCGCCCTGGGTTATCCGAAATCCAAAGATAAATGGGAGACCCACTGGCCGAACGCGCGGCACATGGTGGGCAAGGACATAATCAGGTTTCACGCGGTCATATGGCCGGCCGTGCTGATGGCGATGAAACTCAGTCCGCCCGTCCGCGTGTTTGCTCACGGCTGGTGGACAGTTATGGGCGATAAAATGTCCAAGTCGAAGGGCAACGTGGTCGATCCATTCGAGATGGTGGAAATTTACGGAGCGGACGTATTTAGATATTTCCTGCTGCGCGAGGTTCCGTTCGGCGGAGACGGGGACTTTTCGGAATTCGGCATGGTAAACAGGGTAAACTCCGAGCTCGCCAACGACAACGGCAACCTTCTGCACCGCACTCTCCAGATGATTGAAAAGTACCGGGACAGCAAACTGCCGCCGGATTCCGTCCTTGACCGCGCGCGCGACATCGATACCTCCCTGCGTTCGCTCGCGGAAAGCACGCTTTTGGTTATGGACGCCCAGATGGAAGATTTTTCTCTGGACGGCGCGCTTAAAACTATATGGGCGCTGATAAGAGCCGGAAACAAGTACATAGATGAGACGCTCCCCTGGAAGCTGGGCAGGGACGATCCGGATGACAGGCTCGACGTCGTGCTCCGCACTCTGTGGGAGATGCTGCGGCTGTTGTCGATGCTGCTCTATCCGTTTATACCGGAAGCTGCCGAGAGAATGCGGGTTCAATTGGGCCTCGGAGACTTATCAAAGGAGCGTTTCCCGGATTGGAAGTGGGGAAAGCAGGACGGGCCAATCACAGTGAAGAAGGGGGATATTCTGTTCCCCAGAATCGACGCGTCGAAGTGGAAGGAAAAATACGACGCCAGAATGAAAGCCCGCTTGGAGGCGTTAAAGACAGACGCTTCCACGCCGTCCGCCACATACGACATGGAGCATAAACCGCAGATAAAAATAGACGACTTCAAAAAACTCGAAATACGCGTGGCTCGCATAGAGAAGGCCGAGACGATAGAGAAAGCGAACAAGCTGTACAAGCTGAGTCTGGACCTGGGATTCGAGAAGCGCGTGATAGTGTCGAGCATCCGGGAATTTTTCACGCCCGAACAGTTGGCCGGCAAAAAAATTCTGGTGATATGCAATCTGGAACCGGCAAAATTCAGAGGGATAGAAAGCTGCGGCATGTTGCTGGCGGCTGAAGCCGACGACGGCAGCGGCGAGATATTGTCACTGGCGACTGTGGACGACGATTTCCCCGTAGGCGCCCTGATCCATTGAAACTATTCGACTCCCACTGCCACCTTGACATGGAGGAGTACGAAGACGACCTCGACGAAGTCCTGAAAAAAGCAGCGGAGGCCGGGGTTCGGCGAATACTGCTCGCCGCTTGCGACGAAAAATCAAGCGTTAATATAGTGAAAATAGCAGGCGCGAAAAAAACAGCCGGCATAGATTTCCTGACATCCGCCGGCATACATCCCCACGAAGCGGCAAGCGCCGGCGGCGATTTGCCGGACGAGCTCGTGAAAATGTGTCTTGCGCCCGAGACCGCCGCGATAGGCGAAATCGGCCTCGACTTCTACTACGACAACTCGCCGAGGGCGACGCAGCTCGAAGTGTTCGAGAAAATGCTCGACCTCGCCGCGCGCGCGCGCAAGCCCGTCGTTATCCATCTGAGAAACGCGAAAATCAGAAGCGAGGGCGACGCTTACGGCGAGGCGATTTCAATGCTGAAAAATTTCCCCGGACTGAGCGGGGGACCCGCGGGAATAATCCACTGCTTTTCCGGCGACAAAGCCGACGCGCGCAAGGCGCTCGATATGGGATTTTACATCTCGTTCGCAGGCCCGCTCACATACCCCAAGGCCGACGAACTCCGCGAGGTTGCCGCCTATTCCCCGACAGACAGGATACTATGCGAGACCGACGCGCCGTACCTGGCCCCGCAGAGCAGGCGCGGCAGGCGCAACGAACCTGCGCTTGTCCGCGACGTGTACGAGAAACTCGCGGAGCTGAAAAATTCGACGCTCGGCGAGATCGCGGCGATAATTTGGGATAATGGCGAGCGGTTGTTTAGGTGACAATTATTAATAAGGCAAAGGCGCGCATTGCGCGTCCGCGTCAACCGGTATTCATTTCATCGTTATGAATGCTTCCGCGACGCTGTCGGCGATCTCGCCTCCCACAAGTATCTCGACAAGCCGCAAGGCGAAGTATACCGTCGTGCCCGGCCCCTTCGACGTTGTGATATTGCCGTCCGTTTCTACGATCTCGGAACTCAGCGCAGCGCCGCCCAGTAATTTTTCGTTGCCGGGATAAATCGTCGCGCGTTTGCCGTCGAGAAGCCCGAGCTTTCCGAAAACGCCCGGCGAGATGCAAATCGCCGCGAGCTTGCGGCCGCTTTCATGCTGCTCCCGGACGAGATCGAGAAGCCCCCGGTGCTCCGCATACGCGACTGTGCCGCCCGGTATCACGAGCATGTCGAATGTTTTGCCGGATATGTCGTCGAATATCGCGTCCGCCAGAACGGTTATCCTGCTCCTACCCGTGAGCGAACGGGTCGTCCCCAGCGACACGGTCGTTACCTCTATTTCGGCCCGCCGCAGAATATCGACGGTGCAGAGCGCCTCGGTCTCCTCGAACCCGTCGATCAAAAAAAGCGCCGCTTGTTTGGTCGTCATTTGCAATCACCCTCCGTATTAATAAAGTATAAGGTTACTCTTTCGAGTACGGCATTCATTATATACCGGCAGGCCGCGCGAGGAAGAAAACAGCCGAGCGGATTTCATAGCAGAGAAAAATTTTCGTTTTAGGGAACCGCTGATTAAATAACCTTCCGCTCCAAAGGCGTAGATTCGTCCGATACCTTCGCGTTTGTTGCAAAATCGGTCCTCGACGTAGCTCTGCTACGCCTGCGGCCAATTTCACACCAACCGCTTCGGCCTCGAACGAATCTACGCCTTTTCGCAGGAAGAACAATTAATCAGCGATTCCTTTTGAAAAAATTTGAACTCGTGAAAGGATTTGCCATTCCCACTCGTATAATTAGCAGACGCTTAAACGTCGAAAAATTTCAGAACGGAGTGATTTGTTATGAAAAAGAAGATTGCCCTGGCTCTCTGCGCCGCGATTCTTTTAGCGATCATGGTTCCCGCCGCCGTTTACGCCCACGGTGGTCATGGAGGAAGACATCATGCGAACAGGCGCGTGAATGAGCGAGTCGCTCCACGTCCCGGCGGCGGGCGAGTAGATGCGAACGTCGCTCCCCGTTTCGAGATTTGCCCCGTCGAGGGCTGCGAAACCTACGGCCCGCACGAACATGACGGAACATGGTATCACTGCGCCGATTATCCATATGGTGGCGGTTATTGCGGGGGAGGCGCTTGTTACCGGCGGTAAGCGCGTAAATATGCGAAATGAAGAGGAGATTCGCCGAGCGATTCAAAAATACGCGGATACCGTCCGGCGAATCTGTTTTGTGCGATTAAAAAACCATAACGACGCGGAGGATATATTTCAAGAGGTTTTTCTGAAATATGCCCTCCGTGATTCGCTTTTCGAGAGCGACGACCACGAACGGGCATGGCTCATTCGCGTCGCGATAAACGCCTGCAAGGACCTGCTGAAGAGTTTCTTCCGCAGACGCATCACATCTTTCGACGAATTATACGAGGAACCGTTTTATTTACAGGAAGAGGAATCTGAATTATTGAGCGCTGTTTTAGAACTACCGGAGAACTACCGGGACGTAATTTATCTGCGCTATTACGAGGGATACTCAGCCGTCGAAATCGCGAAAATTCTTGGGCGGAAAGAAAACACGATTTACACCTGGCTTGACCGCGCGCGAAAGAAGCTAAAAGGATCGCTTGGAGGTGAATAAGTTGGAAAATGAACTGCGGCGTGTTATCGGAAAAATAAGCGCGAGCGACGCTTTGATAGCGAGGACAGAGCGTTACGTTATTTCGGAAATCGGCAAACGAAACCGCTCAAGGCCGCGCGCTCGCCTGCGGCTTGCCGCCGTAAGCTCCGCTTTGTTGCTGCTCATTACTTTAAGTGGTATTTCTTCCTACCTTTTTTTCACACCGGCCGCTTATGTCGATATGGACGTAAATCCATCTATCGGGCTTACGTTGAATCACTTTGGCCGGATAATCGACACTCACTCGTACAACGGCGACGGCGCGGCAGTATTGAACGGAGTTAATGTGCGCTTCAAAACGTATGGGGTTGCCGTGGAAATTTTACTTGACGCTATTATTTCGAACGGCTACCTGTCGGAGGACGGGCTTGTCTCCGTCACCGTGCAATCGGACGGCGACGCGGGAAACGCTCTGATTACGCAACTGGAACGGGTGGTATCCGTTTCGCTGCAAAAGCATCACGCGAACGCAAGGGCGGATATTTTCCCCGTCACTGACGATGTCAGAACCGACGCCCACGCGAGCCTTGTATCTCCGGCAATGTATATCGCAATATCCGAACTGCAAGGAGTTGACCCCACCGCCACTTTCGAGAGCTGCGCGGGACACAGTATCACCCAAATCAGGGCGAGAACGCGAGCGCATCACGGCAGCGGACGCCACGGCGGAAGAGGCAACGGCAGACATCACTGAATTGATAATTGAGAATGGAGAATGGAGAATTAAGTAAAAAATCGCTCGAAATTGCACGAAAAGAAAACAGAATTTCACGGTATTTTTTAATTCTCAATTCTCAATTCAACAGACGCTTCACGCGTTTGTCCTGCGCCGCCGTATTCAAATGCCGTGATGATATAATCGTGTGCGGGTTTGTTTGGGATATTTTCGGCGGGAGGTCTGATCATGAATCAAAAAATTTTTTCGCGGGTATTTCGCGCGCTTTCAGTCTTGTTGATAGGCTTTTCGCACGCAGCCTATGCCGGCGCGGCGAACGCTGCGGCGGCCGTTTCGGTCGTGAACTTCTACCCGTTCGGCGCGAAATTCACATACGAAGTAGAATCGGACGGGCATTTTGAGTTTGCGATACCCGGCGCTTTCGACGAGAGCAGCGTCAGGTGCCTCACGCTGGAAAGCCTCTCCTCGATAAAAGTCGAACGCGTCGCCGTTTCCGAGGCGATGCCGGAGGAACTCAAACCATACGAGGCGCGTGCGGAAGAAACAAGAAAATCCCTTTCGCTGTTGGAAGGCCGCAAGTCGGCTTTAAGCGGCGCGATACAGTTTCTCGCATCGCCCTTCCAGCAGGTTCCTTTCGACGGGGAGCGCGGCTTCGACGGGGACGGCCTGATTAATTACGCGGAAAACGCGTATAAATCGAGGCTCGAATTCGAGGCGGAATTGGTGGAGGTAAACATTGCGATCGACAAGGCGGCTCGCGATTACGAGGAAGCACGGCGCGAATACGAGGACGCGCGCGCGAGGTTCGACAGAAGGAGGGGAGCGGTCCCCGGATCGGTAATACATATCCTCGGCACAACGAACGGGCCCGGAAAATTGACGTTCGAAGCTTTCACGCGAAGCGCTGGGTGGAACGTGGCATACGAAATGAACCTGAACAGCGCCGGCGGCTTTGTGGACGCGAAGATGAACGCCACAGTGTGGCAGCACACCGGCGTCGATTTCGAAGGGGATGTGGTTTTCAACACAAGGCAGCCTTCATTCTCGGTGGCGCCTCTGCACATATCTCCGCTGACCGTCGGCATAAGACAGGCAGTCGTCTATAACAACGAAATGAGATCGATGGCGATGTACGCTCCCGACGACGCGATTATGATGGATACCGGGGCAATGCCTGAGGCGGCGCCCCGGCAAGAGCCGAGCGTCATATCCACGTTGGCCAACGTGAGCGTTACGGGCAGCGGCAAGATAGAGGGCGACGGCATGGAGGTGCGCGTAAAACTCGGAGATTTCAGAATCGATTGCGCGACTGAAATTTTTTCCGTGCCGGAACAGAATCGGGAAGCATGGATAGTCGCAAGCATCGACGTGATGCCCGAGGCGTTTTTGCCCGGCGCGGTGGAGTTGTCGGTGGACAACGCGGCGACGGGCAGGACGAACATATCGGAATCCATGACGAGCGCGCGCATTCCATTCGGCATGGCGTCGCGCGTCACGGCGAAGAAGGAACCGTATATCAGCGAGACCGGCAGTTCGTGGATAGGAACGGGGATACTGAACGACGGCTACACGCTGGAGATAACGAACGGCATGGACACCGAGCAGGAAGTGACGGTAATGGATCGTCTGCCGCTGCCCATAATCGACAGGGTGACGCTGGATATAAGGAAATTCGACCCCGTGCCGAACGAACAGGACAGAGAAAACCGGCTGACGTGGAAATTTAATCTGAGCCCCGGCGAGACCAGGAAAATAACCGTGGAATACTCGATAAGGTATCCCGGCGACGAGACTCTGGAATATCGGTGAAGCGTGTGAACTGCCGCTATTGCGCGTTCGGCCGTTTTTGATGGATTGATTCATGTTTTTCACCTGATAAATCCATATTTTCTTGCCATTTCGTCATTCAATACCGCCGGCTCTATGCGCCAGATTTTTTTATAATACGACATCTTTTGTCTGAATGCTTCGTGTAAAGCTTCCTGAATTGGGGGTAACCAATCTTTTCGATGTTTGTTTATTACGAGTAAAAATTTAAACGTGACATAAGCATGACTGAACTTCATGAAAGCATCGGTCAGGTCGGATCGCTTCTCAAATCTGCCCAGAATAGCCGCGCAATAAAGATTAAAGGAATGAATAAATTTCTCGGAAACTCTGTCTATAAAAATTTCAAATCTTTCCGGGTTTTTTCCCAATGGGTTTGGGGAACTTGATTTTGCTTCAATGAAAATAATATTGCGTAAGTCATGTTTCAAAACAAAATCGACAGTGCTGAGGTTTTCGCCGGCCGACTTATAAAGGCGCGATTTTTCTATGCGGAAGATTTCATCGTGCAAGCATGAGGTCACAAAAAACATTCCCGATTCTTTAAAATCACTCATATCTGCATCACTTTCTCAACTTCTTCCTCGTAAAGGCGAATGAATGTTTCGAGGATCGAGTTGCGCGGTAAGTCTCTAAATGATGAATCGCCGGCACACAAAACGTTTTCGGCGTCTTTATAGAAAGAAAAGAATTTCACGTCGTCGTTCTGTTTACACTTCACTTCAAAGTATTTCGCCACAAAATAATCATGCGTCGCAATGAATATCTGAACTCCATCCCTTTGCAGTTCCAGAAGCATCTCCGCGAGGACGGGAATGTGAACGGGATTGATATTTGCTTCGGGTTCGTCCCAAAACAGTATCGAATCTTTTTCGAGCGTTCCATTTTTAATTAGCTGCCATAAAAGGGCTATTTTCCTTATTCCCTCCGCGACAAGTTGGAATTCCAGCGCCGATTGATTCCCCGTTATCAGGTAAAATTTCTCATCCTTGATCGTGACGCTTCCGGAGGTTATGCCCTGCAAGATTTCCAAATATTTTTTAGTTCTCGCGCTATCGGGCTTTTTTGATATATTAACGCCGGCGGCCGAGATAATATCTTTATAAGTATCGTCAAAATCCACATTGTTGACTGTTATAGCGTTGATCAGGTTTCGGGCGTTCGACAATATTTCCTTCGCCGGTATGAAGGTGCTGATTAAATCGTCGGATTGCTCATGCCATGTTTTCTCTCCCTGCGATTTCGCGGGAATTTGCGGCTTTGCGTTAATTTCCAATACTAATGGTTTAGTGGGGGCTTTCTTTTCGCCGGATTTTTTATCGAATCGATATGAGGATATTCTGATTTTCGCGTTGCCCGCGACGCCTCTTTTTATAAGGCGATGTAATTGTGAATCGTCGGGGCGGAATACATTAGCCAACTTTGCGGGGAAATCAACAGCCGTCTTATTTACATGCGTCGCCCGGCAAGCGCTGTAAAGGACTTTTAAAATGTGCGTTTTTCCTGTTCCGTTTACTCCCGTGAGGATATTTATTCCTTTGGCGAAATCGACGCTTAAATTATCAAAAACAGTAAATTTCTCCAAAACTAATCGCTTTATAGCCATGTTTCTTCACCTCAATTGTTTTTAATCAACCGGCAGGTATAGCGCGCTACTCGTAATTTTTTTACGGCATTTTGTACCGCTGCAATACCCAGTCCACTATTTTAGATCGTAATAGAACTTTCTCGAAATATATCATAAAACGCGCAAAAACACCGCATCAGGACAAACGTATAGGACAGCGACAAACGCTTCATGCGTTTGTCATGCCCCTAAACAATCTCCCGCCAGACGGCGTTGCCCACCCGGAAGCCCTTTGCCGTCAGCCTTGTGAAATTCTCGCCGTTTTGCACTATATCGCCGGGAAATTTACGCAGATCATCTTTGATTTTACCCGTAATATCCTCGCCGAATTTTTTCGCGAAACGGCTCCAGTCAATTCCTCTCGCGGTTCGCAGAGCGAGTATCGCGGCTTCTCTCGCGGCCGCTTCGCCCGTTATCCGTTCGCTGAAAACGACGGGCGATCCGGACTCGGTCAGGCGGCAATATTCGTCAAGTGACGGGGCGTTGCGGAATCTCGCGCCGTTTACGTAACTCCAGGCGGCGGGGCCTATGCCGATGTAATCGCCGCCTGCCCAACTCGCCCAATAGTTCAAGTTGTGCCGGCTCTCATGTCCCGGACGCGCAAAGCTTGCCACCTCGTACTGTTCGTAACCGGCGCGCGCGAGCCGCCACTGAGTGTATCTGTACTGCGCGTAGCCTTCGGGCGGGTCGAAATTTCTTTCCGCGAACGGCGTGCCGTTTTCTATCGAAAGTTGATACAGGGATATGTGATGAGGTTCCAGTTTGAGCGCCGCGTTTAAGTCCGTCATCCAATCGCGGAGAGTTTCGCCCCGCTCGCCGAACTCGCGACACTCGCAAAAAAGTCCGAACATCATGTCGAGCGATACGGAGAACCCGGCGTCGAGGCACAATTCGACCGCTTTGGCGGCCTGTCGCGAATCGTGGACTCTTCCGAGGAATTTTAGCCGGTTGTCGTTTAAGCTCTGCACTCCCACGCTGATTCTGTTGACGCCCCAGTCCTTCCACAGCGCCGCCTTGTTTTTATCGAGCGAGCTTGGATTGACCTCGATTGTGATCTCCGTTTCCGTTTTGAAATTGAAAAATTTTTCGAGCAGGGCTAATAATTTTTTCCACGCGTTTATCGTCAGAACCGACGGCGTTCCGCCTCCTATATAAAGAGTTTTTAGCGCGTTTAGCGTGTCGAGCGTATTAACTTCACCGATGCGAGCCGCGAGTTCACGTTCGACCGCATCGAGATACCGTTGCGCGTCTCCGCCGTTCGCGTCAAAATTATTAAAATTTTTTACAGGCGCGCTCGCGAACGCGCAGTAAGGACACTTCGCCTCACAGAACGGAACGTGGACGTAGAGGGAGATCAATTCTCCCCGGACACGTCCAAGAAGGCCATGAAGGCTTCCTGGGGGATTGAGACTCGGCCGAGTTGTTTCATGCGTTTTTTGCCTTCCTTTTGCTTCTCAAGGAGCTTGCGTTTCCTCGTGATGTCGCCGCCGTAGCATTTTGCCAGCACGTCTTTGCGCAGGGCTTTTACGTTGACGCGGACGATCACTTTCTTGCCGATGGCGGCCTGGATCGGGACCTCGAACAACTGGCGCGGGATCAGTTCCTTCAATTTTGTCGCGACGGAGTGCCCCCTGTGGTACGCCGCGTCCTTGTGGCAGATGAAGCTGAACGCGTCTACCGGGTCCTCTTGAATCAGAATATCTACTTTGACCAAATCCGACGGCCGGTAACCGATGTGATCATAATCGAGCGAGGCGTAACCGCGCGTGGACGATTTCAATTTGTCGTGGAAGTCCAGTATGAACTCCGCGAGCGGCAGGTCGTACACGAGGCGCACGCGCTCCGGCGTGATGTAGTCCATGCCTATGTACGTGCCGCGCTTCTCCTGGCACAACTGCATACAGGCGCCGACGTATCCGTCGGGGAGGAACATCGTCACCCGTATGAACGGCTCCAGCACCTCCTCCTGCTTCGTCGGGTCCGAGGGGAAATCCGACGGGCGGCGCGCTTCGATCATGCTGCCGTCCGTTAGCTTCACATGGTATATGACGTTGGGCGGAGTCGCGACCAGTTCGACGCCGAACTCGCGGTACAATCGTTCCTTGGCTATCTCCATATGGAGAAGCCCCAAAAAGCCGCAGCGGAAACCGAACCCGAGCGCCGCGGACGATTCCGGTTCAAATGTTATCGCCGAGTCGTTTATCTGTAATTTTTCAAGCGCCTCGCGCAGCGCGTTTATCTCCTCGCGCTCAATGGGGTAGTAGCCGCAGAAGACGACAGGCTTGACCTTCTTGTAGCCGGGAAGGGGAGCGGGCGCCGGGTTTCGCGCGTCCGTTATCGTATCTCCCACGTTCGCGTCGGCGAGCGATTTTATGCCCGCGACGATGTATCCGACCTCGCCCGGTCCGAGCGAGTCAACGGTCTGCATCGCGGGGGCGAACACTCCCAGCTCTTCCACCTCATAGCTGTCGCCGGTCGCCATAAAGGTTATCGGCTTGCGCGGCTTGATGGTTCCCTCCATGACGCGCACATAGCTGATGACGCCCTTGTAATTGTCGTAGACCGAGTCGAATATCAGCGCGGCGAGCGGAGCGTCCGGGTCTCCGGAGGGCGGGCGGATTTCGGCGACGATCCTTTCGAGGACATCGCCGACGCCGGTGCCGTCCTTCGCGCTCACAAGCACGGCGTCTTGGGCGTCAAGCCCGATGACTTCCTCTATCTCGCGGGCGATACGTTCGGGCGACGCGGAGGGCAGGTCTATCTTGTTGAACACGGGGACGAGGTCGAGATTCTGCTCGACGGCCAGATACGCGTTCGCCACCGTCTGCGCCTCGACGCCCTGAGCCGAGTCCACGACCAGTATCGCTCCCTCGCACGCGGCGAGCGACCGCGATACCTCGTAGTTGAAATCGACGTGGCCCGGTGTGTCGATGAGATTCAGCATGTATGTCTTCCCGTCGGCGGCCGCGTATTTCATTCGCACCGGCACGAGTTTTATCGTGATGCCGCGCTCGCGTTCCAGTTCGAGCATGTCGAGGAGCTGCGCTTTCATGTTGCGCCTGTCAACCGTATTAGTCGCCTCGATGAGGCGGTCGGCGAGCGTCGATTTGCCGTGGTCGACGTGCGCGATGATGCTGAAATTCCTGATCAGTCGGAGGTCCGTGTCCATTCTTTCACCTCTAAATTTCATTTCAGGCTTAACGGCCTGGAAATGAAATCAGTAATTCTCAAATGATAATTTTATCCCTTCCGCGTGATTTCGACAAACGCT
>Ga0099364_10008568_pt1 | contig 14371 bp, 9 predicted proteins | sample TergutTh196P3_FD_73070 | JGI IMG/M metagenome (GOLD analysis project Ga0099364, IMG submission 73070) | Microcerotermes parvus P3 segment gut microbial communities from Pointe-Noire, Republic of the Congo - Th196 P3 | ecosystem: Host-associated > Arthropoda: Insects > Digestive system > Gut ... | reverse complement strand
CCTCACCCTAACCCTCTCCCAAGGGGAGAGGGGACGAAGGTTTGGACCCTACTCAAAAAAGGACAATTTCACCCCGTTCATGGTATCGTTGCAACTGAAACGCAAGCGTCAACCAAACTTTCACATCCTATTCTACGCAACTTTCGGCGAGTTGTCAATGAAATGATGCGTTAAAATCGGCCTTGTTGTCCACCGCCTCTCAGCACGTTGTAGGAAAACCGTGAGACAGTCGTTGCCCCCAGGAGCGAGAATCCGAATATCCGTTCAAATGGGGCGAAAAACCGTGCCAGGACACCGTCCGCCGCCAGATAGCGATCCTCAACGACGAATACGCGGTCACCGGGGAGCAGTTGGTAATTCGTCTGCGGAGCGGCGTAAGCAGTGATTGCCACCCAGTCGACTGGCAGAATGACGGGCTTGTGCGAATTGCCGACTGGTCGGGCAACCCAAATCCGTTTCGAACAGTTCGGCGCCAGACCGTTCATGTTCGCAATGGCTTTCAAGACGGTTTCATTACCCGTGTAGGGAAATGCGACAACCTGTTCCCCCATCGCCGACGATTGAAAAATCACGTAATACTCCTTGCTGTTGTAGGCGAACACATCGACGGCAACCTGCGGATGCTCCAGTGCTTTCGACAAATGAAACTCAATCGCCTCGCGGCATTCCTGAATCGAGAGCCCGTTGACGTAAACTCGGCCGTATGAACCGAGTGTGATATATCCGTCCGGACTAATCAAATGGTTGTCCGCGATTTGCTGGATTTCCGACATTTGGAGGAGTCGTGCCGATACGATCGTATTCCTGGCAGCGAGCCGCCCCCTGAGATTTTCCGGCGACTGGACCAAATGTCGATAAATGATCCGCTCCGCTTCTTTGAGCGAAACGCCGTCGATTTTCACCGAACCGTAAGCTCCTCCCAGTTGAATAACGCCTCCCGGTTCAATCGTAAAGGTGCCAAAGATCGGCTCCTCTTCCGGAGTCCCGACCACGTCGAGCGAAACGACATCGAAGACCCGAAGAATGTACGGCGACTTCGGCACCAGTTGAATAGCTTCGACCGTAATAATGTCTGGCGGTTCCAGATAGTACATGGGAAGCGACGTCTTGGCCGCTTCCTTCGGCAAATCGCGGAACGCCGGCGTTCCTGCCGGTTTGGGATCGAAGATTGCCGTTGTGGAAACACAGCCCAAACAGATGCCGAAGGCAAGTAAACTGAGAATTCCTTTGAAAAAACGATTAGCGGAACTTCGCGTTGAGATTCGACGATCCATGATGTTTCCTCGACAAATAAGTACGATGGAAAGGTCCAAAATTCGGTGTTCCCTTCGTTTCGACTTCCTTGTCTGTCTCGGATCGTCCTGATCCTGGAAGGTGAGAGACAGTGCGTGCGCACACAACACCGCTCTACTGCCTGTTGTCGTCAAACGCCGAAAAGAATATTCGGTGAAAAATTCGGCGACCGTAGAATCGCTTTTCGATGGAGAATACGTAAATCGCGTATAATCGGTCGTCCGGAATAGAACTCTATGAAACGGTACGTTCATTCACATTCACAATAACGAAGACAAGGCGGGGTGAGGGGAATATGGAAGTCGATGCCTTTGCCAAGTGTGAGCGCGGTGAGAGTGCCGCGTCAACCGAATGAAACCCCCGGATCGTCGGATCGTCGCCACGGAAGGCATTGACGTTTTGCCAAATAGAGGTTAGATTATCCACAGCCCGGCCTTGATCTTGGGAAAAATCGACAAGTTTTCGACGAGTTAAAAAATCGGAGTACAGCAAGTCCTTATGCGCTCGTAGCTCAACCGGATAGAGCAGCGGATTTCTAATCCGCAGGTTAGGGGTTCGAGTCCCTTCGGGCGTAATGAGTGGGTCCAAACCGCGAGGTTGGACAGCAGGACACTTTTTTCTTAGGAAAACTGCTATACTCAAAATGGGTAGAAATGTGAATACTCGTCACCCCCGCGAAGGCGGGGGCCTAGAGGAACGGTTATGACACATTGCGTCTGGATTCCCGCCTTCGCGAGAATGACGAAGTTTTGGGGTTATGCAACAGGTCCATTTCACGGTGTCCATTCGGGGACGGGTTTCCGTTCGATTTTTCCAGCGGCGACTTTGTGAACGGCGGCGATTTCCTTTTCGGTACGCTTCACGGCGGCACCGTCACGTAACACTTCGAAACGAAGTTCATACGTCCGCGACTCGCCGGGAGCCAGCGGAACGATACGACCGTGTTGCTTTTCAAACGAATAATTGTTCGGCAAATTGACCGCCGGTTCAATGCCGGAAACGTAACCGTCATTGTTCGACAGCCGACTCTTCCAAAGGCAAAACAGCGGCAATGCCTCTTTGTCGAAACCGAGGACCAAACCGCGATTGCCTTCGGCGTTGACGAGCATCGTCTTGACCCGTCCGTCCTTGTCGGCGGCGGGATCGAAGAAGAACACGACTTCGCTGCTTCCCGGTGTTTCAGGACCGAATTTGTTCCACTCCGGCAGATTTTCAACGGCAACGTCCGTCCGTGGGGCGAGGCGTTCGAAGGGAACGACGACCCTTGCGCCCGGCGAAACGAACGGCATACCGGTGTTGACGTGATACAGTAACTGAAATCCGTTCGGCTCGGCAGAAAGATTCGTCACCTTGTCCCGAATCGTGAACGTCGAAGTTCCGGCGTGCATTGTGAGACTCGATGTCAGTTCGAGTTTCTTGAAGAAAAACCGCGTTTCCCGAACGGTGCCGGTGAGCGTGATTTCGCCTTTTTCCTTGTCAACGGCAAGCGTTACGGAATGCGCCGGTATGTTTGCAATACGGCCGTGTAACGGATATTTGAGGATACCCCGCTCATCGAATTCGGGCGATCCGTTGTTTTCGAGGCCGCAACGGACCATCCATTCGGTGAAGCCGTCGAGCCAACCGAGTCCGCTGGGATCGGCGAGATTGACCAGCGACGGATGAACGGGACCGGGTGCCAGAGCGTCCCATTTGAGTTCGACGTCACCGCAACGGCCTCGCCAAATGCTCATTCCGCGATCGGGAAGCACACTGAGCGACAGGTCGCCGACCTCCAGTTCGATCAGCGACATACCGTTGGACAAACCGCCGGTGAGTCGACGGTTCGTAATCCGGCAGGGCACGTTGTTAAGTGTTTCTCGAAGGTCGAACGAATCGGTAAGGGAATAGTGCATAGTCATAAGGGAAGGGAGAGAATCCACGATTTTCGGTATTATAACCTGTCGAAAAGCGAGAGAAAACAACGGGGCAAGGACAAACGGCAAACAGGGAAAATCAAAAATTTTCTTGACATTTCCTGTCGCCTAGGCGATAATTCAGACGTGATTAACGTGCTGATGAAACAACATAATTTTTCTTTTCTAATTTCTAAAGGAGAAAACGATGAAAATCCCAAATGTTAAAATGGGGGGGGGGCGCAAAAAGCGTAGTATTCTTGCTTTTACGCTCGTTGAGCTTCTTGTCGTTATTGCCATCATTGGCGTTCTGATTGCTTTACTCTTACCTGCCGTTCAGGCTGCCCGTGAAGCCGCAAGGCGGATGCAGTGTTCCAATCACATGAAACAAATTGGTCTCGCCGTTCACAACTTCCATGAGACAAACAAAGGGTTGCCGGCATCGTGCATCTTCTACGAGCGTCCCTCTTTTTTCATGCTGCTTTTTCCCTTCATTGAGCAGACGGCACTCCACGACGAGGTTACCAATGTTGGGTTTTATGCTAAAGCGACCGATAATCCAAAGGTTGCCGTTCAAGGAGGCATTGGCGCTCTGTGTAACGGAGATATGTTTCAAGGAGACACCCGTGATCGGTTGGGTAGAGCGATCAGCACCATTCCCATTTATCGTTGCCCTTCTCGCGGCGGTCCCGCTTTCAAGCCGCGCTGGAATTTTCGCGGCGACGCCGGGCCGACGGGTGATTATTTTATCCCTTCCGCCAGTTCCAACAGAAACGAACATTTTATGCAATATACCACGTATCGCTTAAATGTCACTTCCGGTGGGGATGGTTCTCTCGTCGTTTATAAAAGTCCCTTTCGTGTGGCGAATTGCGAATTTGTTCCAAGGAATCCCCCTGATTCTGGTAGCGGACCTGGAGCGGCGGATAATGAGGCGGGCACCGGTCCAGGCAAGCATCGGGACAATAGAGAATGGATTAGTAACTGGACTTGGCGGGACGATATGTCTTGGTGGTTTGATGGTACCTCCAACCAACTTATTCTGGCAGAGAAGTTTGTTCCCTCGTGGGCGGTTCATGCCGATTCCAATAATCAGGCAGGTAACAGATGGTATGGGAACATCTATATGCCGAAGAACGTTCCGGCTGAAGGATTCAACATTGCACGAACCATTTCGACCAATGGAAGTCTTTTCGCTTTGGGTTCCAACGATCCATACTGGGATGTAGTGGTCGAACCCCACAGTACTGCCCCCGGTGAAACGGCTAATAGAAATAATAGCGGGGCTCTTGGGAGTTGTCATCCGGGAGTTGTCAACATTTGTCTTGGCGATGGTTCCGTCCGAGCAGTTCCCATTTCCACGCTGCCAGAGGTCATGTGGAAATTGACCTGTGTCGATGACGGTGAATTGGTTTCGCTTCCATAAGATTGGCTTCACAGATACCGTTACCTCCGTGAAGCGGTGGCAACCGTAAAGTGTCCTACCTGTTTTCCCAGACTCCATAATGAAAACCATCAGCCTTTTTATCACCTCGCTGTTCGTACTGATCGTTCTCGGATGCGGCAGCGGTAAAGTCGGTCTAAGAGGGACAGTTACGTATTCCGACGACGGAACTCCCTTGGAAGCCGGAACGGTTTCCTTTCAGACCGAAACTTTTTTTGCCCGCGGCATCATCAATAAGGACGGCACATATATTACCAGTTCTGTTTCTGCCAAAGACGGTTTGCCACCGGGACGCTATAAAGTGTACATTTCGGGGGCGAACCACCAAATCGGCGTCACAGCTGGCGGTATGCCGATTCTGGAACCTCTCGTCGACGCAAAATATGAGAGTCCGGAGACTTCGGGACTTGTCGTCGATGTTGACCGTTCGACGAGAACCTTCGACATCCAAGTTGATAGGGCATCCGGAAGCAGGATGCCCTAATGGACTGCGGTCATAGGCCGCTGTTCTGTTACTCAAACGGATTGTAGACGCCTTGTCGGGCGACGCTCTTTTCATAGAGCCCGTCTTCGTCGGGCATGATCGGCGGATCGGCGTCCCATGCGAGGGCCTCTTCAGCGGGTACGTAGGCTTTGCCCTTGTTGACGGCATCGTCCCAAGTCAGTTCCTTGCCATAGAACGCGGCCATACGACCGAGAACGGCAATCATTGACGCACCGGCACCGTGATAACCATCGTTCATTGGCAAGTTTTCACGAATAGCCTTGACCAGGCAATCGTGTTCCCAATGGAACGGACCCTTGGGTACCCTTTCCTCGTTGCGCCAAATGCTCTTGCCTTCGCGGTCCCACAATTCGCCGGGACGACCGGTGCCACCGAAACCGTGGATGTGCTCGGACTCAGTGTTCCAGCAGTTGGGGATGTGTCGGCATTGGCTGAACATCTTGGAACCATCGGCATAGGTGAATTCGACGAAGAAATGATCCCACGCTTGCCCGTAACGCGGATTGAAGTCGCCTCTGTGCTTGTTATACCATTCCCACCAAGCATCCTGGTCGGCATACGGCGGTGCGATGCGACGGATATCGTCAGGACACGCTTTCTCTTGACGTCCGCCTTGGGCGTTGGCACTCACCGGATGCGCCTTGGGATCGCCCTTGCCGTGAATCCAGTTGCCGATGTCAAGGTTGTGGACGTGCTGTTCGCAAATATTGTCGCCGCAGAGCCAAACGAAGTGGTACCAATTGCGCATTTGGAATTGCATTTCGGTTTCGCCCCTATTACGGCTTTGACACCAAGGGGTGTTGCCGTTCCAATAGACGCGGGTGAAGGAGATGTCGCCGATTTTGCCGTCTGCAATGGCTTTGGCCCAATTGTAATAATTGGGGTGGTAACGGCGTTGGAGTCCGACACAGACCTTGAGTCCCTTTTCGTCGGCCATCTCGTTGGTTACCATCGTATGTCGATAACCGGGGGCATCGGTGCAAACCGGCTTTTCCATGAATACGTGACAGCCCTTTTCAATAGCGTAGCGATAATGATAAGGACGGAAGCCCGGCGAAGTCGTGATGAGTACTTGGTCGCCCGGCGAGAGGCAATCAATCGCCTTGCGATAGGCGTCGAAGCCGACAAACACCCGCTCATCGGGAAGATCGATTTTTCCCTTGCATGGAGAATCGTCTTTGTTGTTTTCCTCGCGGAGGCCTCTGGCAACCCCTTCGGCTCGACCAAAGGCATCGGCTACTGCGACGAGTTTGGCGTTGTCGCCGACTTGCAAGCGGTCTCTGATGGCACCGGAACCGCGACCGCCGCACCCGACGAGGGCGATCTTTATCTGATCGTTGCCAGCGGCATGTGCCGAACGACCGATACCGAGGCCACTGAGAAGAGTTGCACCAGCCGCCAAGGTGCCGGTCGTTTTGAGGAAGTCACGTCGCGAGGTTGTACTGCGCTCTTTCATGTTTGATTTTCTCCAAAAGGTGTTGGAATACGCCGTCAAAATCGCTTTCGGCGGCAAAACAATAGGCAACCCCCACTATAGCGGGGAAAAATTGGAAAAGCAACAGGGAGGAAAAATTGACAATGGACAATCAGGGGAATTTGAAAATTTGCCACATTGAATTGCCCTTTGCCCATTAGACCGTTGCATAACCCAAAATTTCGTCATTCCCGCGTAGGCGGGAATCCAAAGAAACAGGGTTAATATCTGTCCTCTAGATCGTATTAAAAATGGGTTTGGACTTTTTATCGTCACCCCCGCGCAGGCGGAGGCCTAGAGAACAGATGTTCACATCTTCTTTAATTGCAAAAGTTTATGGTGATGGAGCAAACTCAATTTCGTCTGGAGTCTAGGCCCCCGCCTGCGCGGGGGTGACAGAAATTTTGTCCAAACCAATTTTTAATACGCTCTAGACCCCCGCCTGCGCGGGGGTGACGGGGTTATGCAACGGTCTATTGTCAATTGTCAACTTTTCCTCTGACGACACGATTCTGCGCAAACTGTTGAATATCGGCCAGCATTTCGGACTCGGCGCGGGGCTTGGATTCCAGCGTCCACGGGAGGCGAACCGTAAACATACTGCCGATGCCGAGTTGACTCTCCACCGAAATTTCACCCTCCAGCATCTTGCAAATTTCCTTGACGATCGACAACCCGAGACCACTACCGGAGTGTTCACGTTTCATCGTGTCGCCTTCGGGTGAAGCACTTTTCCCCTGGCGAAACTTCTCGAAGATGAACTGTTGGTCTTCTTCGGAGATTCCGACACCGGTGTCGGCGATTTTCAGTTCGAGCATGTCACGGTTCCTCGACGGTTTGACCGCCGCGCCGCCGACGGGAGTCGAAACGGGCGGCACAGGAAGCGGGACCGCCGGAAGACGATGAACGAAAAGTTTAATGCGACCACCCTCTGGAGTAAATTTGATGGCGTTCGATAAAAGATTGTTGATGATCTGTTGAATTCGTGACTCGTCCTGCTTCATCGGCGGGAGGTCCTCTTCGACAATCGCTTGGAGGTCAATGTTCTTGCGGTCAACCAACGGCTTGGCCATATCGCATTGGGCGGCAATCGTTGTGGCAATGTTAAATTGCATCGGCTGAACGCCCATTCGACCCGCCTCCATCTTGGCCATATCGAGGATGTCGTTGATCATCGAAAGCAACGACCGGCCCGACTTGTTAATATTCTCGACGTAGCGTTTCTGCTTGTCGTTGAGCGCCGAAATCGAACTGAGGACGTCGCTAAATCCTAGGATACTGTTCAATGGCGTTCGCAGTTCGTGCGACATCGTCGCCATAAAATCGCTCTTGACCCGGTTCGTTTCATAGAGTTGGATCGTCAAATGAGCCAATTCGTCGACCTTGCTCTCCAAATCGTTGTTCGCCTTGCGCAACATATCCTGCGTGTTGATGAGATGCCGCAACATTCGGTTGAACGCTTCGCCGAGAACCGCGAACTCATCGCCGGTGTTGATTTCCGCCCGCTTGGCAAGGTCGCCGCGACTGATCGACTCCGCAACGTCCCGAAGATTGTGAAGGGGCCTAATGACGATCCAACGAATGACAATCAGCACGGTAACAATCGCCAGGAACACAGAGATAATAGCGATACTGAACATATACGCCCAGTATTTTTCCAAAAGCTTCTTCGTCGAACTGTGTGGGATGACGACGTGCTGGACTCCCCGCAATTCACCGTGCAATTCGGAATGGCAATCAACGCACACCGATTTGCGGTCCATCCGTACCTCTTCGAAGTACTCGTAGGTTCCCGTCTCCGAATCGTAATACTGTTCGAAACGCTCCGATCCACTGACCGGTTGGTAGTCTTCCTTAATGTGCGGCTTGAATTTTTCCAGTATTGGAGCATATCGTTGTCTGGCTTCCTCCTCTTTCGCCACCCCGTCCGGATCGTAGCCGATGGCCGTGGGGTCCACCGGCTTCGCCGGATAGGGGATGTACTCCCAATACGAGTCGCGATTGCGAATACGCTCCGACACCGATTCCATAAACCGTCGGAACTCTAGCTTGATACCATCGGGCGACGAAGAATACATGGGAAACAGGCTATCTGTCAGCGCGTCGGGAGTCGGATTGTCGGCAAAGTATTCCCGATGCTTTTCCCGTAGATGTTGCGTGGCCCAGACGTTCGCGGTATCCGCGTTCTGTCCCATAATCTGCGCCGACATCGCCCAACGATAGAGCATGAAACTCATCAGGAACACGAGCGACAGCGCAATCCCGAAAAAAAACATACATTTCATTTCGAGACTCGACTCAATCAGAGCACGATTCAGTGAACGCGACATGGCGAAACGTCGGGACCTCAGGTCCCGGCCCTTTAATGGTCAACTCTTAACCGGGTCGCTTGGTCATACCGACCGAGTTTTTCCAAAGCGGTTGCGGCTTCTCTTACAGCGGCTTCGGCCAAAAGTTTATCGTTCGAATAAAAAATCGGCAGCCGCATCCAGTAAAGCACCGCTTTTTCCCGCTCACCAACGGCGTTTGCTGCTCGGGCAAGAAGAAAATACGGCCCGGCTCGATAGGGTTCGGGAATTCTTTCGATGGCATTTTCCAGGATCGCCAGTTCGTTGGCGGTACGGAGCGTCGGAATCCTTTGTTTCCAGAGCATCGCTGCTGCCAACTGAGCTGCGGGACCTTCCTGTTGGGCCAGTTTGCCGAGCAAATTCAGCCCGCGATTGCGCTTGTCCGGCTGAGGACTGACAGATAATATTCCGGCGGCAAGAAGCATCGCTGCCGGCCCCGGACGGGGATTCTTGATCGAATCGAGAACATCCTCTGCCGTTTTTTCGACCGGTGATGAAGCTCCCGGTACAACGAACGGCGGATTCCAAGGCAACGGAATGCAATCGTAAAACGTCGTCTGCGGATCGACGCTACACAGATAGAAAAATTCACTAACGGCTTGATCCGTTTCACCGAGTGCCGTATGGCATCGAACAATTTGCGCCGTATACTGCAACCAACGCTGATGATTCGTTTCTTTCTTGTCCCGAGCTTGTCCGTAGAGATCCCGGGCAGTTTCAAATTTCCTCTGTTGAAACGCGTCATCGGCGGCGTCATCGGCCCGGACCGACAACGTTAAAGAGAGAAACAAGAGTAACGCCTTCCGGATCATTGACCTACGCCCCACGGTTTGCAACTGGACAACGAGTCTAGTATACCGTTTTCGACTCGCCATTCAAGCGATGGGATGGTGACCGTTTCTCCGGCTGGATCGCCCGGCAAGAATGGCAAAAAAGGGGGAACTGCTGCACTAGATTTGTACCACAATCAGTGGTTTTCCTTTGTTCACTTAATGATCTCTGTCATCGTCGGTTTCGCGTTCTTCTCCAAGGTAGGATTGCCAATTTTCGCTCTGTGCAGTAAAATTAGCATGGTTAGTCGTCTCCCTTTTTCTCCCTTTTCCCCGAAAGTATTCACAATGGCCAACATCAAGTTCTTTTCCGGCAAAACGACTCCGATCGAAATGCACCGCGTTCGGATTATCCAGAAACTCAACCTTCGTCCGATCGACGAACGGTGGGAAGCGATCAAGCAGGCCGGAAACAACACGTTTCTGCTGAAAAACGACGACGTTTTTCTCGATATGCTGACCGACAGCGGTGTCAACGCCATGTCGAACGACCAATTGGCCGCCATGTCGCAAGCGGACGACAGTTACGCCGGGTCCGCAACCTTTTATCGGCTCGAAAAGGCGTTGCAGGATGTTTTCGAAACGGAATACTTCCTGCCCGCTCACCAGGGACGAGCCTGCGAACACCTCTTGGGAAGAGTTTTCGTCAAAAAAGGACAGGTGGTCCCGATGAACTACCATTTTACGACCTCGAAAGCCCATATCACCGAACTCGGCGGCGAAATTCTGGAAATTCCCGTCAAAGAAGCCTTTGAAATGACCTCCACCTGTCCGTTCAAAGGAAACCTGGACATTGCGGCCCTGAAAAAGGTGGTCGCCGAGCGTGGAAAAGACGGAATCGCTTATGTTCGTATGGAATCCGGAACCAATCTCATCGGCGGACAGCCGTTTTCGCTCCAAAATTTGCAGGAAGTCTCAAGCATCTGTCGCGCGAACGGCATTCCGCTCGTTCACGACGTCAGCCTTCTTTCGGACAATCTGTATTTTTGCAAAATACGGGAAGAAGCGTGCAAAAACAGGACCATCCACGAAATCGCAAAGGCTATGGCCGCCGCGAGCGACATCCTCTATTTTTCGGGCCGCAAACTCGGCTTTGCCCGGGGAGGCGGCATGTGCACAAACAACAAGGAGTATTACATGACCATTCGGCAACTCATTCCGCTCTATGAAGGTTTTTTAACCTACGGCGGCATGTCGGTCCGCGAAATGGAGGCACTGGCGGTCGGCATGTACGAAACGCTGGACGAAGATGTCATTTCGCAGGGGCCGCAGTTTATCGAATTCATGACAAACGAGCTTCTCAAGTATGATGTCCCGGTTGTAACGCCGCCGGGCGGTCTCGGTTGCCACCTGAACGCACGGGGCTTTTTGTCGCACCTGAAACCGAACGAATACCCGGCGGGAGCGTTGGCGTCGGCCCTTTATCTCATCAGCGGTGTCCGGGGGATGGAGCGGGGCACGCTTTCGGAACAACGAAACGAAGACGGTTCGGAGCCAATCGCGCACATGGAGTTGGTCCGGCTCGCTCTGCCGCGACGGGTCTTTACGATGTCACAGATTGTCTATACTGTGGACAGAATCAACTGGCTCTACCAAAACCGCGACTTGGTCGGAGGGCTGAAATGGCTTGACGAGCCGAAAATCCTTCGCTTCTTCTACGGAACCCTGGAGCCAATCGGTGATTGGCAACAGAAACTCGTGGCGAAGTTCAAGGCGGATTTCGGGGAGAGCTTGTGAAAAGGCCAGTCCACTTGTTAATTTCGCCCCCGCTTATAGAATCAAGAGCGTTGTTTTCTCTCTCGATTCGAAATTTTGGGGGCCGTCATGTTTGTTTTCCGCTCGCCTTTTGCCGCCTGGGTTGTGTTTCTTTTCGTGTCCTGGCTTTTCGGCGGTCATGCGCTGGCCGTAAACATCGAAACCGTTCAGGTCGGAATCGACGGATACTACAAAAACGGTTTCTGGACACCGATCACCGTTTCCTGGTCCGACCTCTCACCGGCGGAACAGGTCAAAACTCTGGAACTGGAAACCATCGATTCGGACGGCACCCCCCTTCAATACCGATTCGATGTCGCGTCAAACCAATCCCGTACCACAGCCTGCGTCAAGCTTGGGCGTAACACCGGCGATCTTGTCGTGCGGCTCCGTTCCACCGACGAAATTCTCGCGGAAAAACGCGTCAAGCCGACATTTTCCGATGCGACGGCGATTCGAGGAACTGCCCGGCGAAGCACGGCGGGTGATTCGTCCGGCGTACAATTTCTTTCGCCGGTTCCGCCGGAACGGCCGATCTTTCTGATCCTCGCGGCAAATGACGCCGGGCTTCAAGACGCCGTCAGCGTACTGCGATTGAGAGAAGGAAGGCGTCCGGTTCTCGTGGTCGTCGATTCCATTGAAAAAATGCCGCCGAACCGGTTGGGACTCGATGCCGTGGAGTTGATCTGCCTGACAACCTCCATTCCGCACTTTTGGGACGGACTTTCGAGCGACGATCCCCGAATTCAAGCGATGGTTCAATGGATGAAGCTCGGAGGACACCTGTTTTTTACACCCGGCAAAGCGGACGCGGCTCTGCTGTCCGCTGAAACCGGAGCGTTGGCTCCGTTTTTGCCAGGCCGGTATGAAAGAACGGCGACCTTGCGGCAAGGAAGGCCGCTGGAACTTTACGCCGCCAGCAATCGGGCAATTCTGATGGATGGGAGCGACGCGGCTCCTTTTCTGGAAATGCCGTTTCTCGCGGAACCGGAAGGCTTGGTCGTTCTCGCCGAAGCGGATTTACCCTTGATTATCCGCAAACCCGCCGGGTTTGGAACATTAACCTATTTCGGAGCCGATTTGACCGGGGCACCGCTTGCCGACTGGCGTGATCGTGGGCAGTTTGTTTCAAAACTTCTCCATGCCGAGGAATCGAAATCTCCGGGAACGGCGACTTCTCATGCGTTGATGCGCCCTGGCTACAATGATCTTTCCGGCCAAATTCGGAGTTCACTCGACCGGTTTGGCGGGACGACCATTATTCCGTTTTCGCTGATTCTCGTGTTGATCGTCGTTTACACCCTTTTCATCGGTCCGGTGGACTGGTTCATTGTTCACAAGCTCCTCAAACGACCGCGGTGGACCTGGATCACGTTCCCGCTTTGGATCGTGCTTTTCTGCGGAATCGCAATCGTTCTGGGAACCGGAAATCGGGCGAAACCGCTTATGCTCAATTCGGTCGATTTGATTGATCTGGCTCCGCGTGACCAACTCGCCCGATTCACAACTTGGGGAAATGTCTATAGTCCGAAAGACGCCCGATACGATCTTTTTTTGGAGGAAACAAATGGGGAAGACCGGCAAAGCGATTTTCACTGGCTCGGCCTTTCGGGGAGCGGTTTGGGCGGCATGGAACCGAACACCGTGTCGCTGAACCTGTGGGCTGAGCCGTACCATTATCTCGGCCAAAATACGGCGGAACTAAAAAACGTTCCGGTCCGGGTTCGGGCGACGAAGTCGTTTTTCGGGCAATCTTCCGGCTCTTTGGAACTGTTTCAAAGCACAACGTTTCGGCAAGTTGACGGGATTCCGGTCGGAACTTTGACGAATGAGTTTCCCGTTCCGCTCGAAAACGCCGTTTTGGTGTACGGCTCGTGGGTTTTGAAGTTGGGCCGCCTGGAAAGTGGAGAATCGGTTTCCGTAGGGACCGGAACGACGCGGCGCGAATTGCGAATGTTGCTCAATACGACGCCGGCCGGATTCGAAGACGACCTTTACGTTCTTCCCGGTCGGCAGATCATTTCCTACAACACGCAATCGCAGGAGATTTGGCCGATTTTGCGGACCATGACCTTTTTCAAGACATTTGGCGGTTTTGACATGGTCGGGCTTCACAACTCCTTGCACCCGAATTTGGACTGGAGTACGGTTCTCACGACGAACCGGGCGGTCTTGATCGCCCAACTCAGCGAGGAACCGGACCACGGCGACACTCGAATCCGTATCAGGCCGTCCGACACCGATCAGCCGCTCAATGTCCCCGGTCGGCGTCTCACCGTCGTCCGGGTGCAACTTCCGGTGGAATAGAACCCAAGTACCATAGCCTTGCAGGAGTCATTTTAGAGGAGAGAAACAATGTCCCAATCACAAACCGCAGTAACCTACGAAGGTGTTCTTGAAATGTTCCATCGGATGGTAGCGGAAGCCGACCGGCGACAGGCGGAGACGGACCGAAAATTTCAGGAAACCGACCGGAAAATGCGGGAAACCAACCGGAAAATTCAGGAAACCGCCGAGCAGATGAAGAAAACCGACGAGCGGATGGAGAGAACCAGGCGGGAAATTTCGGCTCTCGGTTCGCGCGTCGGGGAAATTGTCGAAAACATGATCGGAGGAGACATCATTGAGCAATTCCAAGCGTTGGGATACGATGTGACCGAATATAGTCGAAATAAGATTTTTGCCTTGTGGCCGATTAGTGTTGACAAACAGGGTAGGCCATCCATTCGCGGACCGTCCAAACGTGATCGGCAAGACCTGCCGACATCGCCGGACTACACGGTCCCGGACGACCATCAGGACGACGTAACGTCCGAACCGACCAACA
>Ga0099364_10008567_pt1 | contig 14372 bp, 12 predicted proteins | sample TergutTh196P3_FD_73070 | JGI IMG/M metagenome (GOLD analysis project Ga0099364, IMG submission 73070) | Microcerotermes parvus P3 segment gut microbial communities from Pointe-Noire, Republic of the Congo - Th196 P3 | ecosystem: Host-associated > Arthropoda: Insects > Digestive system > Gut ... | reverse complement strand
GCAATCTTGGGGAAATTATGCAGGAGTCGGCTCAGGCGGCGCTGGGATACCTCCGCTCGTTCTCGCGGAAATACGGATTGGGCCGTATCGAATGGGAAAAGACCGACATACACGTACATGTGCCCGAAGGCGCCATCCCGAAGGACGGCCCGTCGGCGGGAGTGACTCTCGCTCTTGCGATGCTGTCCTCGCTCTCCAATCGCCCGGTCAATTCGCGCATAGCGATGACGGGGGAAATAACCCTGCGTGGCACGGTTCTCCCGATAGGCGGAGTCAGAGAAAAAGTTCTCGCCGCCAAGCGGAGCGGCATCACCTCGGTGATCCTCCCCAGGGATAACAAAGTTGACGTCGATGAACTCGCAGAATGGGCGCGGGACGGAATGACTTTCAACTACGTTTCCAATGTGGACGAAGTGTTCAACATGACTTTAAGCCGGAAGAACGCCAAGTGATCCACTGGAAATCCGAAATAACAGACACCGCGTGGAAAGCGTCCGAATTTCCAATTCCGACGTTGCCCGAGGTCGTTATAGCAGGCAGGTCAAACGTCGGAAAATCGACGTTGATAAACGCTCTTTTGAACAGAATGGGAAAAAAAGTAGCCTACGTCAGTTCAAAACCAGGGAAAACCCGGAGTCTCAATTTTTTTAAAATTTTCGCGCCCGGTGAAAAGGGAGAAAAGGAATTTTTTCTTGTGGATATGCCCGGTTTTGGATATGCTTCCCGAGGGCGCGGCGAGCGCTCGGAATGGCGGAAACTGGTTGACGCGTATTTCTCGGGGGGAAGGGACACGTCATTCGTCATTCATCTGGTCGATTTCCGGCACGGTTTCCTCGCGGGCGACGAACAGTTCACATCATGGCTTGACAGCATGGATATGCCGAGACTGATTGTATTCACAAAGGGAGACAAAGCCCCAAGGAGTAAATTTAAGGCAATGTATAACAAGTATGTCTCAGGCGACGTCGTTTCAATTTTGCCCCCAGTCGTCACATACGGCAAAAACGATGAGGCGGCTGATTTTCTCAGAATTCAGATACCACGCATAATTCGCGAACTTCAAAATGCATGACCGTCACAAACAGGAGGACGACAATTGATGGGAAAAACTCGTATGGGAGCGGACGCTCTGTCGAAAAGCTATGAACCGGGGCCTATAGAGGATAAATGGTACGCAAAATGGACTGAGGACGGAATTTTCAAAGCCGACCCAAATCAGGACAAACCGCCTTTCAGCATAGTAATCCCCCCTCCTAACGTGACAGGTTCCCTCCATTTAGGACATGCGCTCGACAACACGCTTCAGGATATACTCAGCCGCGTAAAGAGGATGCAGGGTTTCAAGGTGCTCTGGATGCCGGGAACCGACCACGCGGGCATTGCCACGCAGAACGTAGTGGAGCGCTCACTTCTTGAAAAAGGCATAGGCCGTCATGATCTTGGACGCGAGGAATTCGTAAGGCGCGTATGGGAGTGGAAGGATGAATACGGATCGCGCATTATAAATCAACTGAAAAAACTCGGCGCGTCCTGCGACTGGGATCGCGAGAGATTTACGATGGACGAGGGGCTTTCGCGCGCGGTTCGTAAAGTTTTCGTGGATTTATATAATAAAGACCTGATCTATCGCGGCAAATATCTCATCAATTGGTGTCCGAGGTGCCTTACCGCATTGTCCGATCTTGAAGTGGAACACAGGGAACTGGACGGCAAATTCTACAAAGTTATGTACCGATTCGCCGACGGAGGAGACGGCGAAGGCGTAGCCGTAATAACCACCAGGCCGGAGACTATACTCGGAGATACCGCTATAGCCGTACATCCGAGGGACGAACGCAACCGTAATCTCATCGGCCGAAAAGTAGCCGTCCCTGTGGCGGATCGCGTCATAGTGATCATTGAGGACAACATGGTCGATCCCGAATTCGGAACCGGGGCCGTAAAAATCACCCCCGCGCACGACCCGAACGACTTCCTCGTGGGCGCCCGCCATAACCTGGAGTCCGTTCAGGTCATCGACGATCGCGGGATCATGTCCGAAGACGCCGGAAAATATAAAGGCATGGATAGGTTCGAAGCCCGCGCCGCAATAGTGGAGGAACTCAGAACGACAGGCGCGCTGCTCGAAGTGTCGGATCAAAGGCATTCGGTAGGCCACTGCTACAGATGTAACACGATCATCGAGCCGTATCTCTCGGAGCAGTGGTTCGTGAGGACGAAACCTCTGGCCGAGGCCGACGTCAGGGCTGTTCAGGCGGGTGAGATACGCTTCGTCCCCGAGCAGTGGACGTCGACTTATTATCAATGGATGGAAAATATCAGGGACTGGTGCATCTCCCGCCAGTTGTGGTGGGGTCACAGGATACCGGCGTGGTATTGCGCCTGCGGCGAGGTTATTGTTTCGACCGATGATCCGGCGTCCTGCAAATGCGGATCAACTGACATAAAACAGGATGAGGATGTGCTCGACACGTGGTTTTCCAGCGCGCTCTGGCCGTTCTCCACAATGGGCTGGCCCGATGAGACTGACCTGCTCAAGGCGTTTTATCCGACAAGCGTGCTCGTCACTGGATTCGACATCATTTTTTTCTGGGTGGCTCGCATGATAATGATGGGGATCGAGTTCATGGAGCAGCCTCCGTTCCATCACGTTTACATTCACGCCCTCGTCAGGGACGAGCACGGTCAAAAAATGAGCAAGTCGAGAGGAAACGTCATAGATCCTCTCATTATCATAGACAAATACGGCGCCGACTCTCTGCGCCTTACGCTCGCCGCGCTTGAACTCCAGGGAAGGGATATTTATCTGTCTGAGAGCAGGATAGAGACGTACCGGTTCTTCATGAACAAATTATGGAACGCGTCAAGATTTGCGCTGATGAATCTGGAGGACGCGCCCGACGATATCGGGCCGCTTACCACGAATGATGAACAGCGCCTTCGCTTGCACGACAGATGGATAATGGCCCGGCTCGCTGACGTAGTCACCGAGATGACGAGCCTGTTGGACGGGTACTTCTTCGGCGAAGCGGCAAAAACCATGTACGATTTTGTGTGGAGCGAGCTTTGCGACTGGTATCTGGAAATGTCCAAACCGGCCCTGAGGGGGGACGAAGGGCCGGAGCGCAAACTAGCGACACAAATCGTACTCTATGCCGTATTCAGAGATGTTTTGAAGATGCTTCACCCCATAATTCCGTTTGCGACCGAGGAGCTTTGGAGAGCATTCGCATACGATGACAAGCTGATAGGGCGCGCTGATTGGCCGGTCGCCTCGCTTTCCAGCGGAGGAGAGCAGGCGAAATCCGAGATGGAATATCTCCAAAATATAATCCGCGCGATGAGAAATCTGAGGGCCGAGGTGAAACTTCCGCCGCAGAAAATGGCCCCCTTAATGTCTTTGCGCCTCAAGGACGCTTCGATGAAATCTCTCCTGGAAGAGAACCGCGATCTTGTCACGCTGATGGCCAGGGTGGACGAGGTCGAACTTGGCTCGTTGGAAGAAGACCAAAAACCTCCAAAGTCGATTGCCACGGTAACGGCGGATTGGGAGTTGCTGTTCCCAGTCGGCAGCCTCTTGGATGTGGAGAGGGAGATAGAAAGATTCCAGAGTGAGTTGGACAAACTGGAGTCGGAAATGGAGAGGGTACGCGGCAAACTGGGGAACAAAAACTTCATCGCAAAAGCCCCGCCGGAGGTAGTCGATAAAGAACGAGACGCAATGGTACAAGGGCTTGTGAGGAAGATACGCATAAAGGAAAATCTGGAAAGGCTCAGAGAGAGTTAAGGAATCGCTGAACAAATGTACTTCCGGCGAATATGGATATTCGGATCGAGGGTTATTTAACCGGCGGTTCCTCGACATCACGATATGACGTTGCAAACTGATTTAAGGGATTTTGACGATTTTGAATCCCTGCAGGATGAGATAATCGGTTTTTCGAGCCTCGGTATACGCCCCGGTCTGCGGCGTATATCGAGGCTTTTGTCTTTGCTCGGCGACCCGCAGAACCAAATCCCCGCGATACAGATACTTGGCACAAACGGCAAGGGTTCGACCGCCGCCGCGATTGAGGCGATGCTGAAGACGGGGTTGCGAACGTCGCTTTATACAAGCCCGCATCTCGTCTCCATGCAAGAGAGATTGAGGGTGGATGGTCAATATATGCCTGTAGATACCTGGCGCTCGTCATGGCGTATCATAATGGAAGCGGTGATCGGAGACGCTGAACTCAACGCCGACAAGCCGAGTTTTTTTGAACATTTCACAGCTCTTTGCATGTTCATGACGCATGAAGCCGAAGCGGAAATCGCCATATTGGAGGCGGGAATGGGCGGACGCTGCGACGCAACCTCAACTTGCGTACCAATGGCTGCGATGATAAATCCAATTGGAATGGATCACATGCAGTATCTTGGTTCGACAATAGAAGAGATAGCGGGTGAAAAATTCGCGGCGATCAAAGCAGGCGCGGATGCGTTTTATGCCGGTGACGACCCGGCTCTTGAGTCTTTGTTTCTCGAACACTGTAGTAGAGCGGGCGCGAGGCCGCATATACTCGATAATATTGCTCGTCCGGTTGACATACGCTGCACTCTCGATAAGACTGGTTTTTCATACGAAGCTGCACGGGAAATCGGCGGTGTAAATAAAATCGAGGGACTGGAAACGCCCCTCCCCGGCCCGCATCAGGCGTGCAATGCAACACGCGCCATAACTGTACTGCTTTCACTGAAAGAAAAACACGACATGTTTTCCTTCATTTCGCCGGATTCGATACGGGAATCGCTGAAACGTACAGATTGGCCGGGGCGATTTGAAGTTTTTCGGACGACCGGCGGGCCGGCCGTGATTCTCGACGGCGCTCACAACGAGCACGCGATGCGGACGCTTGTTTCGGCCGTTAATTCCATGACCGACAGGGGCGAAAAAATTAAAGTTGCGGCCGCGGTGCTTGCTATTATGAGCGACAAGGACATACCGCCTATGCTTGACGCTCTCGGCGCGTTGAAATGTCCGGTCTACTGCGCCGAACTTCCAATGGAAAGGGCAATGCGGGCCGACGAACTCGCCGGAATGTGTAATGCGGCTGGGATCGAAGTCGCAGGGTACTTTATCGATCCGTCCGAGGCTCTCAAAGCCGCTGAAAACAAGGCGAAACAGGGCGAATTTATCTTATGCTGCGGAAGTTTGTTTCTTGTCGGTTACGTCAGGCGTATGGTAAAATAACGTCGTTTTCTACCAAAATTACAAAATATAATAAATATAAAAGCTTCACGGGAAGGGGGAATTCGGATGAGTGATTTCGGCGCGTTTTCGGAGTTCAGCGTAGGTTCCGTCATAGGAAGAGCGTGGACGGTGATGTTGCGAAAACCGCTCGCGTTTTTGGGGATAACTCTGCTCTCTTCAATCTTGAGTACCCTGGTGGCTGTTGTACTTGCCGGCATTTTGGGCGCGTTTTTTTCATTGTTCAACATGTCCTCCGACGCATTTATCATTACCGGCGTGATTGGGGGAGTCGCAGGGTTGATCTCGATGGTAATCGTACCTGCGATCTTTCAAGGAGCGCTGACATACGCCGTCTTTATGCTCCTGCTTCATGGATGGACTTCCGTTAAAGATGCGTTTTTACGATCCGCGAGCCGGGTTCTCACAGTAATTCTTGCTTCTTTGACAATGGGTTTGGCTTTAGGGTTGTCATCCTTAGTGCCTGCCTTAGCGGGCGCCTTCCTGGGGTTTGCTTTTTTCGGCGCTTTTGGAATGCTCATGGCAATAATCGGTATGATCGCGGCTATTGTTATCTCGATCATTTTAATCGTAAAGTGGTCAGTGTTCGCCTCGGCCTGCGTGGTTGAGAAAACCGGGGCAATGGCAAGTCTCGGCAGAAGTTCAGCTCTGACAAAGGGTTATCGGGGAAAAATCTTCGGCGTATACATTCTGGTTGGTATTATGGTGGTTATTTTTTCCGCCGTCGCAGAGTTTTTCAACGGCCTGATCTTTGGGGACGGTTTATTGGGAAATATTTTCTCCGCAATTTTGTCGACGCCCCCCCTCACTTTTTTCAACGTACTGCCGGCAGTCATCTACTTCAGCCTGAGGGTCGCCAAAGAAAATCTTACTCCGGAGAGCCTGGCCGATATATTTGATTGAAAAAACCTGATTTTATTATAAGGAGGCTGATGAAATGCTCAGCGAAAAATTGGCAAAAGCGTTAAACGAACAGGTAAACGCGGAATATTATTCGGCATATCTGTATCACTCCATGTCCGCATGCATGGAAAGCGTCGCCCTGAAAGGCGTCGCTAACTGGCTGTTTGTGCAGGCGAAAGAAGAAATGGCTCACGGTATAAATATTTATCAGTACGTTCTGGATCGAGGAGCGGTTCCGGTTCTTTCCGCCATCCAACAACCTCCGGCGTCGTTTGCCGATATTGAGGAAATCTTTAAGGCGGTTCTTGAACACGAACAAAAAGTCACAGGACTCATTAACGCCCTGGCAAGCCTTGCTATGCAGGAAAATGACCATGCCTGTTATCAGTTCATAATGTGGTATGTCAACGAGCAGGTTGAAGAAGAATCCAATGCCTCGGATATTTTAAGCAAGATTCAAATGATAGGCGGCGATAAAGGATTATTGCTTACGCTTGACAACGAACTTGCCGCAAGGGTGTTCGTCAATCCGTTCCCGACCAGCAGCAAATTGAGCAACGCATGACCTGTGGCCGGCTCGCTTACTTTTGTTCGCGGGCCGGCTTTTTTTCTGATTCCGTTAAGAATTTTTATCGTCCTTGAAATGCCCGAACAACTGCCCGCGTTCAAGCGCCGCTCGCTCCGCTGCGTAAAAATCGTTCAGGAAGCGGCGGATTTTATGCGGCGGAATAGCGTCCGGCAAGCCGATTTTGCCGCAAATTTTATCCGCCACTTTCGCGAGCAGGCGATCCGACTCGTCTGACTGCGGGCGGCGGAGCAGTTCCTCCAGCACCTGCAGCTCATACGCGCCGTATTTGGACAACTGCTCCGAGGTGAAAGAATACACGGCGCCGTCCGTTGCAACCGCCGAAGTCAGATCGCCGAGAAGATCGCGGCGCGGCATGTGGATTACCATCGTTCCCGCGATATAGTCCCCGGCGCGAAGCCTGTCGCGATTGAACAAAGGGAGGGCGGTAAACAGCATCGTCCACGCAAATAGCAACAGTTGGCTCCATCTGCTGCCGCTTAAGGCAAACATAGCCGACATTGGCAGGAAAATCTCGACTTCGCGCGTGAGATTGCGCGCTATTATCGCGTTTGGGGAGAGAGGATCGCCGCGTCTGTCTATCACCCTGATGCCGCAGATTTTTTTCCCCGGCGTTCGCCCCTGCCATGCGAGCTCAAAGTGAGTAAAATACATAATGCGCACGAGAAACGAAATAAAATTGTAAATCGTTATAATGCCCATTAATCTGTCCAGTTTGATCATGTCCGGAAAAAAGTTACCCGAAAAAAATACCGCGATTGTCAATATGGTAAGGCAGAATATAATTATCAACACCAGGCTCATGAATGTGAGATCGAGCGCGAGCGCCGCGGCGCGTTCGCCCCTGCCGGCGATGCGTACGTTCAGGGTAACGCCCTCCGGGCTCGTTATCGTACGAACGGGGCGCTTTATTCCCTCGAAAAGTTCGCTGACCCGATCAGCCTGCTCCGCGTTATTTCGAACGGCCATATTTTTCGTTCCTTCCGGCGAGCGTGAAGTAGCACAGCCAGATCGTGCCGGTTGCGGCGGCGAAGGCGAAACGCAGCGGAGTGTTTGCTATCAACTGGCGAAATCCGCCTTCGATAATTCCCGCTATGAACAGCATCAAGACGCCTCCAACCGCGAGACGCGAAGCGTCGCGGCCTCCGCTCCTCAGGCTTTCCAGACGGGAGCTTTCGCCCGGGAAAATAATTTTCTCCGCAATGGCAATCCCTCCGGCGCTCATCAAAAGAATTGCCGTTATTTCAGTCACGCCGTGGATGGATAGCCAGGCCACGCAGTCAATGCCAAGCCCTTTTGAGGCGTGGAGTGCGATAAACGCCCCCAGCAGGGCGCCGTTGTACATCGCCAGCAGAATGGTCGGCACGCCCAGCAAAAAGCCGAGGCCGAAACTCAAAAGGCCGACGCCCGCATTGTGCCTGAAAAGAGAGTTGGCAAACACAATGAACGTACTTATGAAACCCCGCCACTCAGAGAAAAGGTCTTCGCGAAGCTCCTCTCTTGTGCTTGACGGAACCCTGCTCCCAGCGACCCGCTCCGGGACGAAAAGGTGGTAGTTGTTGATATCGGTCATAGTCATCGCATATCCTGCGACTGCGCCGACGACGAACAGAATCGTTATGATCAGCAATTGACGCCGGAGCGTTCGCACCGCCCTTGGCCACGTAAATATTATAAAATCCGTCATGTTACGCAGCATTCCGGTTCTCGGCCCGTATACCACCAGATACGCGCGGAGCGTGAGATTTTCGAGATAGAGCAGCAGATTTCGATCCAGCGCTATGTTGCGGGCGACGGAGAGTGACGAGACGGCGGATCGGTACAGCGTTGAAATTTCAGTAACTTCGGAAGCCGAAAGAACGCTTATCCCGTCTTTTTCGACGCGGCCAACCATGCCTTCCAGTTTCTGCCAGCCGTTCTCGCGCGCTTTCCTGAATTCCGCGCTTCGAAGGGTCAGTTCTCCGGAACCCATTTTTTTCGCAGTTTTCGCCGCCGAAAAATCCATCAGAGCAGTCCCTTCGATTTTATCGTAAGATAGCGATTCAACAGTGCGGTTCCCATATTCGTGACGGTTACGTCGAGGCAGTGCACGCCCATTCGAGCGATGCGTTCGAGTACAATTCCGCGCTCGCGCAGGAGATCGCCGGATATTACAGCGCGCGCCACGTCGCCGAAATCCCGCGGCTCCGCGTCGCGCAGCGATGTAAGCAACGGATCGCGACTCGTAACGAAAATCACGACATGCCGGCGTACCATCCATTGGAGGCTCTCGATCAGAAGTTCGGCCTGTATCGTGTCCACGAATTCCGTGAACAGGACTACCAGCGATCTTTTCTTAAGCCGGGAGTTGAGCTCCGCGATTCCGAGAGTGAAATTGGTTTCTTCCGTCCGATACGCCATTCCGGCCGCGAAATGCTGGAATCTTTTGAAGTGCGTCATACCGCGCTCCGGCTTTAAAAAATTCCTGAACCTCACGTCGAAACTGCAGCCGCCGACAAAGTCGCCGCTGTAAAGCGAGACCCAGCCGAGCAGAAGTCCGGCCCGTATCGCCTGGTCGAGCTTCGGCATCCCGTCCAGCGGTTCGGTCATCAATCGTCCGGCGTCGAAACCGATAACTACGTGATGATTACGTTCCTGACTGAATTCTTTGCATAGTATCTTTCTGTGGCGCGCGGAGCTCTTCCAGTCGATGAAACGATTATCCATTCCCTGTTCGTAGTCCCGCAATTTATCGAACTCCGTTCCGTCTCCATGCATTCGCTGCGATTTTTGTCCGTACTCCGCGTCGTGGGAGAAAAAACGCAGAGCTGCCTCGTAGACTCCCTTAATGTCAGGGACTACGTCGACCGCGCCGTTTACCCGCGAGGACGTCGTAAAGCGGGCCAGCCCCATTGGGCTTGTCCATCTCAACCGGACTTTTTCAATTACGACGGTACCTCGCCTTTGTGGGATTATCGGCAAAAAAATTATGCATCCGCTAAAATCCCGGGCGCCTTCCCGGTTCGATCCGGACGTACCTGATATGATTTCAGGAGCGTCGAGTTCGCCTCCAGCCACGAGTATCGCCTCGAAACGTACCGGTCTCTCATATTCCGATATCGTCGCCTCAACCTTTACGCCGCTGTTTGTACCCAGGAAAATTTGCCGGGGATGCGTGACCGATATTTCCAGCCGCGAAGGCCGAAGAGCCTCCAAAGCGTCACCCACTACCAACGCCGCGACCGCGGCCGGGTAAAACAGCGAGATATACCATATTTCGCGCGCCGTGGAGATCAGCAGCGCCGTAATCGGAATGGATATTGCAAACAGCAATGCGGCTCGTCGCGTCGGACGGATCATCTTGGCGCGGGGGTCTCGTCAATTATAGCGCGTATCGCCTGGTCGCTGGCTACTCCTTCAATATCCGCCTCGGCGCTCATCACGACGCGGTGACGCAGCAGAGGGAGCGCAAGCCGTTTCACGTCGTCGGGTATGACGAAATCACGCCCCGAGAGCGCGGCGCATGCTCTTGACGCTGCCGACATCATATTCGCGGCGCGCGGTGAAGCTCCGGTCTCGATCATCCGGTGAGACCGCGTGGCCCTGATCAGGTCTACAATGTAGCCGATGATTTCGTCGGAGAGCCTTATTGTCTCGGTAAAAACGCGCGCGGCGCGTATGTGGCCGATTTCGATCAGCGGATTGACGCCGTAATCCGAAATTTTCGGCATCGCGGACTTATGTCCGTGGTTGCGAACGATTTCACGTTCCTCGTCGCGGCTTGGGTAATCTATGAACAACTTAAAAAGAAAGCGGTCGAGCTGCGCCTCGGGCAGGGGATATGTGCCCTGTTGTTCGATAGGATTCTGCGTTGCCACAACCATGAATTCGTCGCCCAGATTGTAAGTCTGCCTGTCAATGCTGACCTGCCGCTCATTCATCGCCTGGAGAAGAGCCGCCTGAGTCTTTGGCGGCGTGCGGTTTATCTCGTCGGCGAGAAGTATCTGCGTGAACACCGGTCCTTTTGTCAGAACGAACGAGTTTGTGCTGAAGTCAAACAGGTTTGTTCCGAGAACATCGCCCGGCATCATATCAGGAGTGAATTGAATGCGGCCGAACTGGAGGTTGAGGCAGGAGGCGAAAGCCTGCACCATAAAGGTTTTGCCCGTCCCAGGGACTCCCTCCAGCAGTATGTGTCCGCCGCACATCAGGCTTGTGAGCATAAGGTCGATCGATTCGTCCTGACCGATTATCACCTTTCTTATCTCGTTTCTGATAACGTTGGCAATATCCTGCACAAACTCGGGATTCATATATTTTCTTACCCCCTCCGATATTCTGCGGTTCTTTAAAGTTTTCCAAGTATTTCTTTTTTCCACCTGTGAGCGTTTCTCGCGTTTTTCATCAAAGCAGGCATATCAGACGCGCCGCGCAAAATCGACGAGCACGGAACCGACACTTTTCGTGACTCTCCAACGCGGTCAAGCCACTCCGCAAGCCTGATCCCTTCCAGACCTTCGGGAGCGTGCAGGGCTTTCGCAGTCTCGTAAACAATCATTCGCGCGTACCTTTCAAGCGTTACCGCATGGTGTCCTCCATAATCGAGCAGACGGGCGCCATTGTCAATTAAAAGGGTTTTTCCAAAATCAAGCGCCGGTTTCGCGGCGATCGGAGCGCCGAAGCGTTCCGCTCCGGCCGACACAAACAAAATCGCAGATAATACGGTAAATATCGTGATTAACACGTAAGGGAATTTCATCATCATCTTTGAAATAGAATCTGAGGATTCGGACAAAAAACCATGTACCGTCTCGTCGAAGACTATCGTTCCGCTCCCCGGATAATCTTCGCCGCCGTATGCCGACAGGGACTTTATTACGCTGACCATAAAGGCGGCGTTCTCCCCCCGCGCTATACCATGATTGGACAGCACGTCGGGATCCGATAATATCCAGACGACGCGGGTATAATCTTCCTTTTCTTCGGTATATTCGATCAACAGAGCTCCGTCTTCGCCGCCAACCAGCGCACGCATCCTCCCGGACGGCCTTATGAGTTGCGCGACTCCCCGGATTTCCGGCGAAAAGCTGAAATCGTTCCTGGTCCATTGCTGGGAGACCGCGCGGACTATCGCTGAGCCGTCGATTGTTACGAGCGACAGGATCATGCTGACATATGGGATATCGTGAGGCGATATCCTCGATACCCATTCCGGGTTTTCGTCGTCAGCTTCCCATTGCCATTTTGGAAGGACCAGTAGCAGGCGGCGCGATCTCTCGATTTTACCCGAAATTTCTTCGCCCGGGACGGCTGAATAGAGCGGCGGTTCGCCGATTATAAGCACCCCGTGCGATCCGGCGTCCCGCAGAGGATTTAATGTGCTCCTCGTGACCGGTATGTCCATCCGCCTGAGTATTTCGTAAAACCCGGCCGATCCGATCGCCGACGTCGAAAAAGCGCCCGGCCCCGCGGCGGCGCCCCGCGCGAGTTCCTTCTCACGGGACGCGACTATGGCCGTAAGCGCAAGCAGCGCTGTCATTACCGCTATGAATATCGCGATGGATGAACGCGCGAATGCCGGCTTTCTCATCATCGGAGGTCGTTACGAAGGAGCGCTGCAAGCGCATCGAAATTCCCGCGGCACTCCGCATACTCCTCCTCTTTGGGTTGGTGTGAACCGAAGCGGGAAATTTCTACGCTGTCGACCAGGGTGGCGAACATGTCCCGCATTTTGGGCGAGAGGTCGGCGTTTTGCAGTATTTCACGGCTGGTGAGAGATTCGGCGATCGGGTTGTTTAAACGCCGCTTCATCTCGTCGACGCTCCGGATCAGCAGCACGTGAATCGCCTCGGCGAAACTTCCTGCGCCCGCGAGATCGTCCGCCTCCGCGGAGGCAATTTCAATCCTCGCGGCTGTTTCGGCGTCCGGTTCTTTTTCGTCATTTTCGAATTTCAGCCTGCGGGCTCTGCTGCGGCTCCAGAGATTGTCTTTAAGGTTGTGCAGGACGACCGCGATTATGGTTACTATAGAGATAATAAGAATAAGCCGAGGTAAGCCCTCCAGGCCTTTAATGGAAAAATTGAAGATTTTCCAATCCTCCGCTCGCGGCGTCACGACGTCGGCAGGCAGCTCTGTCTGAAGTCTGAGTGAACGCTTTGCAGCCTCGAAATGCCTGAAGGAATCATTGGAAATTAAAAGCGCCTCATCGTCGGAATATCTTATGGCTTCCGCGGATCGAGCGGCGCCTGACAGCGCGAAGCAAAGAAGTATTATTGTGAAAACAATAATCACAGCCCGCCGATGGTTCTTCCGTACCATTCGCCCACAACCTCCCCGCATTTTTCCTTCGCACCCGGTACGAATCTCTCCTTACTTTCCGTCAATTATAACAGTGACTGATATACGTCGGGCTGAAATTGACGGGATACTTGACATCCTGAAAAAAATCGCCGAGTATATGGCGTAAGAGAAAACAGGCAGCGCGTTTTCTTGATTATTCAATAAATAAATGAATAAATGAATAAATGAATAAATAAAAATCACCATAATGTTGATTCGTCATGCCACAATACGGCAATATACTGTGACAATATTAAACGGGAAGTGTGACGCGCAGCGAAGGGGAGTGCGATGGATTAATGGGTGACATAAAAGTTGGCGTAATTGGCGTGGGACATCTCGGCATTCATCACGCTCGTGTATATACCGAGATATTGGGGGCAAAACTGGTTGGGGTAGTTGATATTGACGAGGAGCGCGCTCTGGGCGTCGCGGAAAATTTGGGCGTTCCCGCCTACACGGATCTCGAAAAATTTCTCGATGATACAAAACCTGACGCTTTAAGTATTGTCGTTCCCACCGTGAGCCACTTCGCGGTATCGAAGACGGCGATGGAGCGGGGGGTAAACCTTCTTATCGAAAAGCCTGTGACGGCAAATACCGCGGAGGCCGAGGAACTGCTTAGGATAGCCAGCGACAGAAATCTGGTGTTGCAGGTGGGGCACATCGAACGATTTAATTCAGCGGTTCAACAGATACGTGAAATGGTGCATGATCCGATCTTCATACAGTCGCGCCGCGTCGGACCTTTTTCACCGAGAGTAAGCGATGTAGGTGTTGTGCTGGATCTTATGATTCATGACGTTGACATTATCCTGTCGCTGGTGGATTCCGAAATAGCCAGTATTTCCGCAATGGGCCGCTGCGTGCGTACCGAGCATGAGGATATAGCGTCGGCTCAGATTCGTTTCAGGAACGGAACCATCGCTCACATTCTTGTCAGCCGCGTGACCGAAAAACGTTTACGCACACTTGAGATTACAGAACCTGAGCGCCATCTGCTGGTTAATTACGAGACGCAGGACGTGACGCTTCATCATTGCGTTCAGCAGCAGGGGAGAGGGCTTGTCGAGGTAGTCGAACATCCGGTATTCCCGAAGCGGGAGCCCCTCAAGCTCGAACTGCAGGATTTCGTGAGGTGCGTGCGTGACGGCAGCGAGCCGCTGGTCAGTCTTTCCGATGGGAAGCGAGCGCTGGAAATCTGCGTTGCGATGCTGCGTCAGATTCACGGCGAAACGTCCGTGGAAAAGGCAAAGGTAATTTAAAAAATAAAACCCCGGGCTTTGCCCGGATCCACAAAGGGGCTCGCCCCTTGGA
>Ga0099364_10008566_pt1 | contig 14374 bp, 13 predicted proteins | sample TergutTh196P3_FD_73070 | JGI IMG/M metagenome (GOLD analysis project Ga0099364, IMG submission 73070) | Microcerotermes parvus P3 segment gut microbial communities from Pointe-Noire, Republic of the Congo - Th196 P3 | ecosystem: Host-associated > Arthropoda: Insects > Digestive system > Gut ... | reverse complement strand
AACTGCCGTCGAGTCCTCACATGGCTTGGCTGCCGTCCTGCATTAAATATTTTACTGCATATTTTTCTGCTTTTGCGGTAAATTTGCAATAACCGCTTCAGGGTGTTCATTGTTTGTTTAGATTTTAGTTTTGCAAGAGCATATTTTTCTGTTTACGCATTAAAGTATTTGTATAAGATGAGTAAAAAACCGAATTTTTCCGAATTTTACGTTGACATTTATTCTAAAAAACTGTATTATTATTAATATGGGTATGGTTTCAGGTAAAAAGTTGTTTCATTTAAATTTCTCTAGTGTTATGCGACATTATTATTTTAATAAAGATTTTGAAATAGCCCCCCCCCCAGCAAATTCCGTGCCAAGTTAAACATTTTTCGTAAAAATTTATCGTTTTTTTTCTATTTTTGTATCATTATTTTTGTAAAAACGCCAGATGTTTCCGTACGGAAATCCATCGGCTTTTTTATACAATACAGGCTTGTGCCTGTATAAATTATTTTCGGAGGGTCTATATGAAGGACAAATTATTTTTAGGATTTGCAATTTTGCTGATCGCAGGTTTGCTCATGGTCGCTTGCCAGATCGATGACAAGGGTAACAATGGCAAAACGCCTCTGGAACAGGGCGGGGAAACAGAGGATCCGGAAATAAAAGATCCTTCGGGAGAACCTGTGGAAGAAGAACCCGGGGAAACTGGAGAGAAAGAACCTTTAACCCCGGAAGAAGAAGAATATGAAGCGCTTAAAAAACTAGGGCTTGGTTTTTTCGAAGAATACGGCCTTGATATGGAAACGGAAAAACAGATCATTGAACTATGGGTGGAGTTAAGAGGCGGACTTAGCCAAATGGACGAACAGCGTATGCTGGAGCTTGGGAAAACCTTATACGAATTTTTCGCTATTATCGGTTATTACGGAACCTATAACGGTTATGTTGTAGTACAATATAGTCCTGGAAATGCTCATGCAATATCTGGATACCTCTTCGATGATATAGGATATGCATATAGTACTACTCCTCCCAATTTAAAAGTTTGGAAAGACGGGGAATTCTTTGATATTTATGCTCTTTATAAACAGGGTCTGTTGACACGGGAAGATATAATTAATATTGGAGAAAACAGATCCCAAACCAGGCACGGAAGAGCTGTTTTTAGTGTACACTTCTTATAGCTACTTTTCTATTACAGCTTCTTTAACACAGACTTGTCATAATCATCAGGCGGGGTATAACCCAGCAGATCTATGCAGGCAGCGGCTATAGAGCTGATCCCCAGGCCTTCGCTAAGGCTTTTTTCGTATTCGCCTTTGAATTCAGGATCGTAGACAATGCAGGGAACGGGGTTAAGGCTGTGGGCTGTTTTTGATTTGGGCGATCCGTCGGCCTTTAATAAAACGGCGCCTGTTTTTTTATCATGCTCAAACATATCGTCGCTGTTGCCGTGGTCTGCGGTTATAAGCATTACAGCGCCGGCTTCATCGACAGCCTTGGCAATTCTGCCGATTTGCAGATCCATTGCCTCCATCGAACAAACCACTGCCTGGTATACGCCCGTATGTCCCACCATATCCCCGTTGGGAAAATTCAGTCTGATAAAATCGTATTTCCCAGAGCCTATGGCCTCGATAACATGATCGGCTATTTCAGCGCATTTCATCCAGGGGCGTTGTTCAAAGGGGAGAATATCGCTTTTTATTTCAACATAGTCTTCGAGTTTATTGTCAAATTTGCCTGTGCGGTTGCCGTTAAAAAAATATGTTACATGCCCGTATTTTTGGGTTTCTGATATTGCAAGGGTGCGCACCCCGCTGGCAGCAAGGTATTCCCCTAAGGTACGGTCAATCGAGGGGGGGCTTACAAGGTAGCGTTTTGGAACATGCATATCCCCGTCATATTCCATCATTCCCGCATAACATACTTTAGGGCGGCGCTTGCGCTCAAATTTGTCAAAATTATCTTCTTCAAAAGCCGCCGTTATTTCCAGTGCTCTGTCGCCCCGGAAATTAAAATACACGACAGAATCCCCGTCTTCAATTGTCCCTATGGGCAAGCCCTTATCTGTTATTACAAATTCTTTTAAGTCCTGATCTATTATGCCGGGAATTTCTTTCCTGTAAGTCTCAACCGCATCCCGCGTGCTTTCAAAATTTCTTGCCTCCCCCAGGACATGGGTATGCCAGCCGCGTTCCACCATTGACCAGTCGGCGCCGTAGCGGTCCATTGTAATCCACATACGCCCGCCGCCCGAGGCAATCCTTGCATCAAAATTTTCATCATTTAAACTTTTAAGAAATTCTTCGAAAGGATCGATATACTCAAGGGCGCTTGTTTCCCCGACATCCCTCCCGTCAAACAAAACATGAATGCGCACTCTTCCGACCTTTTCTTTTTTTGCCTGCACAATCATGGCCTTTAAGTGATCGAGGTGGCTGTGCACATTTCCGTCAGAAAATAAGCCTATAAAATGTAATGTTGATGGCCTTCGGTTATCAACTGATGAAATATTTCCAAGTATATTTGCGGCAATTTCTTTCCATGCATGGCCTTCGAACATTGCCCCTGCATCAATGGACTTTGAAACCAAGGCCGCACCCTGGTTAAAAACACGCCCGCAGCCCATGGCATTGTGCCCCACCTCGCTGTTTCCCATGTCTTCGTCAGAAGGCAGGCCGACTGCTGTCCCGTGGGCTTTAAGCCTTGTATTAGGGCTTTTTGCCTTTATTGCTTCCAAATTGTACATTTTTGAATCGGCAACGGCATCCCCTTCCTTGTATTTTCCGTAACCGACCCCGTCCATAATAAGCAGTACCAAAGGCCCCCTGCGGCCCTTCCATGCTGAATTCTTTTTAAGCGCTGTCATTTTTTTTCTCTTACATTTGAACTCGGATGCCGAAAGACACTCCGTAATTTTTATCAATAAAATTATATAAATAAGTAAAATCAAATATTACAAATTTAGCCGCTAAAGAAAATCCGGTAAACAAGCGGCTGCTAAAACCTGAAAATTCCTGTGATGAAGAAAAACCATATTCAGAAAGGTCCATGATGCCGTATTCTTCGAAATATGGTCTTACAGCTTCAAGGTTACCTTCAGAATCTTCTATTTCGGTTTTTACGCTGTACCCGGCACTTGACCATCCGTTGCTTAATCCAATTCCAAAATACGGAGTAAAAAATGCAATTTTCTTTGACAGCTGCAGGGTAAAGTCCATGGAATTTGTTTCCCAATCAAGGTTAAACTGAGGGGCCTTTACAGTTATTTTTTTCTGATTATCCTCGTCGTAGACGTACACTTTGTCACTAGTTGCCGCTGATAATCCAAGGCCTCCGCTAAGGTGGTTATAACCTATCCCGAATGATAATTTTGGAAACGCATTTAAAAGTTTTTCATTGTCTTTAAGAAAAATATCAAAAAGCGAGATTCTAATATCACCGCCAATATTAAAATAATTAAATTCTTCTATGTTGTTTTTTTCGGATGTAAAGGGTAAATAACCAAATTTAAATCCAATATCAAAAGGTATTACAAAACCTCCAAGCCTCGCTTCTATTGAATAACCTGGTATTGGGAATCCTCCGAAACCGCTAAGCCATGAAGGAAGGGAAGGGGCGAATAATTTTACCAGTTCATCCATGGCCCCTAATTCCATTGTGGAAAACCCTAAAGCAAAACCGACACCAAAATGCGGGAATTTGCCGATAGACGCATCAGACCAGTTAAGCCCCAAGGATGAATTAAACGGTAATGATTTACCTAAATTTCCGGTAAACTCGTCCATTAAGTCTGACACCATTTCGGGCGTAAAATCGCTTATATCAGCTATCTGGGAAAAACCCGGCATTGCAATAAGCATTATCAAAATAAAACAAAAAATACTTTTCTTCATAATACTGCCTCCAAAGCTATTCATAATATAGCATATTTTGTAATTTAAAACAAGAAGGCAATTCGGCCATTGTAAAGGTCTTTACACATATAGAAAATTAAGTTATATTTTTAAAGGAACTTAGATATAATATTTTAGGAGAAATCGTTATGAAAAAAAATGTTTTGATTTCATTAATTGGCATTTTTGCCATGCTTGCTTTGGTCTTATCCTGCCCCACCCCTCCCGGCAACGGAGGAGATGACCCAAAAGAATCCCTGGAAGGTAAATTGCTTATCCTCCAGGCCTACGGGACAGGCGATTCACAGAGCCCTGCCGTAAGCCACAGTTTTATAGAATTGTACAATATTTCCGGCAGCACTATTGATCTAAACGGGGTTACTCTGTGGTATGCAGACGGGCGAAACAGTTTGGATGAAGATTTTAATGAAACAACAGATAAAAGTTGGAGATATATTGATTTAATCGGCACTATACCGGATAGAAGCTCATTCCTTATATTAGGGGCAAAAACTGCTTTTCCCGACTCAAGATTAAAAATTGCCGACCAGTACGGGGATATTAATGTAAATAATTTGACACTCAGTAACAGGGCGTTTAAAGTTGCCCTTATACACAGCGGTACGGCGCTTAATAATATACAGAACCCCTTTAGAATTGACGCTGCCGGAACAAAAGCCGAAGGTTATATTGATATGGTAGGGGCTAGAAACACTATGCCTGAGGGCGATAATCCTTATGATACAATTCACGGTTTTGAAGGCTCCCCTGGCAGAAATTCAGCATCCGAAGCGGTTCGGCGCAGAAACTTGACCGATACCGATAATAACTTGTTTGATTTTATGTCGGCAAGATATGCCCAAAACGGATATACAAACGAAGAACTTGAAGTGCGTAAGCCCAGAAATGCAAAAAATGACGGCGCATGGAATCCTTTTGCAGACCCTGCTCCTGCGCCGGAAACAGAAGAGCTTATGATTTTACAGGTTTTTGGAACCCCCACTTTAAATGATTCTGCCCCAACCCATAACTTTATCGAATTATACAACAATACCAATGAGGCTATTGATTTAAGCGGATTTTCCGTGCATTATGCCAACGGAATGTCAGAGAGTCAGTCCAGTGTTTCCCCCTGGACAAAAATTGATTTAGAAGGGACTATACCTGCCAAAAGCTCATATTTAATTTTAGGAAAACAAGTAGTAACTTTCGGGCAGGCCCAGACGGAAATTACCAACGGAAGGCTTGATTTTACAGGAACTTTTGTTGCAGGGACTTCAACAACTCCTGACCTTGAGGTGCCGTCATTCGAAATGAGCAACCGAAGTTATAAAGTTGCCCTTATGTCAAATCAGTCTGCTCTTACTGCAGCCAACCCCTGGGGGACTGCGGCTTGTTTGGATTTGGTAAGCGCAATAAACTCAAGCGGGCAAGATTCAATTGATGCTGCCAAAAGCCCCGAAGATTTGTCTTCGGTTAACGCTGCTTCGGGCGGTTCAAGAACTATCTCGAAGCAAAAATCATTCAGACGATCAAGTTTAAATATTACTAACGTTACTTTAAATGACTTTGTTTCAAGGCAGTACAGGAGTTTAAGCGTAGATGATGTAGTTAAATTCAGACCAAGAACAAGTGCAGACGGCTCATATACACCGGAGTTTAATTAAGGTTTTTCCATTGTATAACTATCATACAGGGAATAAGAGTTGTTATTGTTTACGGTATATGCGTAATAATAGATATTTGTTTCGGTAAAAATAATTTCGCTGAACATAGGCAAGTTAGGCTGTTTATCAACAGCAAGAAAAGGTTGGTCTGCAACGGGGTTAAATTTAGAGCTTGCGGTATTGGGGATTGTGTACACAGTGCCGTTTAGCTTTTCATTGCCGGCAGTATCTATAGGAAAACTTCTCGCATAAAAATGGTTATGCCCTGCCAGGACAAGGTCAACATTGTATTTATCAAAAAGTTTAGTCAGGGCAGTATCATTGTCTGTCCTGCCGTAATCAGAATTATGTGTCATTACAACTTTCCATTTTTTGGAACTGTTCATAAGATCATTTTCAAGCCAGGCCCTTTGCAAACTTGTTAAATTTCTATTGGAATCTATGTTAATAAAATGCGCATTGCCGTAATCAAATGAATATAAAATGCCTCCAAATGTGCTCTGCGGGGTGTAGAAATACTGGTTGTACCAATCACTTTGATCATTATTCCCAAAAGAATAAAAAAACGCGTACGATGCGGTTTCTGTTTGGGCAAAATCAAAATAATAAGGTATTGATTCTTCGATATTGTCATCAACAATATCGCCTGTATGAACAATGAATGCGGCATCAGGGCATTTTTGCACGGCCTTTTCTACTACCCGTTTCCATGTTGTCGCATTGGGCTGGGCGGCTTTGCTTACATGGGTATCCGTGATATGCAATATCGAAAATGAACTGCCATCGGAAGCTGTCTTAAAACCGTATACAGGGCTGTAAGCGCCTTCACTTCCGGCAATGAAGTTGTAATTCTTTCCAGGTTCAAGCCCTGTAATATTAACCCTGTGGAAATACCATCCGTTGTTAAATGACGCCGAAGACGGGTATAAATTTGATCCGATTATAACCCCGCCTGTATTTTTTGATGATTGCCATGTAATTGTACGGCTTGTCTTTGGATTGCCTGTTATGGTATTGGAAAGGTTGTTTGGAAAATTATCAAGCATGATTCCCCATTGGGACTGCGGCTTGGGACTGCCTGCTATTTCATCAATATTTATAATAATTGTTATAATAAATTTATAATATAAAATTTCTTTGGTATTTCCCGAGGTAACTTTAATCAAAAAAATATCATCTTTAGAAAATCTTAATTTTACATTAGAATCGGGATTCATCCAGATTGGGATGCTGTCATAAGGGGACATTATGCTGTATGCAGTTGTTGCTTTATTTGAGGATGTTGCAATTTGAACTGTTACCCCGTTGTTTGCATCGTTGACAGGTATAGACAGTTCTGCGGCATCTGCCGAGTTAAAATTGGAATCGGGAGTCCCTAAAGTTACATTAATTGTGCCAAGTGAAAGCGATAAAAGCGTGGCATCGTTATTGTCCGTGTCAGGAGTTACAGGGCAAGACGTGAATATAAAAAAAAGGATAACAAGAGTTGCATAAAATTTTTTCATGTTTACCTATATAATTATATTATACAAGCATACGGGCTATAGCGTCTATATATTCCCATGAATTTAAAATGCGGGCTGGGGCAGGGGCTGCCATGCAGGCAAGGTCCCCGGTCATTTCGCCTTTTTCAATTGTTTTAAAGACTGCATCTTCAAGTTTTTTTGCAAAAGAGAAAAGTTCTGGCGTGCCGTCCAACTGCGCCCGTTTTGCCAAAGCGCCTGTCCATGCGAAGATAAGGGCTATTGGGTTAGTGCTTGTTTTTTCGCCTTTTTGCCATCTGTAGTAGTGTTTTTGCACCGTGCCGTGGGCGGCCTCGTATTCAAAAACGCCGGAAGGCGAAACAAGAACGCTAGTCATCATGGCAAGGCTTCCGCAAGCGCTTGCAATCATGTCGCTCATTACATCCCCGTCGTAGTTTTTACACGCCCAAAGGAAGCCGCCATCGCTCTTTACAACCCGCGCAACGGCATCGTCTATCAATGTATAAAAATAATCTATACCGGCTTTAGTACATTTTTCCTTAAATTCGGTTTCATATACGGCGGTAAAAATTTCTTTAAAACGTCCGTCATATGTTTTTGAGATAGTGTCTTTTGTAGCAAACCAGACAGGAATTTTTTCATCAATTGCATAAAGAAAACAGGCTCGTGCAAAATTTTTTATTGATTCGTCAAGGTTGTGCATGCCCGATACAATGCCCGGCCCCTGCATTTGCGCAACTGTAATTGTTTTTTGCGCAGTGCCGTCATCGGGTGTAAAAACCAGTTCGACCTTACCCGCCGAGGGAATTTGCATTTCCGCCGCTTTGTACACATCGCCGTAAGCGTGCCTGCCAATTACTATAGGCTTTTTCCAGCAGGACACTGCCGGCTGAATACACGGGACAGAGATAGGCTTTCGAAAAACTGTGCCGTCTAAAATTGCCCTGATTGTCGCATTAGGGCTTGGGAAAAGATTTTTAAGATTATATTCTACTTTGCGTTCCGCATTGCTTGTAATGGTGGCGCATTTTACCCCGACCCCCAGCCTTTTAATCGCCAGTGCGGACTGCCTTGTAACTTCGTCGTTAGTTGTTTCACGGTTTTCAAGCCCCAGATCAAAATATTCGGTTTTTAGATCGATAAAAGGCAAAAGCAGTTTTTCTTTTATTAGCGCCCAAAGTACCCTGGTCATTTCATCGCCGTCAAGCTCGGCAATGGGATTTTTCATTTGAATTTTTTTTGTCATTTTATCCACTTAATAATAGTATTTTAGCCGCATCGTTTTTGAATAAAGTCATCAAGGTCATTTTCAAGGTTTACCAGGCGTTTTTCCATTTCATAAATGCGTTGGATTGAATATTTAACCTGCCTGTCCAATAACCTCTCGCAGGTTTCATCCAGTATTGAATCAAAACTTGAATCTGAAACTAGCGTTTCATTATAATAATACATTGCATCTCCCCTATAGAATGACTTTAATTCTCAAAAAAATCAACAGACTCATCAGGCAGTTCTTCTATTAACAATACAGTTTCTTCATTCGCCGTTGATTCAACAGCCCTGTCAAAAGCTCTTATAAATGTAACCATTGCTATAAGAGCAATTATTGTCAGCATTAACTTTCGCATAACCTATCTCTTCCTAATTTTTAATTAAATCCTGCGGGTTAACGCTTACTCCGTTCAACCTTACTTCAAAATGAAGATGGGATCCGGTTGTTAATCCTGATCTGCCGATTTTTCCTATTTCCTGCCCCTGCCTGACTCTTTCTCCCGACCTGACCGAAAAAGCGGAAAGATGGGCGTAAATTGTGCTGTAACCTCCGTCATGGTTAATTACAATATGATTCCCAAGAACAGAGTTGGTTCTTCTTTCAGCAGTGCCATGAAGGGCTGCTTTTACAGGATCGCCTAAATTACCGGAGTAATCAATGCCCCTGTGGAATCTCATTCTTCTGGAGCCGGGGTTAAAGGGATCTTCGCGCATCCCGTAACGGCTGGTAATATTTCCCGGAACAGGGCGTATCATTGTTCTGGCAGGTTTTAAACCGATTGCCATGCTTAGATCGTCCGCATTCATTTTAGCCCCAGGCAAAAATATTATATCACCAGATTTAATTAATTTATCATCAATTATATTATTTACATCAAGAATTTCATTTGCATTTATTTTGTTTTTTTCTGCAATACCGTAGATGGTATCGCCTTGCCTTATTGTGTAAGGAATGCCGTCCATGTTGGGAATTTTAATTTGCTGCCCTATTGACAGTTTAGATGCATCTTTTAGATTGTTAAATGAAACCAGAGTGCCTATTTTTATTGAATGTTTTTGGGCAATACCGGTAGCGCTTTCATTTCTTTTAACCTCGTGAATCGAATAACTGAAAGTTTTTATAACTTCAGGCAGGGCAGGGGGAATTTCTTCTGTAAGAACCGACTCAACTGTTTCATTGCCGTCTGTAAAAAAATTTAAGGGGTTTACCGAGGCAAATTTTACAAGCGGGGATACCGGATCAAGGGGCGGAATATATATTTCCTGCTCTGTATTGCTCCAAGCAAAACCATTCCAGTTTATTCCGATAAAACACAGAAAAAGAAGCGCTCCGATTATCATGGTTTTTTTTAACCAGGGGATAAACGCTTTTAGTGTAAACCTGGAATCCTTAGGCTCAGAATTATATTTAATTTCAACAGGTTTCCTTCTTTTTTCTCTTTTTCCGACTTTTTGATAAATAATATCATCAAATGTATGCCTGGATTGTTTAATATTCCTTACAGGGGATATATTCCTGCGTTTTTCTACGTATTGTTTTTGGAGACGGTCAAATTCCATATATTATATATCGACATTTGTGGTAAAATTGTTTAGAATCTAATTATGGGAAAAGCGGTAATTTCTGCTTTGGCAGCGGCTGTTTTAATCAAATTATTTTTTTTCGATTTTATCATAGCGGAGGGAGATTCTATGGCTCCTGCTATAGAAAACGGCTCTGTTCTGGTGGTAAACCGTTTGAAATATGGATTTCGTTTTCCGGGTCAATCGGGGTATTTGATACGCTGGGGAGCGCCTAAAGAGGGCGATATTGTGGTTTTTTATACGCCAAAGGGAAATCTTGCTGTTAAACGCTGTAAATCAGTTGAAACGGATGCGGAATTTATGGCTTATGGAGACAACAGCCTTCAGTCTTATGATTCTCGTTCTTACGGACGGGTTCATGTAGATAACACTATAGGAAAAGTATGGGGGAAAAAATGAATTCTTTACCTAAAAAGCCGTTTTGGGGCATTATTATTTTTTTAATTTCTGCTGCAGTTTTAATTTTGGGCAGATTTGGATATATAATGCTGATTAAAGAACCTCTGCCGGTTAGCAGATCGCTTAATCAATCACTTCATAGGGGTAAAATATTAGACCGGGACGGATTTATTCTGGCTGTTGACCAGCCGCGCTATAATATTATAATAAGTCCTCCTAAAGACAGAAGCGAAGTACGCAGGATAGAAAAAATTGACAAAATCGCTGATAAACTTGCGCCGATTTTAAAATTGGATGCTTCTTTCATAAAAGAAGAAATACTGAAAAACAATCAACAGTTTTTTATAATGGAGAATGTTGACAGCGATATTTATCTGCAGATTGAAGAAGCCAGAAAGAACAATTTGCTGGGGGTAACAAGCAGAGAAACACGGCCCCAAAGAATTTACCCTGCTGCGGGCCTTGCAAGGCACCTTATCGGCACCGTAAGGTCTGATCATTTTGGCAACACAGGCGTTGAATACGCTTTTGACAAGGTACTTAGGAAGAATTCTAACGGAGATGAAGCAACCAATATAGTCCTGACTATAGACATTAACATCCAAAGAATTCTTGAAAACATAACGACATCTTATTTAAGAAAACATAATGCGGCATCGGCTGTTATGATCGCGGCAGATCCCAGAACCGGAGATATTCTTGGCGCCGCCTTAAAAAGAAACCCCGACAGGGAAACTTCTGAGCCATTTTTGACATCCCATCAATTTGAACCTGGCTCTGTACTAAAGATATTTACAATGGCTGCGGTTTTGGATTACGGAATTGTAAAGGAAAATACTGAATTTTTCTGTAACGGAATTTACGATAAATTGGATGATCCCATTCGCTGTATTACGCCTCACGGTAATGTTAAAATCAGGGAAATTATTACAAGGTCCTGCAATGTGGGAGCGGCAACAGCTTCTGAATATATTACTATAACAACATTGTACAAGTATCTTGAAGGTTTTGGTTTTAATAACAAAACCGGAGCATGGCTGAACGAATCGTCTGAAAAAACAACAACAAATGAAGCTAACGTACTGGAAGAAAAAGGCACTATATATATGCCGGGAATGAGAAAATATTCCGCCCGTACAAAACCATCTGTTGCATTTGGCCAGGAAATTGGCGTTACAACCCTTCAGATGATTCAGTCGGTTACAGCAATTGCAAATGAGGGATTCATTGTACCTCTAAGATACATTTCTAGGTTTGAATCTCCCGACGGTTCAATTATCGAGGATTTTAATGATGCTTCCAATGCCGCAAGGAAGGTAATTGAACCTGTTACTGCGGCAAGAATCTTATCTTATATGAAGGATACTGCTGTTTCTGGAACAGGCGTAAGGGCGCAGATTGACGGCTATTCCATAGCGGTAAAAACCGGCACAGCCCAAATTCATGACGGAAGGAGTACGGGAAATGCTTATTCAGATCTTGATTATATCTCCAGTTGTATTGCAATTTTACCGGCAGAAAACCCTTCTCTTGTAATTTATGCTGCAATTGACAGGCCCAGAGGCGAAACTTACGGCAGTATAATTGCAGCGCCGGCAATAAAAGAAGCAGCCGAAGAAATAATCAGCTATTTAGGGATACCCCCCGGCGTTTATGTTGACGGTTTTCTTACAGGGGATAATATTACCCATCATTCCGGATCAATTTCCATTAGGGATCTTGTGCTGCCCGAAATGATCTCCACAGTCCCAAGTTTTATCGGTTTTCCAAAAAAGGCTCTTACTCCCTTATTAAACCGCAGCGATGTAAATGTAGAAATGTACGGCAACGGCTGGGTAAAACATCAATCCCCACCTCCCGGGACAGCATTTACGGCAGGTATGTTGCTGGAACTTATTCTCGAATAAGGCTCTTGCAAAACTGAACTAAAGCCAAACAATGAACACCCGAAGGCGGTTATTGCAAATTTGCCCTAAAACATAAAAATATGCTGTGGTGTTTTATTCTTTAGAAGAAACAATTATTTAGCCACTTTAATATAAACCTTGATAAACAAGGTTTATATTAAAGCTGTCTCTACACGCTACTCCCTATTCGCAAAGCATAGTTCGGCATATTTTTATGCAATTGTTGAAAGTTTGCTATATTGGTTGGGGTGTTCATTGTTTGCAGTAATTCAGGTTTGCACCGCTGGTGGGGGCGCAAGGCGTGGGGGCTTATTGTACGGCATCGGTTGTGCAACTACCATGCTTGGGGTGTTCATTGTTTGCCGTAGTTTCAGGTTTGCAATGCTGGTGGGAGCGCAAGGCGTGGGGCTGGAAAAAAAGGTAGCTGCTACCGGGCATCTTATATTTTACAAATTATACCATTTCTATTTTACAAAATAAACTATTTTTTTCATGCAAATTATACCGTTTCTACTTTACAAATTATACTAAATTCTATATAATTTGAATAGATATGGCTGAATATAGAAGATGGCAGGTAGAAAATACTCAAAAAGCGTTGAAAAACCGCCGTGTAGCACTCATACTGGCACTGTTCGTGTGGGGCGTGCAGCCCCTGCTTGCACAAGTGCAGGAGAGCCACTTTCAGGTAACGCAAAACACCACAGGCGGTGTTACTATTACCGGATATACCGGCCCGAGTAGGATTGCACTGGTAATTCCCGGTACGCTCTACGGTGTGCGGGTAACGGAAATTGGTGACAGTGCGTTTACTGTACGGGGAGGATATAGTAAATTCACCAGCGTGGTCATCCCCGATTCGGTCACCCGTATTGGTGATAGAGCTTTTAGCGCTTGTGAAATAAACAGAGTTACCCTTGGAAAAGGGCTGAGATTTATAGGGGAATCTGCATTTGGTGGAAACAACCTTACAGAAATAGTTATCCCATACTCGGTAACAGAGATAGGAAGAACAGCTTTTAGACAGAATAAGCTTACTTCGATCACTCTGCCGGAATCCGTAAGACATGTAGGCAGAAATGCCTTCGGCTGGAATCCCATTACTACCCTTGATATACCTGATTCGCTGAGAGGCGCCGGTGCGTTGGAATTTGGGTCTGAATGGACGATACTCGTAGGTGCTTTTGGGACAATTTATGATGTAGAAGCCCTCTTTACCACAGTTTTACTGCCGGCAAATATGGACATTGCTACCATGCGGGGTAATTTCCCGGAAGCTCTGGTCAATTTTTATATCAGCCAAAACCGAGCCTCGGGGATATACACTAAGAACGGGCCTATCTGGACTAGACAACCACATCCAGAAGCAGGCTAAAAGGTAATTTTTTACCTAACTAATGCAAAGAATTAATTCTTAAACAAGAAATCCCTTGGGGACTTCCTGCACGATGACAAAATTACCTTCATCGTTTTCACTGTAAGCAAAAGCCCTTTTTTCCAGCCCAGGATGTATTAGCGCATACAGGCTGTCATATTCTTCCTGAACATTGCTGTCTGTAAAAGATTCGCATATATTTGTCCATCTGATTAAGTAATAAACATTATTCTTTACCATTATTCCATACGGATAAAATTTACACGGCAATGGCCTTAGTTCACCTAATGTGCAGCCGTGTTTACCAACAAACGGGCAGTATCCTTCCTCGTTCCATTTTATTACAATCTGGCTGTCTGATAACATTGTAATATTACTGGTTTTTCCGATAAAAGCTTCTATTTGCTCACATTCTTTTCCGGAAATATACAAACACATTTTACTTTCTTCGCGGCGAAACAAACAGCAGTGTTTGCTGCATAAAGCACAGCCCTGAAATTTTCCAACCGTTTTATTGTCATTGTTTTCCACAGTTAAATAATCATTCCTTCTTTTCTAAATTCAAAAATGCACAAAAAAAAGGCGTTTACCGCCTGACACCTTAATTTCTTTGAAATTAAACGGTCAGACGATAAACGCCATTGTTTATCTTGTTAATATATAGCAGTTTATTGGATTTTGAGTCAAGGGGGCGCATTGCCTCATAATTAATCTAGCCGAAACTGGTGTGTGCCTCAAAAGTAAAAATCTAGCCCAAATTATAATAGTTCCTACCAAGCAAGGGGGAACAAATGGGTTT
>Ga0099364_10008565_pt1 | contig 14375 bp, 21 predicted proteins | sample TergutTh196P3_FD_73070 | JGI IMG/M metagenome (GOLD analysis project Ga0099364, IMG submission 73070) | Microcerotermes parvus P3 segment gut microbial communities from Pointe-Noire, Republic of the Congo - Th196 P3 | ecosystem: Host-associated > Arthropoda: Insects > Digestive system > Gut ... | reverse complement strand
ACCAGAGAAGTTCAAGAATCATGAAGCGGACGCCTCACGAGTTGATTCTTTGAGCATTTGTCCTGATGTTGAGGAAACCTGTCGCATTTTTAGCAATGGCCAGCCGTTTGGGAGCGAAAATGCGGAAATTTTTACCCAAAAAATGTCCATTTTGTAAAAAAATCGCCGTTCTTGGCTAAAATTCCCACAAAGAAAGTACAGAATGCGTCATTGCGGGCTTGCGTTGGCCGGTTTCCGCCCCCCTTGACGCACTTTTTGGGACGTGATACAATGAGGGCGTGGTCGTCTGGCAAGCCCGGCACCATACGTCAAAAACGGGTTGATAAATCGTTGGGAGCGTTTTACCAACCCTGGTAAACCAACTACTATAACTAGTCGTCCTGATTATACCTGAATGGTATATCTTGCAAGCGTCCGGGCGCAACGCCCTGAAAGCGGGGGAAACGGAGTACGTCATAAACGAGAGAATGCCGAGAATTTATGTTGACACGTCAGGAGTCAACGGGGCTTTTGCTCAAAGATTTGCCCAAGATACAGCACCCTTTTGGAATGCTGTTCGGCGTGGCGAAGTTATGATCATTGCGTCGGATTTGCTGGATGACGAACTGGAAAATGCACCAAAGCATGTCCGTGATTTTGTCGACTCGATACCAGAATCCCAGATAGAACGGGTTATTACAACGAAAGAATCTAGCCGTCTAGCGGCACAGTACGTTGCCGAAAACGTTGTTGAGAAGTCCAGTCTTGATGATTGACGACATATTGCCCATGCAGATGTGCTTGTAAGTTGGAACTTCAAACACATCGTCAACATTGACCGAATCGAAGGATACAACAGTGTCAATATGAAACTGGGGTATCCGCAAATCAACATCCGAACCCCATACGAGGTGATCCATGACGAAAATTAACTGGAGCGATTTTCCTGTAATTCCCGACTTCGATGTTTTACAGTGGAAGCGGGAAACTCAAGCCGAGATTCTTCGTGAAACTGAAGGAATGACAGACACAGAAGTCCGTGAATATTTCCGAAAGGGCAGCGAAGAATTCCAAGCGGAAATGAAACGTTTCCGAGCGGAACTGGCAGCGGAAGTCCAAACGCAATAGACAACTACATCCCAACCCCCTACCCCCACAGGAGAACAACTATGAATGTTCAAGTTTTTGACAGTCACGAATTCGGGCAAATCACCACTGCCATTATCAATGGCAAGGAACATTTTGCAGCGACCGAATGTGCGAAAGCACTCGGATACACTGACCCGTATGATGCAATTAAGCGTCACACAAAGGGGTCGGTGAATCTCAAACCAAAGAAGAACCGATGAAAAAACCTGTAGAAAAGTCGAGTGATACTGATAGCAATAGAGAAATGGAGACAAAACTTCTTTCACTGATGTCAGAAAATGATCAGTTACAAGCGAAAGTAGAGCATTATAAAGCCTTGCTGGAGCGTTCGATGCGGGTCATTGAGAAGATGAAGCGAGATCAGCGGTGTATTGCATAGCCGTTGATGGGTTGCCGTTGGCGGTGGGAAACTGCTGCCAACGGTTTTTTTGATACTTTAACCATTTCACACAAGCAATGGCAACACTGACGATAGATAAACGTTTTGGCAAAGTAGTCGGATACAACATCCAATGGTATGATGGCATTAAACGCCATACGATTCATTTGGGCGGTAAGCGATATAACAAAGCAACGGCCAAACGACTTAAAGAAGTAGTAGATATTCTTCTTTACCAAAATCAGAATGGTATAGCGATTTTTGACAAAGCAACCATGCAATGGGTGGAAAATGCGCCCGAAAACATAAAATCGAAATTGGCAAAAGCCGGCTTGATTGCAGCGAACACACAGTGGACGTGTCTGCAACTTTGGAATACATTTCTGAAGCAAAAGACGAACGCAAAACTGGCAACAGTAAAATCTTACCGTGATAGTCAAAAACTTTTTTTTGAAGTATTTTTGCCGCGAGAATCTATCGAGCAAATCACATCGGATAGGCTACTGGCATGGAGAGTATCGATGCTTGCCGTGTACGCGGAAGCCAGTGTGGCTACTCACATCAAAAATACAAAAGCGGTATTGAACTGGGCAGTTCGGCAAGATTGGATAGCGAAAAATCCAATGAATGGCATTGCAGTTGGTAGTTTTCGTAATCGGGACAAAGACCGAATCGTCACGATGGAAGAATATGCACTGCTACTTGATTCCTGTCCTAATCAGGAGTGGCGGACGATCATTGCATTGGCTCGGATTGGCGGTTTGAGATGTCCATCGGAATTGCAACAGTTGCGTTGGAAGGATGTCGATTGGGAGCAGAACCGATTTTTGGTACATTCACCGAAAACGGAACGGCATGCCAATCATGCAACTCGGCTCATGCCGTTGTTTGATGAATTGAAAGTAGAATTGCAAAACCATTTTTCGGATAATGAAAATGAGTTTGTGGTGCAGGGGCATCAAAAAACGGATTGGAATTTGAGCAATCCATTTCAGAAGATTTTGGAGCGTGCCGGCTTGGGAAAGATTGCATGTCCTTTTGCAAACATGCGTCGCAGTCGGGCGAACGAAGTAGTGCGACGCTGGGGCGAGGCAATGGAAAAACTTTGGATTGGCCACACGGCAGACGTGATGGAAAAACATTATCTGTGTCCGTTGGATACAGATTTCGCGGTGATAATATCTTAATAATCGGCGTAACCCTAAAAATTTGTGTAAATTGTCCAAATTTCCAATCATTAACGGTTACGGCTAAAAATGTCGATTGAATGGTAGCAAAGCGAAAATAGAAAGACTTTGCATTTTATCCGATTGCAACCGATGTTCTTCACCACCGATGTTAATAAAGTATTTCAGATTAAAGACCCAAAAGAGTATCTCAAAGGAGAACGCCGTGAAATCTTGCCGCAACTAGCAAGGATGGTAAAAAATGCAACGACAATTATCAAAGAAACTTTTGACGTTGATGTTCTTGAAATAATGGCAATAAAAAAGTCTCATTCAAGTTTAACTTCAGGGGTTGTAGAATTTTTAATCAAGAATTCAGTCACGTGTGGGCTTGTACCCAAAACTCTGCAAGAGGGTTATCGCAATCTTCCAATGCCTCCTCAATACCGAAAAAGTTTATTTCGCAAAACATTGCCTTTGTCTTTGAAGTTTTGCGAATGGAACAGAAGACTTGAAGTGCGTTTAGAACTTTGCCCCTACAACGAAATCTACTATAAACTCGTTGGAAAATTTTTCTTTGATAATTGGAAACACATACGAGACTTTCTCCCTTTTATACTTGAAAAAAGGGAAAATGAAGCCGAGTACGAAAAAAATGAGGAATACGAAAAAATTTATCAACGTGAAGATGTAGTCGAGTCTTATGTAAATGCTTGGGAAATAGAAGATATAGATGCTTATTTTGAGTTATCAGATAAGGATAGCGATGACTGGTTCTGGAATGATTTTACTCTCGTTGTGCCGCCCGTTGAATTGCCAGAAGGCATAACCGACATACGTGATTTAGAGGATGGGGTTAGGGATAAAATACTTCGCTTCTATGAGACGAGTTTCGCTTACTTGTACCCGTTTCTACACGTTTGCATTTGTCTTGCCAAAGGCGAATCGACAGATAGTTTCTTTGTAATGCTAGAAAAACTGAAACACCTGTACAAGCAAGCGGAGAAGATACTTCCAGACTCTATTACATATCCTAGTCCGGCAATTTCAATCGTAAAATCCAGTACCGATGAAGCAAAGAAGAAAGCGACCGATGATACCGATGAATTTTATCCTGACGAGGTAATCTTCATCAAAGAGGATGAGAACGCAGAAGACGCTATTGACTCTGACCTAGAAGAACTTGACTCCCTAGAGATAGAAGGAGATGATATTTCTAATACGGGTACCAGACGTACTCGTTCTCAAAAAGCACGAAAAGTGTGTATTCGGCATCATGGCTCTATATGTGTTGTATGCGATTTCGATTTTGAAAAACGATACGGCAAAATCGGCGAAGGTTTTATTCATGTCCACCACCTCGAAGACGTTGCAAGTAAGGATGGTAAATATGCAGTGAATCCTAAAAAAGATTTACGTCCCGTGTGTCCAAATTGCCATGCAATGCTTCACAAACGCAAACCGGCAATGGACATAGACGAATTGCGGAATATGCTAAAAGACGATGAGGAATAAACACGGCAGCGCACCGTCTACGTTCTCGCAACACCAGCAACGCGGTAGTACGCGGATTTCGCGGGAGTCGCAGTTCGGAATACGGAATAAATGCCTTGACAATGGCGACTCCATCTGTTACATTATGCTCTATGAGCATGCTCCAGGCGATCGAAAACAGTATCCTTGTCATTCGTGGTGTACAGGCGGTTCTTGACAGTGATGTTGCGACGTTTTACGGCGTAGAAACACGGGAATTGGCACAAGCCGTTAAAAATAATCCCGACAAATTCCCTGCCGGATACATTCTTGAACTCTCAAAACAGGAAAAGGACGAGGTTATCAAAATTTTTGATAACCCCAAACTCAAGTTTTCGCCTTCCAATCCCAAGGCCTTCACCGAAAAAGGCTTGTACATGTTGGCGACGATTCTGAAGAGCAAGCAGGCGACGGCGACGACTTTGGCAATCATCGAGGCATTTGCCAAGATGCGGGAACTCGGTCGTAACATCAGAGAACTTGCCGATGCAACGACGGAGAGCGACAAAAAGCGGCTTATGCAACAGGCTGGCGAAGTCATTACGGATATTTTTGGCGATGATCTCGCACCGTCAGAAAGCGAGACAACGCTCGAATTGAATTTTGCGGTACTCAAACTCAAACACACGGTTAAACGAGATCGAAAGAAGCCAAAAAAATAGGGCGGATATTTCTTGACAATGGCGTGAGAATCGTTATAACCGCTACAACCCGCTCCGAAAATTTTGTTTTTGTGAGAAAATGCTCGCGTAACTCTTGCTTTTTCTAAAGGAATCAATTAGATTGCGTGTTTTCTTGCATTGACAATTAGAGACTCGCAGACAAATTCAATGGTACATACGATTCAGGTTGAAATAAATGGAACTCTGAAAGAAATATCAAAAAAAAACCTGTTTGAACTTGCAAAGAAAGGTGTTATTCAACCGGATACGCGTCTTATTGTTGGTGAACGGACTACAGTAGCGAAGAAGGTGGCAGGAATTGAATTTGCAGCACCGGTATATGCTGTTGAAACTCCAGTTTTGGAAGAGTCTTTTGCTATTGGTGTTTCACCGGGCAATCCATTTCTTGCGGAATCGATACGAAAAGTAGAAAGGCATGGCCAAGAGCACGAGGTCAGTGAAATAAAAAAATTTGGCATTTGTGCATGTGTGGGCAATGTTGCAGATATTCATTTTACAAGATTTTGGACATATTCCACACTTAAAGTAGCATGGACAGTTACATTAGTTATGATTGTGTTTTTTTATTTTATAGGTTTATTACCAATTTTGGTTTTCATTTTCAATCCTTTTATGTGGTTTGAAGCCTATGATGAAGCACGGGGGATGACCGTGTTGCCAATTATTTTTGGATTCATTTGGTGGATAGCATGGACGTTCTGTTGTATTATTGCGATTTGTTGTATCCGAGTGGTTTGCGAAAAATTGTTAATTTCTTTTCGGATTGCCGACCATCTTAAAAACATTGAGGCGATACTGGAAGAGAATCAACATTTTCAGCGTTAACGACAGTCAAAAAATTTCTAGCAACAACCGCACAATGGGTGCAAATAGAAGCGATGCCGTATCGCAAAATGCCATGCAGGCAATTTATGGTACAATGACCATCTATGCAAATCGCCCATCTACCACTCTCCGATATTACGCCTTACACGAAGAATCCCCGCAAGAACAAAAAGGGAATCGTTGCCGTGAAACGCTCAATAGAAGAATTCGGTTTCACACAACCCATCATCGTCAATGCCGAAAAGATTATCCTCTGTGGTCATACCCGTTACGAAGCGGCAAAGGAATTGAACCTTGAATTCGTGCCGGTCATCATCAAGACAGATTTAACGCCGCAACAAGAACGGGCATACCGGATTGCCGATAACCGAGTCACGCAGGAAACCTATTGGGATAAGAGGAAATTACGAAGCGAATTCAGCGAGTTATTTTCTGATGGCGATTACTTTACGGGCTTCACACAAGAGGAAGTGAGTAATATAATGTCAATGGACTTGGGGTTTCGGAATCAAAAGGAAATGCTTGATGAAATGCCATCGGTATTGTTTTCCGTTGAAATTGCTTGCAATGAAACGCAATGGGCAACGTTTCAAGAAGTGCAGGCCAAGATGAAAAAGAAAAATCAAGTTGATATCGTGATGGAATTGTGTAAAATGTTTTTGTCGAAGTAGGAAAAGGATATACCAATGGATGCGTTAGTAGGATTGTTTGGCGAACATCCTGTGCCGCTGGAATATAGCGGAGTGGATTGCAGTAACAACTGCCTTTACTGTTTTGCAAAGGCGTACTCTTGTAAGTCATCGGATTATACAAAGTTTCAAAGCCTTATCAGAAATCTTGATAGCCGACAAAGTTTGGCCGCTGAACTTTTTAAGGCAGGACAGCCGGTGCTACTCTCGAATCGTAGCGATCCGTTTTGCGAGAACAATTACCGGGAAACACTGTCCGTGTTAAAACTGCTCCGGCAATTCTCAAACGGCATCTACTTTCAAACGAAGACCGGCCCGGCCATTGAGGAGGCATTGAAAATACTGGACGGCAAACAGAACGTTGCCTGGTATATTACGGTCACGTGTGCCGATGATGCAATGTCGAAGGTAATAGAGTCAAATGCACCGCCGACGAGTGAACGGCTTGATTGGGCAAAGCGGCTCGCCAAAGCAGGATACCATGTCATTGTTGCTTTCAACCCACTTGTCGAAGCGTGGATGCCGACAAAGCAACTGGACAAAATCATTGCAACACTTGTGAAAGATGGTGTGGAAGATTTCTATTTTGATTTTTTGCATTTGGAAGAGAAACGGAAATATCCTGCTGTACTTCTGGAAACAACCGGCAAAACCATGGAGTATTATAATTCCATTGACGCTTTTTTAGATGTAGAAGAGGCAATCTTCAGTTTGCAAAAATTCGATCATGTCCATTGTCGGTATCACAATCAACGGCAAGGCGATTTTGTATATGCTCGACTAATTTCTACACTTCAAGGAGGATTTTTGCCTGTCAGTTCGTTTGAGTGTTACATTGACGAAGCGGTACAACAAGGTGTCAATGTTTTTTATTGGGAAGATTTTTATGATTGGATACGTCAAGACAACGAAGAACTGTTTGAAAGAGAATTCCCTGTTGCGTGGTTGGAGCGATACGTCTATATCCAATCGAGGCAAGTTTATATGGAACATCCGCCGTTGCATTGTTACAAAGATTTGTTAAAATTGATTTGGAACGATAAGCGGTTTGCATGTTCATTGCAGAATCACATAAAATACAAAAGTCTGGGCACAGACGATTGTGGAGACGTAATACTTGGTTTACGTTCTCTGGTAATTGATCAAGAAGGGAGATTTATGCGTGAACGCAAAGGACGTTTTATTGAACTTTTTGATCATCAAATTTAACATTTTACAGAAAAGGAGATTTATTATGGCAGGTCATTCACAACGAAAAACAATGGCAAGAAATGCTGCGGCAACAGCACGCGCAGGTGGTTATGTTGAAGGTGTCGGGCGTCATTCACAAACTGGAAAATTAGTTGCAACTTCCCGTAGTGGTGCAATGCTACTGTCAAGAGCAACACCCAGTCAAAAGAAGAGCATTTTGGCAAATGTTAACTCTGGAATGAAACGAAGATACCGGTAAGCAATAGGTAAGTAGAAATGACAGATAAACTAGATGAAAAACATCCGCGTTCTGGTATAAAGCGTATTGACTACGAACAGGTTGAACTTTTTGGAAAGTGCAGCCTGTCCATAGAAGATATGGCTGTTTTGCTAAATATCACGCAAGAACGGATTCAAACTTTGATGGCTAATGAAACGTCAAAGTTTTTCAAGCGATACCGCAAAGGACAAGCAAAGACCCGTTTGAACATTTTACAACAGCAAATATCTACAGCACTTGGCATTGGCCCAACCAAAGGTCATTCGCAACTATTGATGCACCTTGGCTCTATTTTATTGGGTCAAAATCCAAGCAAAAAGTCTGAAGATAATCTACAAAATACTGCTGAAAAATTGGTAGAGAACGTTTCTGATGCACAAAAGGCGGAAATGTTTACGGTATTGATGGGTGAAGAATTTAAACAAAATAAACCATTAAATGATCAAGATGAGTAGTTATAATTTTTCTGATGATGCAATGGTGGAATTGAAGTATGCTATTTTCCGAGAGCAAACGCAAAAATCGTTTTACAATTTTTTCAGAGCATTTTGGGATGTCGTCAATCCCGGCGTAACAGGCCACTTTAACTGGCATATCGAATATCTTTGTGATCAATTACAAACGATTGCAGAGCGGGTTTTTCGCAATGAACAAAGACAGTATGATTTAGTAATCAATGTACCACCTGGCAGCACCAAGACAACGATATGCTCTATCATGTTTCCTGCTTGGATTTTTACCAGAATGCCACACGCACGAATTATTTGTGCATCCATATCGAACGACCTTGCTGAACGATTCTCGTCAAAAACAAGAAACCTATTGAATTCAGGACTATACCACTCGTGTTTTCCCTTTGTCAAATTAGCCCGGCGAACGAAAACTCGCTTGTGGACAACGGAAGGCGGTGAACGCCAGTCCTTTGGTGTGATGAGTAATGTAACAGGGCAACATGCTCATTTTATTATCATTGACGATCTTATCAATCCCGCAATGGCTTTGAGTGATAAAGGATTGGCAATGGCAAATGATTGGACGGATTCCACAATATCTACTCGCCGAATTATTACGGACAAAGTGCTCACGCCGGTTATTTTGATTATGCAACGCTTGCATCAAAATGATCCTACAGGACACTGGTTAAACAAACATGGTGATACCGGAACAATCAAGCATATTTGTTTGCCCGCAGAAGAGGAGTCAAAAAGTGGTATAAAACCAGCAGGACTACGCAAATACTATACACATGGATTACTTGATCCAGTACGATTTACTCCTGCTTTTTTATCAGACCAAAAAAGAACATTGGGCGAATATGCCTATGCGTGTCAGTACGACCAATCACCAATACCACGTGGGCTTGGCTTTTTCGATGTAAGTAAGATTCAGTGCAAAATTGCTCCATCGCGAGATTCTTTTGCGCAGTTGTGCCGTTTTTGGGATAAATCCGCTGTGGTTGGCAAAGGAGATTACACGGTAGGAGTTTTAATGGGACGTACACCGAACCAAGACTTTTGGGTGCTAGATGTAGTACACGGACGTTGGAATTCATTTGAGCGCGAAGCCATCATTCGACAAACCGCAGAATATGATGGCGAGAATGTGCTTATTGGATTGGAAGGAGAACGCGGCTCTGGCGGTGTGGATTCTCGTAACATGACCATTCGCAATCTTGCCGGTTTTCGTGTTAAAACCATTCCGATTAAGGGTACCAAGGAACAGCGTGCCGATGCGTTTTCGACACAGGTCAATGCGGGAAATGTATATTGCCGAATTGCCCCGTGGAACAAAGACTACTTGGAGGAGTTGCAGTATTTTCCGTTTGGTACACATGATGACCAAGTAGATGCCAGTGCCGGTGCGTTCAAACTTGTGTTAGAATATAAAGCCGCAAAGATCGTATGTAGTGAATTCAGTTTTGTATAAACAATAGCCAAAGAGCATTTGACAAATTTAACATTTAACCTCAAGGAGACAAAGTGATGGCAAAGATGCATGAATTACTTGAAAAGATAGAGAAATGCAACCAACAGATACTGGAGGTTGTTACGGACATTGTCTTGCACTTGAAACGTGAGCAGATACAAGACCCGCCTGAAGCGACAGCGGAGGATTACTTGGTCGAAAACCTTTTTGGCGAAATCCCCTATCGTGCTGTGCGGTCGCTGGAAGATGCTGGCATTTATACCTTTGGCGACTTGATTAGGCTGTCTTCGGAAGAACTGCAGGCGGTATCTGGCGTCGGGCCGGTAGCCTATCGGAAGATATGCCGGGCATTGGATTGGCGTGGGATGAAACTAAAAAACCAGTAACAATCAATAATGAAATTTCGATGACAAACGACTTTTTTGACACACTTCGCCATAAGATAATTGCCTATGTGCGGAGTCCGATTGAGAGCAATATGGTCAACGCAGCAAAAAATGGGCACCATTACCTAGATATGATTTCAAGGACTGGCTGTTTATGCTGTTTGAGTTTGGCCGATTGTATTGTACCCCGATGGGAAATCCGAAAACTGGAAGAACGTACCCTTACGGCGGTATTTGATTGTATATCTCAGCCGGCATTGCTATGGATACTGGAAGGTGATTTCTCGCATTGAGAGAACTGGAGAGATTGACCCGGAAACAAATGAGTTGATGGGTGGTGGACTAAAACAAAGAAGCGGAGGGGGCTCTCCTGTAAAAGCCTACTGTGGAATGGTAATCGAAGATGACCTGGCAATACCGGAAGGTGCTATTGTGGAGTTCATCTACGTCAATAGACACAACATGATAGTGAACCACCTGTGTTCACGAGGGTGATGGGTGCAGATTTTTGGGTATGGACCGGGATAATCGGCATTTCCGCTACAATCCGTACGGTATAGCCCGGTGAAATGTCTCTTTGGATGCAAGTGGAACTACATTTGCCGAAAAAATGTGTTAGAATCACGGTAGTTGCCAATGTCGCAATGCTTTCTAATGACAATAATCGCCAATTCAATGAGTGCCAATATCAATTTATCGATTATAGACCAGCAGCTTCTTGGTATTGAGGACCAAATTAAGGAGCAAGCGAATCATGAACTTGGCATTACAGGGCCACAACTGAAATCATTGGCCTTTGTCTACCTATGCGTCAAAACGGTGCTAGAATTGGACCCAAACGAAGCATTTGAATGCTTGACTGAAGGAAGTAATGACCTGAGCATTGATGCAATCCATTGTTCGGCACTGACAGACAGAGAGTTTACCGTTACTCTTTTTCAGGGAAAGTACAGTAGAAAGTTGGATGGCACATCGCAATTCAGCGAGAACGAAATAAAAAAAATGACCGAAACTTGTCGGTATCTTTTCGATCCATCTGCCACCATTCAACATATAAACCGGCGTCTTCATGCAAGAATTGAGGAAATCCGATCGTTGATCCGCGATGGAGCCATTCCGATGCTTCGGATTATCGCCTGTAATAATGGACACAAATGGAGCAACGCATCGCAAGAAGTGATTGATCGGTTTGGAAACAACGACCAGATAACTTGGAGACACATTAACCACGATATTCTAGTAGGTATTCTTCAAAGAACTCGTACTGTTGATGATACTATTTCCCTTGTTGGTAAAGCCATTGTTGAAGACATGAATTTCAGCCGAGTCTGTATTGGTCGAGTGTCCGTATCAGAAATCGCAAGATTAATGAAAACGCACAGAGACCGACTACTAGAACGTAATATTCGCAATTTTCTCGGGTTATACGGTAATCGGGTAAACGAGGATATTAGAAACACATTGCTTTCCGACGAGCCGTCGAATTTCTATTTTTTCAACAATGGTTTAACAGTTATCTGCAAAGATTTTTCCTATAATGCACTTCAGGCTGGTGACTATAAAATTAATCTGGAAAATCTTCAAATTGTCAACGGTGGACAGACTTGTATGACAATTTTAGAAACTTATGAGGAATGCATGAAAGCAAACAAATATCTTCCAGAAGACGCCACCGTACTCATACGCATTTACAAGTTGTCTAGCAATGAGAAGGAAACCGATGACATCATTTCGCAGATTACTCTAGCAACCAATAGTCAAAATCCAGTTGATTTGAAGGATTTGCGAGCCAATGATGAGAAGCAAAAAAAACTTTCAATGAGCATCGAAGAACTGGGCTATTTCTACCGTCGCAAGCGAGCGGAAATAACAACAAAATCATCAACAGATATTACACCCGGGATTGCGGCCATTGCCGTTCTGTCCGTTTGGCGGCAAGAACCACACCGGGCAAAATTTTATGGGCATGATCATTTTGGAAAACTTTACGACAAAATATTTACAGATAACCTTAACGGTGCTCAGGTTATTATAGCAGTCTTGCTTTATCGTTTTGCCGATAATCGCCGTCGTCGTCCTTTGACAACAGACCCAACGTTTGTTCCCTACGCTTCTTGTTTTTTAGCAATGCTTATGGGCAAATACTTGCTAAAAGATATGAAATTGACCTGTATTGATAGATTAGACCATCGCAATTTCGCGGATGCAAAATCTCTGCTGGAAACCAATGAGCACACTTATTTTGCTGATGCGGTTACTGAAATCAAGAAGGCATTAAAAGACCTCTATAGAGAGAACTGTGACAAGATTTCTATGCAACAACTTTCTGCAACATTTCGACGTGGCGACTTAATAGGATCGCTTGTGAATTGTTAGATAAACAGCAAAGGTCGAAACAATGTAAGGGCAACCATGTAACCATCAACAACAAAACCAATAACACAAGCATATTTATATGCCCCGGTACCTTTGCGTCAACAAATGCCATTTGCTCCAGAGTGGTATATGCTAGAACAACCAAACGTGGCCAGGTTGGCCGGCAATAGATTGACGGGACGCAACCAATGGTTTCAAGAGTGGGCCGGTGATGTCTGGCAACAACCAAACGGTTTATGGACCGATAGCCTGGGTTTCTTATATCACACAAAGGCAGAAGCGATGGTTGATTTGCAATATGTTGATTTTCGCAGAGAGCAGCGTATAATGAACATCCATTATGGACAATATATGACTATTTATCACACGGTTATCCAAATGATGCTACAAGGCTTGGCTCCGGGGTGGAAGCCGGTGGTGCGAGAGACAATATGACCAAAATATATCTTTCATCGATTGGGAACCTCGGTATAATTTAGAAAGTGGACTAGAAGAAGCATATAAATCATTTTGCCAATGCCAATGATGGAACTACCCCAAAAAGAAATCCGTGTTGTGTGGAAATATAACACCTATGGCTTTATGGATTTTGTGCGAGGCTATATTTGTGTGGATCAGATGTTTGGTCAACAGTGCAAGATTACGCCGGTCATTGATTCTTTACACCATTTGTCAAAAGTGTTCATTTGGGCAAACTCACATTTGCATCATGAACGACGTGTTATAAGAAGCGAAGAGTATTCCGCAAACCAGTGGCAGCAACACTACATTCCAGAATCGCAGTTTCAAACATTGCTAGAAAAAGCATGGTTAAGTGGATTGACTTGTGGTTTGCGTCGACATACAAAAGACCTGCCATCAGACGTTATTGACAGGTTTTTATTTGAAATTTGTTTGCAAGAGGGATAGATTATGAATGGTTTACAAGTAGGTATAGGCATTTCGATAGTGATATTAAGCCTTTGTTTTGGAGTTGGGGCGTGCAATTATTTTGCGCCCGTGACAACACCAAAACCATCATCAATAATCCGAGTAACGGAAGAGCAGGTTGACAGGCTGATTCATTTGTTGGAAAATCAGCAGCGAGCGGGGGAAATTCCAGTAAATGGGAGTAGAAAGATAAAGCAAATTTAGGAGCACACATGGGAATGAACAGAATGTATGAAACAATGTCCGCGCAATGGGAATACGTAGATGATTGTTATAAAGGGGTAATTGCAATCAAGAGTCCTGAAAAGATGCAGAAATACTTGAAAAAGTTCCCTATCGAATTGCGTAATCCAGGTAAAGACCCACAATATCAGTTGCGTTGCTGGGCGGCGGACTATGATAATATCTTCAAGTCCGCCATCATGTCGATGGTTGGTGTGATGGGCAAGATACCGGCAAAAGTCGATTTTGGCAATGCCATTCAAGAAGTGAAGGATATTGATGTTTGGGGCAATAAATATGATGATAGACTTGTTGGTTTGAAGGCACGGCTTAACCATGCTCAAACGTTGTTCGGAAGATATGGTCTTTGGCTCACTACTACAGCGACTGCTAAAATAGAAGGTCAAGAACTTAACCAAGGACATCGCCCAAAATTTAACATCAAAGAGTATAGTTGTTTTCAAACTTCTAGACGGTGAAATGTATGTGTCCCCGCTTGATGGCAAGGAAAGACTTCGATGGGTGATGTTAGACGAATCAAAACCGGCATTCAATTACAAGAAAAAAAACTGGGGCATGTATCATCAATATAGAATACTTGGTTTAGATAAAGAGCAGCGTTATTATAGTGCAGTCCTTTATGGTCATGAGGTTCGCAAAC
>Ga0099364_10008564_pt1 | contig 14376 bp, 21 predicted proteins | sample TergutTh196P3_FD_73070 | JGI IMG/M metagenome (GOLD analysis project Ga0099364, IMG submission 73070) | Microcerotermes parvus P3 segment gut microbial communities from Pointe-Noire, Republic of the Congo - Th196 P3 | ecosystem: Host-associated > Arthropoda: Insects > Digestive system > Gut ... | reverse complement strand
TGCCAGTTGGCAACGGGTATCTGGGCCGAGAATACCGTCGCCCCCAGGCCGTACCTGTCTTCGAACACTTCCAGCAACAGCCTTCCCTCCGGCGCACTGATGCCCGCGAGTCCCCAGTCGTCGAGGACCAGGATGTCCGTTTTTTTCAGTTTCCCGAACATCCTGTCCAGGGTCCCGGCATTGGCCGCCAGGATAAACGCATCAATTTACAAGCCAACATCAACTATTTTCGAAAAACTGTTGATTTTGGCTTTTCTTTATGATACAATGTATTACATACTATGTAATTCATTGGGAGAATGTTTTTATGTCTGCTTATCCTGATTGGGTAATGAAACACAAGGGAAAAGGCACTTACATAAATAAGGTTGGCGATAAATACTATCTTTATAAGGCACATTCGGAGCGAATAAAGGGAACCGGTAAAGTGCGACGGGTAAGTGACGGCTATCTCGGACGGATAACTGAAGATGGCGGCTTGATCCCGCCAAAAGACAAAGTAAACACTCCCATCAACATATACGAGTTCGGCCTGTCGTTTGCCGTGGTCACCGTCACGGCGGACATTTTGAAGGGAGTCAAAAAATCTTACCCCAAACACGGAAACATCATTTATGTCTGTTCGGTCCTTTGCTTTATCCATGGGATTTTTGATGAAAAGCTGTATAAGCAATCCTATCTGTCACTCCACTTTGAAAAGACTGAATATCCCAAAGCTTTTTCCGTGGCACAGCTTACCGGCATTGAACGCGGAACCCGAATGATAAAAGATGCCATGGCAAGGCATTTCGGCGAAGACCTTGTGCCATTGAAGGCTTATTTTTCCGCCATCTGCCTGATCGGCTTAAACCATAAACTGTACGCATCCGAAATCTCCCCCCGCGCCCATGAGTTGTCCATAAAACATGGAATTGACTGGAGTCTGTCCAAATGGCAAAAATAAACCGCTTTTTACTGAAATACAGGGAGTCCGTCGCATCAGCCGTCAACGATATTCCGATGGATTCCACCCCGGACATGTCATCAATCGTTTCATCCAGATATTCGGGCCGGTGGATGACGAAAGGATGAAGGGCATGATCAAATATTCGCTTGGTGAAATTTTGCTCATCGCGTTTCTTGCCGTCCTCTCAAATGCTTCCACGTGGGTGGAAATCGAGGAGTTCGGGCGTGGCAAGGAGGCCTGGCTTTCACAGTTTTTGCCGGGGCTTTCCGGCATACCGTCCCACGATACTTTCCGCAGGGTATTTTCGCTTATTGACACCGCCCAAATGGAAGCGGCCACGGTCGCTTTCCTCATTGAAAACATTGATGCCATCAAAACGGCTTTGCCCAAAGACGGGGAAGCAACGGAAGTCCCCGTTGCCAGGGACACGCTTTCGCACATGGACCTTAAGGGGTGCATTGTCACATTTGACGCGCTCCACACCACCAGGGAAACCATTGCCGTGATTGCAGAAAGAGGCGGCGATTATTTAGGCGGACTGAAAGCAAACACCCCCAATCTCCTGGCCGACTGCGAACTCGAGTTTTCCTCGTTGGATCTTATGTCGCTCAAAGAAGATAAAGGCAAATATTTTGAACAAATCGAAAAAGCACATGGCCAGATAGAGACAAGACGCTATTACATGACCAGCCTTTCAGATGTTTCGCTCTGCGCCGAGGCAATCCGTGGCCACTGGTGTGTCGAGAACAACCTGCACTGGCATCTCGACCATAGTTTTTCAGAGGACGAAAACACCACCATGGATAAAAGGCCTTCAATAACCTGAGCATGATGAACAAGATGTGCCTGACCTTGTTGAAGCTTGCAAAGCCGCTCATGGGCAACAAAAGCCTGAGGGTGATAAGAAAACGTTTTTCGTGGGATCTGGAAAAAAATCTCTCCCTCATACTTAATACCTTTGATGACAACGCCATAAAAGACGCACTTAAAATAGCCGATGGCAAAACAAAGAAAGGATAAAATGATGAATGTAAACAGATATCAGTTTGACAGCATTGTGACAAAAATCAAAAATGTGTTGACGACATGGAAAAATGCTTCATGCCGTCAAAAAATCCCGAACTGAAAGACAGGCTCGTCAACCCGGAACTGACTGATGATGATTATTTTGAGTTTGCGCGGATGATTATTGTGAGGATACATGAATCAATCGAAACATGGACAAAGGAACATGGCAGTAGCGGATATTTCAATTTCATAAGTGGATTCATGGGTGATGAAATAGTCACAAGCAAGCAATACCTTGTTGAACCTCATTACCTTAAATAAGACAAAGGGATTCCGGCCATCTGTCAGGAATCCCTTTGCCTTATAAAATTGATGCGTTTATCCTGGGCAACCAGTTCATTCAGCTTGCAAAGCAACGTCTTTTCCCTTATCATGGATGTGTGTATGGCCGGTTTCAACACGGGCCATGTGTAAGGACAGGGAAGGGGTTGCTTTCGAAGGGTGCGCCTTCCCTGTTTATTTATGTGCCTGATACAGGATAAGCGAAAACATGGGGTGGGTCAACTAAAATAATGTGTCGCAATGGGCAACACGTTATCATAGGCGGATTAATTATTCGGATACTTCAATGTGTCGGCATCTTGTAGTCGGTGGAGGTCATAATTCGTCGCTCAACAGTATCCCCTTCCAGTTTTTCATGTGATGCCACACCCTGCATACATTCAAATGGTTCTTCGCAAGTTTGCACCATGTGGTCTAAATAGTCCCATCCCCTATGCTTCATAAATATACCTCAATTCATTTAATATACGCTCCCTAAATCTTCTGGGAGATAGTTGTCAGGGGGCCGGGGGTTAAAACATCCGCTTTCATGCTCACTTTGTCTTCCAACTCATCCCAAAAATCATAAAAAACGCTCACAATGTCAGCCAAATCGTCAATTTCAAGAAAGACATCCCCTAGCGGTATTCCCGATTGAATTCCTTGTCGCACGGTTTCAAGGAGTCTAAACCCCCATTCCCCGGCCCTTTAAGAATGGCGCTAAAAAATTAAAAATGATTTTCCAAAAACACTTGACACCCTAACCTTGTCCTGATATTTTGTACATATACAATATGTACACAAGATGGAGCAAAGGAGAAAATCTTGGACATTATCATCAGCAGTAATAACAGTAAGCCCATATATGAGCAAATCACCATGCAAATAAAGGCCATGATAATGAGCGGCGAATTGCCGACGGGTACGCCTCTCCCGTCGATGCGTGCATTGGCAAAATCCATTCATGTAAGCGTCATAACCGTCCAAAAGGCTTACGAAGACTTGCAACGCGATGGCTTCATCGACACCACCGTGGGGCGCGGCAGCTTTGTGGCGGCGCAAAACAAAGATTTTATTCAGGAAGAACAGCAGCGCAGGGCGGAGGAACATCTGCACGAAGCCGCGGAAATAGGGCGGACGCATGGGATACCCGTTGGCAAACTCACTGAGCTGTTGGAACTGTTTTATCATGAAGTGTAAAGCGGTTTTTGAAAAAGGAGTGTGTCATTGCGGGCTTGACCCGCAATCCCCCACGTAGGGGATTCCGCATAAAAGCATTGCGGAATGACCTCGTAAGGAGAGGAGTAAACATGAGTGCAATACTGGAAGCGCAAGGGCTAAAAAAGCAATACAAAAATTCTGATTTTTGCCTGAACGATATTTCGTTTTCTTTGCCCAGCGGGTCAATTATGGGCTTCGTGGGCGAAAACAGGGCGGGCAAAACCACCACGATAGGCTGTATCATGGGTACGCTCATCAAAGACGGCGGTTCAGTCAAAATTTTCGGGAAAGAAATGGATGAAGCCAACGCATATCTTCGGGACGACATCGGCATTGTCTTTGACGCCAATAATTTTTCCGATGACTTGACGGCGAATATGCTCTCGCGGGTCTGCCGACACATTTATTCAAACTGGGATAGTAAATTATTCATGGAATACCTTGATAGATTAAAACTTCCCGTAAAAAAGAAAGTCAAGACCTTTTCCAGGGGTATGGCGATGAAGCTGGGGATCGCCATCGCGCTGTCGCATAGGCCCAGGCTCCTTATCCTGGACGAAGCCACGAGCGGCCTGGACCCTATCGTCCGTGAAGAAATATTGGACGTGTTTTTGGACTTCGTCCAAGACGAGGAACATTCCATCCTGTTGTCGTCGCACATAACCACGGACCTGGAAAAAATCGCCGATTACATCACCTTCATCCACGATGGCAGCATTATACTTTATGAAAAGAAAGATGACTTGATTTATAACTTCGGTATCATGCGCTGTAAGTCGGCACAGTTCGCAGAGGTGGACAAAGCAGACATCCTCGCCTACAGGAAGCAGGATTATCAAATTGACGTGTTGGTGACTGACAAATGCGCCGCCGGGAAGAAATATCGGGATTATGTCATTGATAACGTCAGCATCGAGGAAATCATGCTCATGCTCGTGAAAGGAGACAATAATGGGAAAAAATAATGCAATTACGGGATTGTTTACGCGTTTTATTCCGCCAGCGGCAACATCATAATAATGGCAGCTTTGGTCACACTCATCTGCGCATTTGCGGCCATCACGGGCAATCCGGCCCTCATCGGTGCTTTTGCGGGAGTCGGCATAATTACTTTGCCCAATGCCTTATTGATCAGCGCCCATAAAGACAGCGCTTCAAAATGGACCAAGTTCCGGGCAGCGATGCCCGTGAAACGCCGAGGCATTGTATATCAGCCACCTGTTGATTACCGTCGCATCCATATCGCTTTCCATAGCGATATTGGCTTTGTTCAGGATCTCGCATGGCGGCCTTATGGATGAACTGGACTTGTTCGCATTTGCTCCCATTTTAGTCGGCGCACCGTTTATGGCCTGTGCCTTATTTTACCCATTGGTCCTCAGCATCGGCGAGGGCAAAGAGGAGGCGCTTTGTATTATCTGCATACTGGGCGAGGCCGCTGCCGCCGCCGGAGTTCGGTGGGTAGTGGGCAGATTGGGGGATATAATCGGATATGCGGATGACGTGGGGATAATTTTCAGCTTCGCGATTCCGCTTTTGTTGTTCGTCGCATCTTATGCGATTAGCGTAAAGATTTATGCGAAGAAAAATTTGTAGGAGCTTAGTTGGCGCGGGAAAGCGAGGATACGAGAATGCTCAGTTTAAATCATGTTGACAGCGGTAAGGGCTTTGATTTTGGCAAGGTATCGCAAGATTACGCAAAGTACAGGGATATTTATAGCGCGCGCTTTTTCAAAACAATCCTTCAATATAATATCGGGACAGCAGGGCAAAGGGTCCTTGATCTGGGAACAGGCAGCGGCGTTATTTGTCGGCATATGGCAAGCATCTCGCCAGGCGCAAAGTGGGTGGGCGCGGACATATCGGCGGATCAAATCGAAGCGGCAAAGTCACTTTGCGACCATCCCGACATTAGCTACATTGTTTGTCCGGCAGACCAAATCCCCTTCCCCGACAATAGTTTCGATGCGGTCACGGCCTGTCAATGCTTTTGGTATTTTCCGGTAGAAAGTAGTGTCCCCGAAATCCACCGCGTTTTGAAAAAAGGCGGAAGATTGGCGATTCTTTCGATGATGGGCCTGCCGCGTGAAAGTGCGATTTTGGCGAAATCGGAGGAATTGGTGCTAAAGTTTAATCCGGATTGGAGTGGCAATGACTTTGACCGGGTGAAATCTAGTCCGCCCGATTGGTTGGGCGAACGCTTTGCCGTCGTCGATTTACATGAGTATGTCGAGGATTTGGAGTTTAGCCGCGAGGCTTGGCGGGGTCGCATGAGGGCCTGCCGCGGGGTCGGGGCGTCCCTGCCGCCAGACTTAATTGAAGAATATGACAGGGAGCATCGCCGGGCCTTGTGCGAAATGGCCGCGGATAGATTCAGCATCCCTCATCAATGCATCTTTCAGGTTTTTGAAGCAATATAGGAGTCACGAGCCACGCTCGCCGTGGCTCACTATGTTTGATTGATTTCCATGTCACTCATTCCCTCTTTCGCTGATAACCTCCACTTCGTAAACTTTCGTTGGCCGTCCCCATGTAAAGGTGGTCAGCCCAACCTCACGGAAGCCGTATTTTTCGTAATACCCGATTTCGCCAGTGGTAAGGTAAACGACCTTGAATCCGAGCCGAGCGGCATCCCTTCGTGCGTGTTCCATGAGCATTTTGCCGTAACGGTTGCCCCTTTCATCGGGATGCACCAATAACGGCGTAATCCACGGCGAGAGTTCTTCGCTCATTATTTCGTCTCTTTTGATTGAATCGGAAATACCGTTAGGTATTTCCGGCGCGGGTAGCGGGTCAGCGAAGCTGACATCTTCACATCCGCTACCCACCCACGCGAAGCGTGGGACGCAATCCGCCGGAGGCCAACTCAGTGGGGGACTACCCCACTGAGTTGACTCCTCCCAACCGTAGACCTTGCCGGAAACAACCTCTTGCTTATGGAGTCCTGTCCAACCGATAACATGCGATGTTCCATCGCTGTCGTTTTTCAGCATAAAATATCCTTGCGGGAACGGCTCGGCACTTGCGAGAACCTCTGCGGGATGTTTCGATGCAAACTCGTTGAAGTGTTCTAAAAGGAGTTTCCGGCACTCGTCCGCTCGTTCGGGATGGTCACGCAGGGATAGAATTTGAACCTCGGTTTTTTCCAATACAGCGCAAAGTGTTTCCCCTTCGCCGGTATACGGACTGCCACCCACATCGCCATACATGGCCTTGATCTTAAATGGTAATAATTCGTCGGTCAGCTTTTCCGCAGAATAAGCCGTGTTCCACGTTAGATATTCTTTCACTCCACCATTTGTAATGACAATGTACTGATCGACAGCGACCGTGTTTTTTTCATAGAGGTAGGTAGCTTCAAGGCAAATATGAGGTTCAGCACTCCAAAAGCCGCCGTTTTCACATAGCGTCCACGATGTTTTATTTGTCTTCTTTGAAAAGAATTTATCCGTGAAAACGTCCAAAATGAACAACCCACCCGGTTTAAGAACGGCATAGACCTTATTCACAAGCGTTTTTCGCTCGTCAGGCGTTAGCGCGGTGTAATCGCAGTAAATCAAGATAACGGCGTCAAATATACCGGCATAGTCCATCTCCAAATAGTTTTGATAGATGTATTCGGTTTTAGAATCCTGACTTTTTGCATACGCAATGGAACGCTTTGAATAATCCATGCCTGTCATGTCGTAGCCAATATCTGTCAGCCGCTTTGCGTATAGTCCCGGTCCGCAGCCGAGGTCGAGGACTTTGCTCCCTGCCGGAATAACGCTTGACAGCCATTTTACCGAGGTGTCGATAAAACTGTGCTTACGGCTGGCCGCGTCCCAATCGGGATTAAGGTGTGCTTCGAGCATACCCTTTGAAATATGCTCATCATCCCAAAATGCTTCCCCGCTGCGCTGCCAGAGCGCGGGCTTTGTTAGTAAGTGAAATAGTTTATCAGTCATCTTTATCCCTCGTTTCTTGATCCTTCCGCTTTTCTTTTTTGCTTGTTCCATTTGGCCAGGTCTCTATGCCATGCCCGTTTATCTTGAAGATAAGCGGATTTATCATCGACAAACGTGTTTTCCCGCTTTTGCGCGAGATAACGCTCCCAATGTTCAAGCGGCAATGAGCCATCAGCAAGCGCGGCGAGAACCGCACAACCCGGCTCGGTCTTGTGGCGGCAGTTGCTGAAGCGGCATTGTGTGAACAAGTCCTCCACATCATTAAAGCCCACGCTGATACCCTCATCCGCGCCAAACAGTCCCAGCTCACGCATCCCCGGCGTATCAATGACCATCGCGCCGGATGGCAGCATGAAAAGCTGGCGGTGAGTGGTTGTGTGCCTGCCACGGCTGTCATCCTCACGTATTGCTTTTACAACCATGACTTCTTGATTCATAAGCGCGTTGAGCAGCGATGACTTACCTACACCGGACATACCGAGGAACACCACGGTTTTGCCGGGCTGTAAATATTCATTTAAGTCATTGAGTCCAAACCCGGTATGCGCGGAAATCGCATGAATAGGAACATCGGGAGCGGCTTTTTGTATATCGCCCAGCGGCACATCAAAATCCTCCACCAAATCCGCTTTGCTAAGGATTACGACGCCTTGCCCGCCGCCCTGCCGTGTCTGGGTAAGATAACGGGCAATACGGCCTATGTTGAAATCCCAATTCAAAGACGAGAGAATGAACACATAATCGAAGTTCGCTGCGACGACTTGTTCCAGGATGTTTTTTGCGTATCCTGCCGCATGTCCCGAAAAATCGGCGCGGGAAAACTTCGAGCGCCGGGGCAGGAGAGCGGCAATACGGGAATCACCAAGATCGTTATATTGCAGTAACACAAAGTCGCCGACGCAAGGGAAATCCTCGCGGGCTTTCGCATTGTGATGGAACGCGCCTTTTAACACGGCGGAAGTTTCGCCGCGTTCGGTGATTACGGTATAGTGCGCCCCCCGGTGTTCCGTGATCCTGCCGGGCAACAGACCATCGGGAGGCGTTTCTGTTTCGGTGTAGCCGTACTGTTTCAAATCAATCATTAAGGTCTCCTAAAATCAAAAAAGGATACGACCTAATCGTATCCCGCCAAAAGCAGTATTCACGAAAGGTTACTTTGGACGGCATGGCATAAACACGGGCGTTAATCCCGTTCTCTTGTAAAAATTGCCATGCCCGATATTCAGTTTAAGTCACAAGCACCATCATACTAAGCGTCATACAACATACCTCCCTTCGTGATGAGCATTTCCTACAGGGAACATCTATAGTGTAAGGATTCACGAGCCGATTGTCAAGAAAAAACGATAAAACCGCCTGACAATAAAATGCACTCATAGTACAATATTCGCACGAACGATACATAAGGAGGGTATAATGGCCAAAAAAGAACGTTTATCGGCATTTAACCGCGAAAACATTTTGGATGCGGCGAGGCGTTTGCTCCTCGAAAAAGGCATCGCGCAAACGACCATGGACGACATTTCAAAGGAGGCCGATTACAGCAAATCGACAGTATATGTCTATTTCAAAAGCAAGGACGAAATCTATGACTATATTGTTTTAGAGCAATTTGAGCTGCTTAAAGCTGCCGTCGGCGAAGTACTTTACCAGGCGCCGGGTTTTCCCGAAGGCTATTTTGCCATATGTGCGGTCATGACGGAAGCTTATGAGCGTTATCCGTTATTTTTCGAAGGCATTTTAAGTGAAGTAGCAATACCTGATGATGATGCCGACGGCGTGCTTGCCAAAATCCACAAGGTCGGCGAGGATATAGACAAAATTATCGGGGATTACATGAATGGTTGCGCAGCCGCAGGGCAGATCAGCCTAGATATACCACCGCTGCGGGCGGTGTTTATCATTTGGTCGGGCATCGCCGGGATCATCGCAATGGCGCATAAAAAAGAAGCCTATATAAATAAAGCGCTAGGCGTGACCAAAGAAATCTTCATGCAAGACGGCTTCTGCATGCTGTTAAAATCTATTAAAGGAGATTACGACGATGAAAACTAAGGAAAAGAGCAAGCAGAAAATGCTGTTACCAATTTTGCTGACCATCAGCCTGTTACTGGCGGCGGGTGGATGGGGCACTGCCATATACGCAAACATGACCCGCACACCACGCTTGAATCCGGGCGCGTCGGAAGTGCTGGAAAGCAACGAACTATGGCAATCGGAGTCGGCATTGATACGAGCCTTTGAGCGGCGTAGTTCTGCGGTGCGGAGCGGCTTTACGGGCAATGAAGTAAGCGAGGATGCCCTGCAATTGCTGGGCTGGGCGGCCACCGGCAAAAACCGTGACGGCACAGGCTTTGTCGTACCCTTGGCGATGGGCGCGGAGCCGTACATCACATTATATCTGGCCCAGGAGGGCGGCATCCGTAGATTTTCCTGAGAGGGTAACAGCTTTGAACCTGTGTCGGACAGCAACATTCTCGGCACGGTGAGCGGAGGGCAAAACGCATCTACGGTCTGGATATATGTCATCGATGTGGACAGTGTACCGCGTGGTAATATGGACTGGGCTTGGCACGCGATTGGGGCAATGAGCGAGCATCAATATTTACTGGCGGATGAGCTCGACATACAAGCACGTTTCATGGCACAGATAAACGCTGATGAAGTGGCGGCGTTATTGGGCGTGGACGCGAACAGGCATATTCCGGCAGGTGTCATGGTCATGGCACACAAATAATAATACAGGGAAGGGGTGCGGCACATTTTGATGTTTTAACATGACATACTATTGTCGTGTTTGCCGTGTTATGATAAAAAGTATGAGGAGGAATTTATCATGAAAAGAGACATTTCAATTTTTGAACGGCCCGGAAAACTGGCCGGATATGAAACCGGGCAATACCTGAAAGCCTGCGGCAGTATGTCGTGGTATGACTTTGTGACAGCCATGCCGTCGCTGGTATTCATCGTCACGGGCTGGAAGCCAAACGGCAAGGAAAACGCCTGCTTGCAATCCTGGTCCAGCTTCGCGGGAAGCGGGGCGGATAATTTTATCTGTATCATGGGCAAGGTCGATAAAGGCGGGTATATGTACCAATCACTGAAGGACACGCGGGTGTGCGTGTTGAATTTCCCCTCGAATGACATCTATGACCGCTGCATCAAAACGATTGGCAATAATCAGTTCGAGGCGGATGAAATCACCGCCTCCGGTTTGACGGCGGAGCAGGCCACAAAGGTCAACGCCCCACGCATCAAAGAGTGTTTCCTGAACATCGAATGTGAATTTTTGTGGGAGCATGAGCTTTTTGCGGGAAGCAAAGAAGTGGCGGTCGCGCTTAGGGCCGTGAATGTGTGCATGGACAGCGAACACTACGACCAAAGCAGGCTCGGCAGATACGGAAAGAGCGGTTTCCTTTTTTTCATTGACCAGCCCACCCATCCGGAAACAGGGGAGATAACGGCGTTCGGGCCTGGAATAGTGGAGCAAGGCGAGGCGATACCATGGATTACAAAATGAATGGGGTATACTGCGGGAAGGAGACAGAAGCCCCGCTCCCCCTGACTCCTTATACTGTTAATCCGGTTATGCCGCTTACAGAGCGTTTTGTCAACGCTCTTTTTATTTTATGGACGCAAATAATTTGCAAACATTTCAAAAACCTATTGGCAACCTCCGAAAACTCTGTTGCGCAGATTTGCCGCGAATTTTGTTGCAATTCGAAGCCAAAAAACGTAGGCGTAGCAGAGCTACGGCGAGGCTTTTTGGCAAAGAAGTGCGGCAAAAGGCGCGGTAAAGGTGCGTGACAGGGGTTTTCGGAGGTTGCCTATTGACATTAACGTTGCGTCAACTTGTATAATGGAGGCACGAGGTGATGATTTTGGATTTAATAAGAATTAATGAAGTCGTTGAAATTTACGAAGTGTCAAGCAGAACGCTTAGATATTATGAAGAAATGGGGCTTTTGTGGAGCAGCCGCCCCAATAATAAAACGCAGAGATACTACGACGACGCCGCGCTTGAACGGTTGAAGCAAATTATTGTTCTTCGCAAATTGCAAATCCCTATAAAAGATATTGCAATGATTTTCAAAAGCGAAAGCACAACAACATTGATTCAAGCATTTGTGGACAAGCTGGAATCCCTTGACACAGAGATTACCGTGTTATCTGAACTAAGACGCTTGGTGGATGATACTTTTATGCTTTTAAGGGAATGGGTAAATAACAATGATAATTTCGATAGGGATACACAACGCTCGGAAATGCTTGAAGAAATTCTGCCATGGGATATTGTAAAACAGTTAAGCAAATATCAACAGGATGTTTTTATACCGATACAAGCAAAATTAAAATGAAAACGATATGATGGAGGTAATCAATAATGTCTGAACAAAAAAGAATCGAAGATGCGTTCAAAGAGTATTTTAGCGGCGATGAATTGAAAAACGCATTAGATATGGCAGAGTTTTTTAGCGCAAATAAAATGATATACAACGGAGAACACGAAATACACTACAAGGGTGAGCTTGCGTGTTACATAAATACGCCAAATGAGTCGGACAAATGGTGGAGTATTTGGACGGTGGGTGATTATAGCAACGAATACGAAGGGCTTCCGATAGATGAACGCACAAAAGAAATCGTATGGGCCAATGTTGTGAAATGCGGAAACTGTGACGGCGTTGATTGCGACCCGGGAAAAACGGAAGTGATATTCGGGAAAGAATTTACCGGAGTTTGTAACGGTACAAGCAAGCTCGCCATGCGTTTTAAGAATCCTGATGCCGAGGCACTAATATGTGTTAAAAAAATGATTGAAATGGCAAAGCATATTATTGATAATCGTGCCTAATATGCAAAATAATCCTGTTTTATCGCGGAGGGCCAAAAATGTTAAATGAAATATTTTCCCGTTGCGGTCAACGTTGCGATTTATGCCTTATTTATCGCCCAAACGTTGAATAAGTAACGATGTTTTCGGAATTTCTTATTTTCGCTTGCAATCTTCGGTGAAACGTGTTGCAATGATAAAGGTTGAATATCTGTGATAGTAAAACTGGAGCAAGATATTTATGAAAGAAACGGAGTAATAACCCATGATTGTCTACCACGGCGGACACTGTGTCATTGAAAAGCCGGAAATCCGCATAGCCAAAAGCAAAAAAGACTTCGGGCATGGCTTCTATTGCACGGAGCTGCAAGCGCAAGCCGACAAGTGGGCGAGGCGATTCGACACGCCCATCGTAAGCGTGTATGAATACACTCCGTCCGCTACGCTTGACCTATTAAAGTTTGATACCATGACCGACGAATGGCTTGACTTTATTGTCGATTGCAGGAGCGGGAAACCGCACAACCACGCGATTGTCGAGGGCGCTATGGCGAACGACCAAGTGTGGAACTACATCGCCGACTTCGTGAGCGGAATATTGACCCGTGAGCAATTTTGGGTATTGGCGAAGTTTAAGCATCCCACACACCAATTAGCCTTTTGTACTCCGACTGCGCTTGATAGCTTAAAATATTTGGAAAGTTATGAGGTGAGGACATGACCGGAAGAGAGCCGAAATTAGATAACGATATGTTTTTCGTGTGTTCACTGATTGAGCATATAGGCAGGGCAACGAAAAACCGCCGCGCCGATGTTGTTTCTGCGCTTGGAAAAGATACACTCGCCCGATATTTAGAGCTTGCGGATATATACCATTGCGAACCTGTTGAAAATACCGCTTCGGATTTGATTGAAAAATGCGGTATTGTCACGGGCGATTTTGACAACATAACAGGCGATTTCAATGTGCCTACGGTTTTTGATATTGCTAAGGTTTACAAGCGTTTAATCGTGAATGTCTCCGCTAACAACGGCGCAACGTCTGTTGATGCGCTTAATAATGTCTACTCATCTTGGATAAGCGATAAAATAAGCGATTATGGATGCAGTATGTTTTACGAAAGCCCGGAATACTTGTATCTGTCCTATATTGAGGGTGAACCGATAAAAGATTAGTGGACATCCGGCAGGCCGCATGTACTTTGCCACCCGCTCCCCCGGACTCCTTATACCATTCGCTATTCGATGTCAATCTCCATCTCCATTCCCGCGCCTTCCCAATTATGTGGACGTTGCAAAAATCCTAACTTTTCATAAAATCCCTCTTTATCTTTTGCGCACATAAGGCACAAGGATACGGAAGTTCCGGGTATGCCGGTTTTTTCAACATGCTGGATTAGTCTTTTTACTAATTCTTTTCCTATACCTTTTCCTTGATACTCCGGCAAAACCCAGACATCATTTATATAAAAGTATATTGCCGCATCGCCAATCAACCGGGCGATACCAACCATTTCATTATCTTTTAATGCAGTAACAGAGAATAATTGGCGAGCCAACGACCTCTCTGCTTGTTTTTTTGAGGTTACTGCGTCGCCCATTTTGCTCTCGAATATTATATATTCATCTGCCGTCAACATATTTTCTCTATACTTGATATTCACAAGCTAAGCCCTCGTTTGTCACTTCACTGTCTCCTTCGTCGCATTTCCCTGACGAAAATCCAAATAAGCCAGAATCCGGCCGTAATTACGACCATGAAAATGTCAAACAAAAATGACAAACATCCGTATCTTTTCATCGTTTATAACTCCTCTATGGTTGCTATAACAAACAGTCGGCACAATCACCACTTTGCCCTGTTGCTTATCATTATAACATATAAATAGAATAAGATGTATATATCAATCAAACGTGGGTGCATATTTTACGTATTTTAAAAGTGCTAGCATAATATAACTCCCAGCCATACACCAAGAGGTTATCCAAACAATTAAGTTTGCGATGACATCTTTTGGTTTGAAGGAAAGTTCTCCTCCGGAGAACTTTTGATTTAAATATACATGCCGAAATGGAATCAATCAACGTTATATCCGAGT
>Ga0099364_10008563_pt1 | contig 14377 bp, 13 predicted proteins | sample TergutTh196P3_FD_73070 | JGI IMG/M metagenome (GOLD analysis project Ga0099364, IMG submission 73070) | Microcerotermes parvus P3 segment gut microbial communities from Pointe-Noire, Republic of the Congo - Th196 P3 | ecosystem: Host-associated > Arthropoda: Insects > Digestive system > Gut ... | reverse complement strand
TAAAATTGTGGATTTTTTATTATTGCTATTTACTCTTTCACCGTCAATGATTGCCGGAAGTTGACGGCGGTAATTTGTAGCGTAAAATTTTAAAATATTATAACAAAAACTGTGTATGGTAGAAAAATGCGGAGCATTGCAATAATTTGAAAACAATTCGTTATATCGCCGCGCCATATCTTTTGCGGAAGCACGTGAAAATGTAATGGTAAGAATATTGTCGGCAGGAACATTTTTGTTCTTAATAAGATATGCAATTCGTGCAGTCATAACCGTTGTTTTCCCCGACCCCGGAACTGCAAGAATTAAAAGCCGTTTTGTTTCACTTAAAACCGCAGACTTTTGCTGTTCATTAAATAATATGTTTTTTCGTTCTAAATGCTCGAAAATATCCAAATTTTAAACCAAACCCTTATATAAATAAAAAATTACAAATAACAAATAACAGATATTTTTATAATTCATAATTCATAATTTATTATTTATAATTTTTTATTTTTTATTTATTATTTGTTATTTATCTTTCTAATTCTGTTGTGACGTTTTCGGTGTTATTTGTTGTTTTTGAATTTGTTTCGGATGCGGTTGTTTCGCTGGTTGTGCCGCTTGATGACGGTGGATTACTTGTTATAGAAGATGTATCGCTCGGTGCCGACGATGAATGACTGCTTGATGTTGATGGTGGGTTACTGCTTGAAGACGATGGTGGTTTACTGCTTGAAGATGACGGCGGTTTACTGACAGGCGGTGTTGTTGTAAAATATTTTGACGGGACGCCTTGTTTTACATAATCTTCTATTCCGTTTGTTATTGCGGTTGCCATTCCGTTTCTGTGTTTTATTGTATCCAAACGTCTTAGTTCAAAAGGATTGCTCATGAATCCTGCTTCTGTTAAAATTGACGGGAACTGTTTTTCTGTTGTTACCCAAAAATAGCTGAAAAAATTCCCTCTGTTGCGATTTCTTCCTCTCGCATATAAACCTCCGTTAAAATAATTTCCCATACGGTTTGCGACAGTTTCGGCAATGCCTTTACTAAAAGGAGTGTTATAATATGTTTCCGTTCCGCCCGATGAACGATTTCTTGCGGCGTTGTGGTGGATAGAAATAAACAATTCCGGTTTTAATTTTACAACATCAGCCATGCGTTGATTTGCACGCGGGGTCCGTCTGTTTGTGTATGTATTCGGCATAATTACATTTGCACCTTTAGCGCGTAATTTCGCCCTTACTCTCAATGCTAATTTATAATTCATATATGCTTCAGTGCGGCGTATTTTGCGATTTCCGATTAAATACGACCCAACCGCTCCGGGGTCTGTACCGCCGTGCCCTATGTCTATATAAATTTTCATTCCTTTCAAAGATGCTTTTGGATTGTTAAATTCAAAAATTATGTTATTATCTTTATCATATCTCACATTAACACCGCGGTAGGTCCCCGGTTTTCTTAGTGTTAGATATAATTTATAACGGGTTATACCGCCGCTTTTCACCCTTGCAAATCTTGCTTTTGTAAATAAAGGCCCTGCGGCAAAAGTTTTTTTACCGATTGAAGGAGCGGAGTTTGCATAATCAAAAGTAATAACAACTTGTTTGGAATTAAATTGTGATAGTGAATAATTATTTGCACGTGAATATACACGAGTCTGTCCTCGTCGGAATTTAAGGTTAGTAAATGATACGTTAAAAGGAGCTTTCCACTTGCTTTTCATTTTTATTGTAGTTTTGTTTTTAGTGATTGTTGTAGTCATTCCCGATAATTTATTTGCGCCTTGATTGACAGCATTAACCGCAGAAACTTGACTTTGAAGTACACGTCTGCCCGATTTTAATCTGAAATACCGAACGCCGCGTATAGAAAATGAACTTTGTATATAATCCATTGTGCCTTGCGGCAATGGATAATATGTAGCGTCAACCCAATTTGCTCTTGACAGTGGATTGTAAACAGAAGTATATCGGTTTCTAACAAGAACTTGTCTTGATGTTTTTGATTTTTTATCAATTTGTGCAATAGTCCTTGTGTCAGAATCTATTCCTTTTGCAATTGTTTTTACAAGAAAAAAATTGCTGTTTATAAAATATATTATAATTATAAAAAGCAATAAAAATAATTTAATAACTTTTTTTCGCATATGCAATTTTATATACAAATTATATCACCCCTTTTTTATTACTCATCATTGCCCCGCCGTCGGCGGGGCAATGATGAATAACTTTATTCCTTTGTATATTTCGTGTGACCGTATTTATCGGTGAAAGATTTTCTGTCGGTACTGATTCTAAATTCAGATTCACCGTCTTTTGATATTAAAGTTAATGTTCTGCCATATAATTCATAGGTGTATTCAAGCGGTTTATCTCCTTCATTGGGATAAAGATAAACATTTATTCCTTTAAATTCAAAATATCCGATTCTTTTGCCGTTGATTGAATATATCCCTTCTAATTTTTCGATTTTCACCCATCTTGCATAATATATTGTGTTAGAAGCAGGAACTTTTGTGTTTTCGGTAATTTTTTTGCCTTCAGTTTTTTGTGTGTACCAACCTCTGAATATATAATTTTTACGGGTAGGGTTAGAAGCAGGAAAAACCATCGGTCTGTTTAACACATTTCTCTTGATTTGAAAATCTTTGCCCGAAAAATTACCTTTATTCGCGTTAAATGTTATACTTACACTCTTGGGTTGTTTCGCCCATCTTGCGTAATATGTTCGTGCTTTTAAAGGAGTTTTTGATTTTTTAGTTATTTTTTTTCCCTTTGTTTTTCTTGTATACCAACCTTTAAAATCGTAATTTTTACGAACAGGTTTTTTAGTAGGCATTTTTATAGCTTTGCCGCGAGGGCTTTTTTCTTTTTTAGAATTTTTGTTTGAAATTTTGCCTCCATTTGCATTGAATGTCAAAGTTACAGTTTTAACTGTTTTGGATTTTGCTTTAGTTTTCGCCTCAACAGTAAGCGGAAAAATTGATATTACCGTTATAAATATTAATATAATGCTTGCAGCAATTTTTGTTTTTTGCATAAAAATAAATCCTTTCAATCGGAGTGATCAGTGGTCAGATTACTAAAAGATATTATATATAATATCATCATTTTTTGAAAAATTAATAATAATTTTGTAACTTTATTGTTAACATTTTAGAGGTTGCCTAATTTTAGCCATGTGTCAAAGTTGTTGATGGCACTTGTACGGGCGATCTCCGATCACCCGTCGATTAGTATTGCAATAACCTTTTTGTCGCGGGCGATTGGAAATCGCCCCTACATCTGTCAATTTAATTGATACATGACCCTATTTTTTTATATTGAAATATATTTTTAATTATGTTACAATAACTTTATGAAAAAAATAATTTTATGTCTTTTGATTATAAGTATTTTTGCAACGGTTACATCTTGTAATTTTATAACCGAGTTTGTGGAAAATTTAAGTGTTTCTTCTGTTGAAAGCGATGAAGAATCGCAGGATATTTCAGACACAGAAAGCATACCGAGCGAAATTGATGATGAAAAAACATCATCGAAACGGGTTGTTATGCCCGAAATTCTTACCCCTTATGTTAAAGTATCACCCGAAAAATATTATGCGTTTTCCCGACTTACGAATAAGCAAAAAGAAATTTATAACGGCTTGAAAGAGCTTGCAATGACATTGTCGCCTACTGCTTTTAAAGCGGGAAAAGACGACGACGAAAGCCGCCTTGATGTGCATATCGCACACACTGCGTTGAGAAACGACAACCCGGATATGTTTTGGATTCCGAACGGATACCTCACTTCCGGTAACGGCACGGAGCTTATTGCTATGTATGCTATCAAACAAGACGGGAAACTGACGAGTTTTTATCATGAAAAATACAACACTCCCGCAAAAATCAACGCCGCTAATAAAAAAATCGCTAAAAAAGTCCGTTCAGAGCTTATCCCAAAAATAAAACCAAACATGAGCGATTATGATATACAGCTTATAATCCACAACTGGCTTTGTGAAATTTCATCATATGACAGCAAAGCGGTAAAAGCTCTGGATAAAAATCAAGACGAGGCGTTAAAAAAATATTTTACTTCTTTTAATATTCTTGGTAATCTTTTGAAAGGCAAAGCGGTTTGTGAAGGTTATTCACGGACAATGCAATATTTATGCAATTTGGTTGGAATCGAAAGCAATGTGGTTTCCGGAAATGCCGACAATTCGTCTTTTATCGAGGCGCATATGTGGAATATAATAAAAATCGGCGGGCAATGGTATTTTTCTGATGTCACATGGAACGACAGCGGAAAAAGTCCGTGGTACACGTATTTTAATTTAGATGAAGAAAACATGGAATTAAGCCATCATCCGTCCAAAGATATTGCAGAAATGTCCGAAAAAGATTGGCGTTTGCAAAAAGGCACAGCATCTGCTCGATATAATTTCTTACCGGAATGTACATCTTTAAAGGCAAATTATCACAAAAAAAACGGCACCTGGATAGATGCCGCAGACGACCTTGTTGACCAACTAATAGAAATCATAGAAAAAACAGCAAACAACGGCGAAAAAAACGTCGAAGTATTTGTTGAATCCGGGATACCTGTTAATATAGACGAGCTTGTTAAATATTCTGTTACCCAAGCGAACGAAGATATAGACGATTACGATAAAAAAATTTCAAGCTATATAATCAGCACGAATCCAACAGGATTAAAAATTAGTATGGAATAAACCGCACATTTTCGCAATTTAATTTTAGGCAACCTTCAAAATTAAAATAAATAGAAGTTACCCTAATCATAAAATTTTTATCCTAACACTGTTTTCACAAGAGATTTGAAATGTTTTCCTCTTTCTTCAAAATTTTTGTATTTATCATAACTGGACGAAGATGGCGAAAGTGCGACTATGTCACCTGTTTTTGCATTTTCATAAGCTGTTTTTACTGCTTGTTCCATGTCTTCAACGTTTATAATTAACATTTCGTTTTCATTAAAATCTTTATGACTGCGGACAGCTTTTTCTATTATTTTAGCAGTTTCGCCCATTAAAATTAATGTTTTAACTTTTTCGATTAACAAAGGAGCTAACGGCTCGTATTCTAAATTTTTATCACGTCCGCCTGCTATAATTATCATTTTTTGGTCAAAACTGTTAAGGCAGGCTATTGTTCGTGACGGCGTTGTTGCGATTGAATTGTTGTACCATCTTACACCGTTGTGTTCTGCTGTAAATTCAATTCGATGTTCCACTCCGTTGAATGTGTTTGCGACTTTTCGCAAGTTTTCAACGTTGACTTTTGGATATACCGCCGTGATTGCCGCGAGATAATTTTCAACATTATGAATCCCCGGAATACAAATTTCATCGGCATGGAACAGCTTTTCGGCTTGACCGTTTTGTGCAAAACATATAAAACTGTCTTTATCAAGATATGCCCCATATGCGGGCGTTTTTTTGCGTGAAAAATAAACAAGTTTTCCTCTTGCCATGTCGGATAAATTGCGGGTTAGTTCGTTGTCGTAATTTAAAACCGTTGTGGAAAAGGCATTTTGATGCATAAAAATATTACATTTTGCCAATATATATTCGTTCATATCTTTATGCACATCAAGATGATTTGGTGAAATATTGGTAAAAACTGCAACATTCGGGGATTGCCGCATGGAAATTAATTGAAAACTTGAAAGTTCTACTACCGCAACATCGCTATCTTTTATGTTTTCAATATCCGCTAAAAGAGCGCGTCCGATATTTCCGCCTAAATGCACGGTTTCCCCTTGCCTTTCAAGAAATTTTGCGATTAAAGAAGTCGTTGTGGTTTTTCCGTCCGAACCCGTCACGGCATATATCGGGCATGGGCATACTTCGAAAAATATCTCCATTTCGCTCGTAACGACTTTACCTTCTTTTCGTGCTTTTAGTAAAAACGGAGAATTGTAATAAAACCCCGGAGTGCGGAAAATTATATCTGCTGTTTTTAAAGCGTCAAGATATTTTTCACCTGTAGATAATTTTATCCCTAAAGTTTCCATTTCATCGCAAACTGTTCCCAATTCATCACGGGATTTTTTGTCACATACCGTTACATTAGCGCCTTTTGATTTTAACAATTTGCTTAATTCGGTATTGGTAATCCCGATTCCAAGCATTGCCACATTTTTATTTTTAATTGTTTTATAAAAGTTATTAATATTCAAAGTTGTATTTCATCCCCTATATTTTCCATATTGTACCACTTTTTATCTTCGTCTAAAAGTTCATAAGATTTTTCGTCCCATTCTTTTAACCGTTCTGAAAGAGGAATGTGTTTACGCGGTTCTTTTGCACTATTATTAATCTTTTTATTAGATATTGGTATGACCCCCTACATCATTTTAAATAAAATCCGTAATCTAAAATCACATTACCTTTTTCATCGGGCGTTGTGAAGCGCGGACAAGTATAATTTTCAAAAAATACTATCAACTTTTCGCCGCCTGCGTTTTCATTTAAAGCGCTCCAACCATTATCGCACAGTTTTTGATATGCCGCTGAATGCGGTTCGCTGCCAAAAATCTCACCGTTTTTGTCGCTGCCGTAAATCCACGATATGCCGACATCACTTTCGGGCAAATCCAAATGCTCAAATCCGTCAGGCACAGATGTTTCCGGCGGAAAGAAAATTCCAATCCAATAAGTAAATCCGTTTTCTTCCGGTGGTAACTGTTGATGGTCTGCACGAAATGTCATTAAACCGAGATAGCCATATTCGCCATCCATCGGTTTTGCCGTCTTTTCAAGCAATCCAAACCATCCATTTTGATGCCATTCTCCCCAACGATTCCCAAACGAACCGTCTGTGCCACGGTCAGCATCGGTATATCGTTTGCCAATAAGCCGCAGTGCCGGGAAGTGTTCTTTGTAGGTCTTGATAATTTCAAATGCCATATTCATAAACTCCCATAAATATTTATTCTGTTTATGAGTATATCATATTATGCAAAATATAGCAATACTAATTACATAATAAATGTATTAACTCGCACGGAAAGTTTTGTCTTAATTAATTTTTCATTTTCCTTGCATTATTACATTATATATATTATAATATGTATAAATGATGCATATTTAGAGAGGAAACGATAGTTTTGTTTAAAAAAATATATAAAATGATGGACGAAAAAGATAATGGCAAAAATGATATGTTCAAAAATATAGGCGTAAAAAAAGACACCTCAAATAACAGATTTGAAGTATTATCGAGCGAAATATTGAATTATGATACGACATTGTATATAATAAAAGATAAAATCACAGGAGTTTTGTATTTGCAAAATCACATAACAAACGGTGGCGGATTAACGCCATTACTGGACAAAAACGGTAAACCTGTAACGGAATTAATTTCTAATGAATCTAATTCAAATAAAGAACAAGGGGATGTTTTAAGTGAGTGAAATCTTACATAAAAAAATTACGGAAATAAACGATATACACGAAAACAAACATGAAACTTATAAGTACACAGAACACAAATTCGTTCCGAGAGGGCACGCTTCCCAGTGTATGGTTTCTGTCTATGAAATACCGCCGGGGAAATCTGCATATCCGTATCATTATCACAAAATGAATGAAGAAGTTTTTTATGTCATAAGTGGCACAGGAGTTTTAAAATCACCCGATGGCGACAAGCTGATAAACGCAGGTGAGTTGCTGTTTTTCCCTGCTTGTGACAAAGGAGCGCATAAATTAATAAACACATCCGAAACAGAAGTTTTGAAATACATTGATTTTAGCACAACAAACGATATTGATGTGTGTTTTTATCCGGATTCGGGCAAAATAGGAGTATGGGGAAAAGACATAGACCATGTGTATAGGACAAGGGATACTGTTGATTATTATGAAGGCGAGTAGGTTTAAATAAAAAATTACAAATAATAAATAATAAATATTTTCATAAATTGGATTTGTAGGGGCGGCAACTTGCCGCCCGTAAAAAATTATTATATGCCACGGGCGGCAGATTTTACCCCTATAAAATTATTATATGCCGCGGGCGGCAGATTGCCGCCCCTACAAAATTATTATATGCCGCGGGCGGCAGATTGCCGCCCCTACAAAAACACCATTTATAAATTCTTAAAATAGTTTTAATTATGCTTACAGCGGCTATATTAGCTTGCTATTTGCGTTTATCGGAAGATTCCGCAGATGTCGTTTACTGCACAGCTTAGTGTGTTGATGGCTTTTCCTGTTTTCCTTCTCATCGAATTGCCTTTATGTCCGTTTAAGTTTGAAGTAAGCATATAAGCGGCAGTTCCTACTGTTATTCCAACAGCCGCGCCTATTATAGCATTATTTGATTTTCTCATTTTTAAATAATATTCCTTTCAAGAAAATTTATTTTTATAGTTATATTCTTACCAAATTAATATAAATTAATAAATGTAAAATAAAGGAATTTTTTATTATACACCCTTCGTCGACGGCAAAGTCAACAATTTAATGAATTAGATTTGTAGGGGCGGCAATTTGCCGCCCGCAGTATAACATATTTTTTACGAGCCAAAATTTCTTCCGACGGCAGGGTGTGTATGCGAAAGGCATTTTTATTTTTCGCACACGCAAAAAATTTACAATAACCACAAACATAATAAACATATTACGCGCATTATTATTACAATTCATCACCACAGCATAACAACATAAAAATTTAACAAAATTTTTATGTTAAATACCACCCACAACATTCAACATTACCTTTATCTTTATATAAAATATCCACAATCCAAAAAAAGATTACAAAAAATCATAAATTTTGATATTCAAGTAATTTTATTTTATAATAATGTATAATTCATAATGCATAATGCATAAATTATGAATTATGCATTATACATTACCCGAAGGTTTGTGCTTGATTTGAAAAACAATAATTACCAACATAATAAAATAGTTGCGGCTATACATGATTTGTCTGGAATCGGACGATGTTCTTTGTCTGTTATTATGCCGATTCTTTCGGCTATGGGGATTCAAGTATGTGCTGTTCCTACTGCGATTTTATCATCTCATACCGGCGGTTTGGGTGATAATGTGACGGTGGATTTAAACGATTACGTTAAAAATGCCCTTTCGCATTACAAAACTTTGGGTATAGAATTTAACGCAATATACAGCGGGTATTTAAATTCACATACACAAGCCGATAATTGTATCGCTTATATGCAAAATTATCCAAACGCTTTAAAAGTAGTTGATCCTGTGATGGGCGACCATGGGAAGTTATATAAAGCTTGTACCGCCGATTTATGCAGAGAAATGAAAGAACTTGCCGCACAATCTGACGTGATTACCCCAAATCTAACCGAAGCTGTATTGCTTTTAGATGAAGATTATTCTAATTTACCGTTGACGGTTTCTTTTGTAAAAAGTATGTTAGTGCGTCTTAGTCAAAAAGGCCCCCGTGTTGTGTGCATAACCAAAATACAATTTGCGGACGGAAGTTTTAACAATGTTGGATATGACCGAGAAAGGGATGCTTTTTGGCGGGTTGAGTTGGAAAATCTTCCTGTAAATTACCCCGGAACAGGCGATATGTTCGCGGCAATTATAGTGGGAGCGTTACTTCACAGCGACAGTTTGCCGATTGCGTTAGAAAGAGCCACACGGTTTTTAGAAATAGCAATAAAAACAACATATGGATACGGCACAGACCCACGATACGGCGTACTATTCGAACAAAATTTAGGCTGGCTTTCATCATCACACTCATTCGGGCAATATAAGAAAATGTAAAAATTAATATTATACACACCCCGCCTACGGCGGGGTGTGTATGCAAAAATATTTTAAAGAAAGGTTTGATTTTAAAATGAGAAAAAGTAAAAATATGGTATATACCATAACTTGTGTTGGAATTATGGCGGCGTTGTGTTTTGTGGGATTTTATTATTTGAAAATTGAGATTCCGATGTATAGCAGGGCCTTCCATTTTGGTAATACTTTTATGCTTGTCGGAGCGCTTTTGTTCGGCGGATTACGCGGAGGAACAGCGGCGGCTATCGGTATGAGTATGGCGGATATTTTTACAGCAAATTATGCTATATTTGCTCCCGGTACTTTTATTTGTAAATTTATTGGCGGTTTTGTGTGCGGTAAAATAGCATACGGTAAAGATAGAAACGGAGAAGATTACGCATATAATGCAACCGGAGCAGCGGTTGGCGGATTGATCCAGATGATTTTATCTTTAATAAATGTAATAATTACCAATATGCTGGCAGGAAGTTCTTATCAAGTAGAACTCACAAACGCCTTGCTTTCATTACCAATGGTTACATTTTTATTAATAACTTCAATAGTTATTGCCGTTCCTTTAGCTATGGTGATTAATAAAAGTTTAATATCAAGCGGATTGAAAAATAAATTTTAAGTGAATTCTAATATGATTAAATCAAAACTTTTATCTTTTGAAGATAATTTTTCTCAAATATTAAATCTAAATTATGTTTGGGACACATTAAAAAACGCTGTTTCCCCAATTTTTCTTTATGGAATGGGAAAAGGCGCGGACATAATATTAAATATCATGAACAAAAAAGGGATAGTCCCAACAGGAATTTTTGCCAATGATGAATTTGTTCGCGGACATAATTTCCGCGGATTTAAGGTTGAAAGATATTCCGATGTTTGCAAAAAATATAATGACTTTATTGTTGTTTTGTGTTATGCCGCAAACAACAGTAAGGTCATTTCCCGTATAAAAGAAATTGCAAATGCACACCCTTTTTATGCACCCGATTTGCCTGTTGTGCATTTTCAGACAGGTACATATAATATTGACGAATATCTTTTTGACCACGAATTTTTGCGAAAACACAAGACCGAATTAAAAGCTGCATATAATCTTCTTGCGGACGAACAATCCCGTTTTGTTTTTAACAATATAATTCGCTTTAAAATTACAGGAGACATAAAATATTTATCAGAATGTGAAACCGAAAAATCCGAAGCATTAGGACTTTTAAAACTTGAAAATGATGAAACAATAATAGATTGCGGCGCATATAACGGCGATACAATCCTCGAAATGCTGGAGTTTACAAACAAAAATTATAAGCAAATTTATGCAATAGAACCGGATATTAAAAATTTCACGAAATTAAAACGAAATTTATCTTTTTTGCAAAATGATGTGCATTTTATTAATGCCGCAGTTTATGATAAACTATCAGCGGATGAAAATATTAAATTTACGTCTTACTCCTCAAAAAGCTCGCATATCACGAATTTTAATGAAGAAAACAAAAACATATCTACAAACAAATCTGTTGATATTTTAAATGAAACATCATTGAATGTGCCTGGTGAACAAATTACAAATAATTCTTCTGGGACTCCTTTAGATATTGATATTATCACTCTCGACAGCTTGAAAGTACGTCCTACCTTAATAAAAATGGACATTGAAGGTGCGGAGTTGAACGCATTAAACGGAAGCGAAAAGACAATAACAAAATATCACCCTAAATTATATATTTGCGCATATCACCGTAATGAAGATTTATTTTCCTTGCCTTTAAAAATAAAATCATTGCATGACGGATATAAAATATACTTACGGCATCACCCATATATTCCCGCATTTGAAACGAATATATACGGTATTATCACTTAAAACAACCTCTGAAAACCTTATTCAAGTATCTAATCCCAACTTCTAATTAAAAAGTTAACAAATTGTTTACAATTAAAGTTGCATATTTTTATGCAACTTTTTTTGTTTTTTCGTGCTTTAGTGAAAGGAGGTTTTTAAGTTTTGAAGCTGTCTGTAAAAGAACAACTTTTTTGTTACTACTATTACAAGCATCAATCGGTAAAACAAGCAGCTATTTTAGCGGGATATTCCGATTCATCTGCTGAAACTACAGGAGCAAAATTAATACAAAATCCAAAAATAACGGATTACATTAATCATTTAAGCAAACAAATACCTTGTACAGCAATGGTAAAATCAGGCTTAGAAAAATTAGCGGCAGGCTCTAACAACGACGCGATAAGTTTGATATTACACGATGGAGAAATTAACCCCGATACCCTTCAAGCTTTGGACTTGATGGGGGTCAGTGAAATAAAACGGCTAAAGGACGGTGCATTTGAAATTAAATTTTTTGACAGAATTAAGGCATTCGCACAACTTGCGGAGCTTTGCGGAAATGAAGAGAACGATAGCAATACACATGATTTCCTTGCCGCATTACAAAACAGCGTAAACGATTGCAAGCAATCGGAGTGATCACTCACCACTGATCACTGATTGCTTGCAATCGGTTATAAAACAGAAAGGATGTGTCGTCTATTATATTTAAAAAATTTTCTTCTAAACAACTTTTAACTTTGACGTGGTGGTGTGATAAGTCCAAACATAAATATCGTGATGCTGTTATTTGTGACGGAGCGGTACGGAGCGGAAAAACTATATGTATGTCAATTTCGTTTATATCATGGGCATTTTATAGCTTTAACGGTCAATGTTTCGCCATATGCGGAAAAACAGCAACATCGTTAAATCGCAATGTGGTTACGCCTTTGTTGGGGATTTTAAATTCGTTGGGGTTTGTGTGCGAACATAAAATTAGCCGCGGTTTTGTTGATATAAGTTATAAAGGACGGCAAAATCGTTTCTATCTTTTCGGCGGAAAAGACGAAGGTTCGGCGGCTTTAATTCAAGGGGTGACTTTAGCAGGGGTTATGCTTGACGAGGTTGCGTTAATGCCGCGAAGTTTCGTAGAACAAGCTTTAGCACGATGTTCTGTTGCAGGGTCAAAATTTTGGTTTAATTGCAATCCCGAGCATCCTTTTCATTGGTTTTATACCGAATGGATACAAAAATCCAAACAAAAAAACGCGCTGTACATTCATTTTGTCATGAAAGATAATCCGTCATTGTCAAAACAAATCCTTGCACGCTATTCATCTTTATATTCAGGAAGTTTTTACGACCGTTTTGTGTTGGGGAAATGGACTATAGTGTCCGGAGCGATTTATCCCATGTTTGACAGCAAAAAGCACGTATTCTCAAACTTACCGTTTGATTTTGAGGAGTATTATATTTCATGTGATTACGGTACTATCAATCCTGCTTCATTCGGATTGTGGGGAGTGAAAGACGAAAAATATTATCGCATAAAAGAATATTACCACGATTCTAAGATAACAGGCACACAAAAAACAGACGAGGAATATTACACAGAGTTAAAAACATTATCATGTAATACCCATGGTAAAAGAATTAGAGCGGTAATTGTAGACCCGTCGGCGGCAAGTTTTATTGAATTAATTCGGAGAAAAAATGAATTTCGTTGCATACCCGCAAAAAACGATGTACTCGACGGTATACGGAAAGTCGCAAACTTATTAAAATCAGATAAATTATATTTTCACAAATCATGCCGTGACAGCATAAGAGAATTTTCGTTATATAGTTGGGAAGAAAATTGCAATTTTGATGCCCCGAAAAAGCAAAATGACCACGCAATGGACGACATAAGATATTTTACAACCACCGCAATAAACGAAAATTCGCAAGACAGTTTTTTTGTTTTATCTCAAAAAAGGAATTGAAAGGAGGTGAGAAAAATGTTTTGGAAAAAAGAAAAATCTGCTCCTGTGGCTGCTACTGTGCAAACGGGTATACACTCAAAACATCCGTTTTATTTACTTGACGGGTATAATCCGTTATCTTCTCCGGAATTAAAATTGTATGAAACAATGCGGGAAGCTATCCCTGTTATTGATGCGGCTTTATTGAAAATCCAAAGACTTATTGGCGGTTTTACGCTTAAATGCGATAATCAAACAGCAGAAGACGATTTAAATTATTTTGCGTCAAATGTTAAGGTAGGTCCGTCAATGCAAGGACTTGAAATGTTTATTTGTTCATATTTTGACAGCTTGCTTATGTATGGAAACGCTTTGGGGGAAATTGTGCTTACTGCGGACAAAAGCCAGATAGCCGCACTTTACAACTCTGCATTACATGATGTTGTAATCAAAGAAGGGTCTTCACCGTTAACTCTCGACTTTTTTACTCAGCAATCTTTTGGAGAACTTAAAAAAGTAACCAACACCGACTGTGTGCTTTTCACGGCGTTAAATCCACAGCCATCACAAATATTCGGCGTTTCAATATTGAAAAGCTTACCTTTTGTAAGTTCAGTTTTGTTGAAAATTTATAATTCCATAGGGCAAAATTTTGAACGTGTAGGTAATGTGAGATTCGCGGTGACATACAAGCCCGAAAGTGAAAGTATTGACCAAGCTTGTGCAAAAGAGAGGGCACAACAAATCGCCAAAGAATGGTCAGCAGGAATGGCGGCATCGAAAAATGGCGTTGCGAATGATTTTA
>Ga0099364_10008562_pt1 | contig 14377 bp, 14 predicted proteins | sample TergutTh196P3_FD_73070 | JGI IMG/M metagenome (GOLD analysis project Ga0099364, IMG submission 73070) | Microcerotermes parvus P3 segment gut microbial communities from Pointe-Noire, Republic of the Congo - Th196 P3 | ecosystem: Host-associated > Arthropoda: Insects > Digestive system > Gut ... | reverse complement strand
GCAGAACGGAAGCATGGCAAAGGGGTCGCGACGAACGCCGGCTTTCAGACCGATTGCGGCGGCGGTAACTTCCGAACCGCCGGAAGAACCCAGAAAAACGCCGTGGTTCCAGTCGAATGCTTCGTTGATGAGCGGGACGGTGTTTGAGCGGCGACCGCCTAACAAGAACGCCGAGATAGGCACGCCTGCCGGATTTTCCCAATCTTTGTCGATACAGGGGCATTGACTTGCCGGAGCGGTGAAACGCGCATTCGCATGAGCGCAAGGCTCGCCTGATGCCGGATCGTGTACTTTGTTCTTCCAGTTGATAGTACCCGGAGGACAGTCGTAGCCGATACCTTCCCACCACACATCGCCGTCGGGGGTCAAGCCCACGTTGGTCATGACGCTGTTGGCTTGTACAGTCAACATGGCGTTAGGGTTGGTTTCCATAGAGGTGTAGGGAGCCACGCCAAAGAACCCGGCTTCGGGATTGATGGCATAGAGTTGCCCATCGGCGCCAAATTTCATCCATGCGATGTCGTCGCCCACACATTCGACTTTCCAGCCCGGAAGCGACGGAATCAACATGGCGAGATTCGTTTTTCCGCAAGCGCTGGGGAAAGCGGCAGCGATGTATTTCTTTTCGCCTTCAGGGTTGGTGACGCCCAAAATCAGCATATGCTCTGCCAACCAGCCTTCATCTCTGGCTACTACCGAAGCGATACGCAAAGCGAGACATTTTTTGCCCAACAGCGCGTTGCCGCCGTAACCCGAACCATACGACCAAATTTCGTAAGTATCAGGGAAATGTGTGATGTATTTCTTTTCGATGGGCGCGCAGGGCCATTTGAGGTCTTTTTCGCCCGGCGCCAAGGGAGCGCCTATGGAGTGAACGCAAGGGATAAAATCGCCATCGTCGCCCAGTACGTCAAGTACTTGAGCGCCCATGCGGGTCATAATACGCATGTTGAACACCACGTAAGGCGAATCGGTTATTTCAACGCCAATTTTGGCAATGTTCGATCCAAGCGGTCCCATGCTGAAAGGAATCACGTACATGGTACGTCCTTTCATACAGCCTTTGTACAGGTCGCGCATGGTTTTCTTCATTTCATCGGGATCAGCCCAATTGTTGGTGGGTCCTGCTTCGTCCTGCGTCTTCGAACAGATATAGGTACGGTCTTCCACGCGAGCCACATCGCTGGGGTCTGATTGGAAATAATACGAATTGGGACGTTTTGCTTCGTTTAGTTTTTTGCCTAATCCGCAAGCGACCATTCCGTCTAGTAAACTTTGGTTTTCGGCTTCCGAACCGTCGCACCAGTGTACGCTGTCAGGCTGCATCCAATCAGCCCAATCCTGAATCCATTGTCTTAACTTTTGATGGTTTGTCATTTTTTAATTGATTGATAATGAATAGACTTAATATCTTTTTTATGGAAATATCCCGTCCATACGTTCCGAATATTAAGCCCACAAAAGTAGTACAATTTTCCATAAAAACAAAATCCAATCATTCCGTTCATTTTTCAAAACACAAACCATTTCACGTAAAAAAACACCATAGGGGCTGCAATCAACACAGAATCAAATCTATCGAGTATACCGCCGTGTCCGGGAAGGAAACGCCCCGAATCCTTCATATTCAGGTTTCTTTTCAACAACGACTCGATGAGATCGCCATATACTCCGAAAATTACAATGATCGTAGCCACAGCCATCCAGTGGTAGAAAGGCAGGATGGGAAAAAATCGGGCAACCAAAACAGACGTCGCTACCGTACAAAGCAAACCGCCAAAGAAGCCTTCCCACGATTTTTTGGGCGAGATGCGTTCAAAGAGGCGATGTTTGCCAAACATGATTCCTGTCAGGTAGGCAAATGTGTCGTTTGTCCATAATAGAATGAATAAGCCAAGCAGCAGGGCGGGCGTATATTTGCTGTCGGGATTCGGGAAGGCGCCATCAACCGAAGGAAATGCCAGACCATTACAGAGGGAAAGAGGCAGGGCAATGTATGCCACGCCGGTAAGCGTATAGGCAATGGTATGGAACGGTTGATGATTTTTTGAATATAATTGTTTGATAAATAACAATATTAGGATTGGGATCACAATAAGAAACGATTTTTCTGCGACGAGACCTTGAGCGTAAAAAAAACTAATCGCAAAAAGCGTAACACCGAATAATACGCCAATCATCTTGTCGAAAAATATTTTTTCCTTGATGATTTCGCCAAATTCGAATATAGCCCATACAATAACCGCGACCAACACGCCTGCGTATGCGTACTGATGCAGTAAAACGGAGCCGACCATCACGGCAACAAAGACGGCGCCTGAAAGGGCGCGTGTAACAATATTACTCAAACTGTTTTACACTTATTTAATGGTATCGCTATTTTCTTCTTCGCCTTCTTTTTTGAACTGGCGTTTGCCAAAAATCTTTTCGAGGTCTTCTGTAAAAATTACTTCCTTTTCCAACAACAGTTCGGCTAACTGCTTTAATCCATCCTTGTGTTCTACCAGAATCTCTTTAGCGCGGCGGTAGGCGTTACATACAAGGTCAAATGCCTCTTTGTCGATATTTTCGGATGTTTTATCGCTGTACGGCTTGGTAAATGAATATTCCGAATGACCTGACGAATCGTAAAAACTCATGTTTCCCAATTGTCTGCCCATACCGTAATAACTGACCATGGCATATGCCTGTTTGGTAATTCGTTCCAGATCGTTGAGGGCGCCGGTAGATATGGTATTGAAAGTGAGTTCTTCGGCGGCTCTGCCTCCCAGCGTGGAACACATTTCCTCGAAAAGTTGTTCTACGGTGGTGATGTGGCGTTCTTCGGGTTGGTACCAAGCCGCGCCCAACGCCTGACCGCGCGGGATAATGGTCACCTTGAGCAGCGGATGCGCATGTTCGAGCATCCAGCTGACGGTGGCATGTCCGGCTTCGTGATAGGCAATGGTGCGTTTTTCCTGTTGCGTGATGATTTTGTTTTTGCGTTCCAATCCGCCGATGATACGGTCTATTGCGTCCAGAAAATCCTGTTTTTGCACGTAATTTTTGTCTTTACGGGCAGCAATCAGCGCCGCTTCGTTACAGACATTGGCTATATCGGCGCCGGAAAATCCGGGCGTTTGGCGCGCCAGAAATTCCATATCCAAGCCCTGTTCAATTTTTAACGGACGCAGGTGTACCCTGAATATTTCCCTGCGTTCGTTCACATCGGGCAGTTCCACGTGTATCTGACGGTCGAAACGACCTGCGCGAAGCAACGCCTTATCGAGAATGTCTGCGCGATTGGTAGCCGCAAGGATGATGATGCCCGCATTGGTTCCGAAACCGTCCATCTCAGTGAGCAACTGGTTGAGCGTATTTTCGCGCTCGTCATTTGCGCCAAAGTTTGGATTCTTGCCGCGCGCCCTGCCAATAGCGTCAATCTCGTCGATAAAGATGATACAGGGCGACTTGTCCTTCGCCTGCTTGAACAAATCGCGTACACGAGACGCGCCAACGCCGACGAACATTTCCACAAAATCCGAACCCGACATGGAAAAGAACGGCACATCGGCTTCTCCTGCTACCGCTTTGGCAAGCAGTGTTTTTCCCGTTCCGGGAGGACCCACCAAAAGCGCGCCCTTTGGAATTTTACCGCCCAGATCAGTATATTTTTTCGGATTCTTCAAAAAATCCACTATTTCCTTGATTTCCACCTTGGCTTCTTCCAAACCTGCCACATCTTTAAAATCGACCTTCACTTTGGTTTTTTCCTTGTCGAATATCTGCGCGCGCGATTTGCCCACGCTAAAAATACCGCCCATACCGCCGCCGCCGGTCATCCTGCGGAAAATAAACATCCACAGCGCTATTAAGATCAACAATGGCAGCAGCCAGGCAATCGCATCAATGAAAAAATCCTTGCGTTGCTCGGGCACAATATAAATACGCTGTTCCTTTGGAATATCCTCTTGAAGTTGGTTTAAATCTTCAATAAACTTGTCGATGGAACCGATACGCATAAAAAACTGCGGTCCTTCCTGCGGTTCCTTGCCTGCCTGAAAATGCTTCTTGAACTTAGGCTCGGAGAGACGCTCAGGCTTGATGTGTACTTCGGCTACTTCTTTGTTGACCACCACTATCTTGTCTACATCGCCCGTCTGCAACATATCGTATGCGAATGTCCTGTAGTCGATCTCCACCATTTTTGTCCCGAAGTCCAGAAATTGCATGCCGATAAATACAGCAAAAAGTATGATATACAACCAATAGATATTAAATCTTGGTTTTCTGCCCTGCATATCCCCCGACTGATTACGGTTGTCGGACAGTGGGTTATCCTGAATAGGAAACTGTGTATTAGCGCTTTGACTGCTCATTGTTGTTATTGAATAATTGATTCTTCGATACGGGTAAGTTTTCCGTCGCCCCATAATTCTTCCAATTGATAACGCATCCTGAACGGTTTTTGGAACACATGAACCACAATCTGTCCATAATCCAACAAAACCCATTCGGCATTTGCCATCCCTTCCACTGAAAACGGACGCGCGCGCAACTCTTCAATGGTTGCCTTTTCAACCGATTCGGCAATGGCTGCGACCTGTGTATTTGAATTGCCATGGCAAATGACAAAATGGTCGCAAATTGCATTTTCCACTTGCGACAGGTCGATACATACAACTTCATGCCCCTTCTTGTCGAAGATTCCTTTTATTATACTATCTATCAATATATTACTTATCTTCTAAACATTTTTACCTGCGGCGCAAAAATAATCAAATTTTGGGAAACATGAAAGTCGGTTTCCCTTTTTTCTTTTTTTACCTGAATTATTCATATCAAAACCACAAATACTGAATATTTCTCCCATATTCCATTTTATCTTTTATCTTTGTCGGTTCATTTTAAAATTTGATTGTCGAACCAAAACTTAAAACATCATGTATTCAAAACCGTATCATATTGATCATATTGGAATTGCTGTAACGAGCATCGAAGAAGCGAGAAAGTTCTACGAAGAAGTGCTTGAATTAGACTGTTACAAAATTGAAGACGTACCCGACCAGAAAGTGCGGACTGCCTTTTTCAAGCTTGGGAAAGTAAAGATTGAACTTTTGGAGGCTACCGACCCGGATAGTCCCATAGCGAAATTTCTCGAAAAGAAAGGACCCGGTTTCCACCACATCGGGTATTTCGTTCATAATGTGAACGAAGCCCTGATGGTTGCCGAAGCAAGAGGCGTGCAACTGATAGACGAAAGTTACCGCAAAGGAGCGGATGGCATGGACATCGGCTTTTTGCACCCCCACTCTACCGGCGGCGTGCTTGTTGAATTTTGTAGCGACAAAATAGTGTTATGAAAATTTTATATTACGATTGTTTTGCCGGCATCAGCGGCGATATGAACCTCGGCGCCATGATTGATCTCGGCGTTGACGCAGCATACCTCGTCGGCGAACTGCAAAAATTGAATCTGGAAGGTTACGAAATCCGTGTCTCGGAGCAGCAGCGCAAAGGGATTACCGGAACGCAGGTAGAGGTGCTTTTGACCGACAACCAACACGATCATCACCATGGACATGGTCACGGTCATGGACACGGACACGGACATGGACACGGGTTGTCTTCAATTTTCGACGGATTAAAACGTCGCATTATTCCCGAATATATTGAAGCGCTCGAAACCGAACACCAACATGTTCACCGAAATCTTAAAGACATCGAAAAAATCATCTGCGAAAGCGCGCTATCCGACAAGGTGAAAAATATGAGCATGGATATTTTCGGAAAGGTGGCTCATGCCGAAGCCAAGATACACGGCAAGCCGGTAGAAGAAGTGCATTTCCACGAGGTAGGGGCGGTAGATTCTATTGTGGATATCGTGGGGGCGGCAATCTGCATCGATTACCTGAAGCCCGACAGGATTATTTCTTCGCCGGTGGAAATGGGCGGCGGCTTTGTGCACTGCGCGCACGGCAAGTTTCCTGTTCCGGCGCCGGCAACGCTCGAAATCATGAAAGGCAAACCTGTCAAAATGGGCGCAGTACCTTTTGAAACGGCAACGCCTACCGGCGTGGCTATCCTTGCCGCGCTAAGCGATGAATTTACGGAAAAGCCGACATTCAATATCCACAAAATTGGATATGGCATCGGACAACGCGATACCGAAATTCCAAACGTGCTGCGGGCGTGCCTTGGCGAAACTGACACATTGGAACAGACAGAAAAAACAGTGGATGCAGTGGTAGTAGAATGTAACATCGACGACATGAACCCCGAACGGTATGCCTACGTGATGGAACGGCTGTTTGAAGCAGGCGCCGACGATGTTTATCTGCAAAACATCATCATGAAAAAATCCCGACCGGCTGTAACGCTGTCCGTTCTGTGCGCTCCTGAAAAAATACCCGATGTAGAACGCTTGTTGTTTACCGAAACATCAACATTGGGCATACGTTATCAATTTGTAAAAAAAACGATGCTCGACCGCAGCGCCGGAACTGCGACTACGCCTTGGGGACCGGTACGCATCAAGGAGGCGTACTATCAAGGCAAAAAGTTAAGAACCAAAGCCGAATATGACGACTGCGCCGCCATTGCCCGAAAACATGGGGTCAGTATTGAAGAAGTGTACAGGGAAAGTTGTGTTTCATCGTCTTAATTCGGCATGCCGGTATTTCATTTTTTTAGACGCGGCGCGCCGCGTCTCTACTATTACACGCTCCAGTCAATTGCTTCGATTCCGTGCCGGCGTAGGTAGTCGTTGGCTTTTGAAAAATGTTTGCAGCCGAAAAAACCGTTGTGCGCCGATAAGGGCGATGGGTGGGGCGCTTCGAGTACTAAATGTTTTTGCGTGTCGATCAGTATCTTTTTGGCGCGGGCATAGTTGCCCCAGAGCATGAAAACCAAATGTTCGCGTCCGGACGAAAGGTTTTGAATCACCTTGCTGGTAAACGTTTCCCATCCTTTGTTCTGGTGCGATCCCGCCGTAGAGGCGCGAACGGTGAGCGTGGCGTTGAGCAGGAACACGCCGCGGTCAGCCCAACATTCGAGATTGCCCGACGTTGATGGTATGATACCCAAATCGTTGTGTATCTCCTTGTACATGTTCACTAAAGACGGCGGAGGATGCACCCCGTCGGGAACCGAAAAACAAAGCCCGTGCGCCTGCCCTGCGCCATGATACGGGTCTTGACCGAGCAGCACAACTTTCACTTTATCAAACGGCGTATGCGCAAAGGCGTTGAAGATGAGCGAGCCGGGAGGATACACCACGTACCGTCGTTTTTCTTCCAACAAAAATGCTTTAAGAACTGCGAAATACGGCTGTTCAAATTCCGAAGCCAATACTTTGAGCCAACTTTCTTCGATTTGAGGTTGCATATCAAATAATTGAATAATTGAATAACTGAAATTCTGGTCTATCAATTTTGCTTCAAAAATATATATTTTTAATATTTGTTGTATCTTTACGCGCAAAATAAAAGCAAAAAATGGCAAAAATAAATCGTATAGGCGTGATGACGTCCGGAGGAGACGCTCCCGGCATGAACGCTGCAATTCGCGCAGTTACCCGCGCAGGCGTCAACAATGATCTGGAAGTGTTTGGCATCATGCGGGGCTTCGAGGGCATGATTGACGGCGATATTATCCCGTTGGAAACCGAATCGGTAAGCGGAATCATCCAGAAAGGCGGGACAATCCTTTTGACTGCGCGCAGCAAGCGTTTCCGCGAATATGAAGGACGAAGGGAGGCTTACGAGCATCTGAAACGCTTATCTATTGACGCAGTGGTGATTATTGGCGGCGATGGATCCTTCAAAGGTGCGAATGAAATAGCTAGCGAATTTGACATTCCCTTCATCGGTATCCCCGGCACCATCGACAACGACCTGTTCGGAACCGACTATACTATCGGTTTCGACACGGCGCTGAATACCGTAGTGGATGCGGTGGACAAGATACGCGACACGGCAAGTTCGCACAACCGTATTTTCTTCGTTGAAGTGATGGGGCGAGAGGCGGGCTTTGTGGCGATCAACAGCGGTATAGCCTGCGGCGCCGAAATGATTATGATACCCGAAGAAAAAGGACGGCTTGAAAAAGCGCGCAGGTTTTTGACTGAACGCGCACGTAAAAACAAATCGAGCATCATCCTCGTGGCTGAAGGGCTGGCAGAAGGAAGCGCCTTTGACATAGCCGAAATATTGAAACCCGAATTTCCTCAATTCGACATGCGCGTTTCTATTCTCGGACACATACAGCGCGGCGGTTCGCCAAGCGCAAAAGACCGCGTCATCGCCAGCCGAATGGGCGTTGCCGCTGTTGACGCCCTGCTCGACAACCAAAAATGTATCATGATCGGTCTGTCGAACGACAAAATCGTGCATGTGCCGCTGAACAAGACCGTGAAGTTGCACAAAACGGTTGACCAGGCGCTCATCGATCTGGTGGAAGAAATTGCAACACTGAAGATTTCTTAATTCAATGAATATATGGAAAGGACACAATTAGAAAAAATCTTAAACGACATCGGTAAACTTAAGATCGCTATTGTGGGTGATTTTTGCTTGGATGCTTATTGGTTTATCGATGAATCGAAGGCTGAAATATCCATTGAAACAGGACACAAAACCCGCCCTGTGCGTACACAGAACTATTCGTTGGGCGGCGCCGGAAATGTAGCCAATAACATATCGGCGCTGGGAGTTGGCAATATTTATGCTTTTGGCGTACTGGGCGTAGACCCTTTTGCCGCAGAAATGAAAAAAATGATGAAACAAAACGGTATTCATACGGAATATCTTTTGACGCAGGATACGGACTGGTATACGCATGTGTACGCAAAACCATACGTTGGCGACGATGAAGAAGGAAGAATCGACTTTGGCAACTTTAACCGCTTAGCTGATTCGAAGGCTGACGAATTGTTGCAAAAACTGACGGAACTGATTCCCGCCATTGATGTGATCATCATCAACGAGCAGGTATTGTCGGGCATACATACGCCTTATTTTCGCGAAAATTTAGTGAAGGTCATCAACGCATTTCCCGAAAAGATTTTTATTGCCGACAGCCGCCATTACAATGAACAATACGATGGTAGCCTTCGGAAAATGAACGATTCGGAAGCGGCTATCCTTTGCGGAATGAAAAAGGATACTACGGAAGCAGTTTCCTACGAGGAGGCTTGCTGCGCTGCCGAATTACTTTTCAAACGGTTTGGGAAACCATTGTTTGTTACTCGCGGAGCGTATGGCTCGTTGGTGATTGACGAAAAAGGAATAGAAGAAATTCCGGGACTGATGATTTTGTCGCGGGTGGATACCGTAGGGGCGGGCGACAGTTATTTAGCCGGCGCCGCCGCCGCTCTGGGCGCCGGATATGATATGAAAACTGCCGCTACGCTGGGCGCTTATGTTGCCGGCGTAACAGTTCAAAAACTGTTTCAAACAGGAACGGCAACACCCGAAGAAGTTCTGGAAACAGGCGTGAATCCCGATTATATCTACGCTCCGGCTTTAGCCGAAAATATACGGATGGCTAAATATCTACCGGAAAGCGAGATTGAAATCATTAACGTTTGGAAAGAAAAATTAAACATTAAATACGCTATTTTCGACCATGACGGAACCATATCAACGCTGCGCGAAGGATGGGAACAGATCATGGCGCCGATGATGATAAAAGCCATTATGGGCGACAATTACAAAGACGCCGAAATGAACCTCTATCGTCGGGTAGAAGAACGGGTCAACGAGTTCATTGATCAAACAACCGGCATACAAACGCTGGTGCAGATGAAAGGCTTGGTGGACATCGTCCGCGAGTTCGATTTTCTGCCGGAAGAAGAAATCCTTGACGAGTTCGGATATAAAAAGATGTACAATGACGAATTGCTGGAAATGGTTGTAGTCAGGGAGCGCAAGTACGCAAATGGAGAATTGTCTCTTGATGATTTGACCATCAAAAATTCCGTTTCTTTTGCGCAATTATTGTACGATGCCGGTATTCAACTGTACCTGGCAAGCGGAACCGATGAAGAGGATGTGGTAAAAGAAGCCCGCACGTTAGGATACGACCATCTTTTTGAAGGAAGAATCTTTGGTTCGGTGGGCGATGTTACCAAAGAAGCAAAAAGAATCGTATTGAATCGCATTTTAGATAAAATTGGCGCTGGCGCATCCACGCAGATTGTCACATTTGGCGATGGTCCGGTAGAAATACGGGAAACGCGCAAACGCGGAGGATTGACTGTAGGTCTGGCTACCAACGAATTGCGACGCTACGGATTGAATGTCAGGAAACGCGCGCGTTTGATAAAAGCCGGCGCCGACGTCGTCATCCCCGACTTTTCGCAATATGCAACGCTTCTGGAATTACTGAATATTCGGCGGTGAAAAGATGGCAAAGAATTTACAAATCCTGATACTGATTGGCGCTCCGGGTTCGGGGAAGTCTACTTTTGCGCGTTATTTTCTCCGCACGGAAGAAAACTGGATGCGTCTGTGCCGCGACGATTTTCGCGTGATGCAGTTCGCGTCAGGCAATCTGCCGCAGCACGAAGAAAAATTGATGGCAGACATGATTGACGCATCCATCGAAACGCTACTGCTCAAGCGCAGCAATGTATTGATAGACGCAACGCATTGCCGCCGAGAGTACATCGATCATTATATCGAGCGATTCAACCATCTGGCTGATATTTCGTTCAAACTGTTCGACGTGGATGCAGCAACGCTTGCCGAGCGTTGCGAAAAACGTTTCCAGAGTTCAGGCAAGTTGATTCCCGGCGTTGTATTGAAAAAGTTTATTTCCGAATTATCGATTCTGAAAAAAGAGTTTGATTTCTCGCCCCGACCGAAAATCGCTGCCCGCGTGCCTGTTATTATGCAGGACGCCGCCTTGCCCAAAGCCATCATTTGCGATCTGGATGGAACGCTCGCCCTGATGCGCAACCGCAGCCCGTTTGATGCAAGCCATTGCGACGAAGACGACCTCAACGAGCCGGTTGCCAAACTATTACAGACTTTTTACGCGAACAGTTACCAAATCCTGTTGCTTTCAGGGCGCGAAGACCGTTTCTATGAACCGACCGTTCGCTTCCTCGAAAAACACAACATTCTCTACCATCACCTTTGGATGCGCAAAACCAAAGATTTCCGCAAAGACGCCATCATCAAGAAAGAAATTTTTGAAGCGGAAATAGCAGGCAAATATTTTATCGACTTCGTGCTTGACGATCGCAACCAAGTAGTAGAGATGTGGCGCAAGGAACTCCGCTTGCCGTGCTTTCAGGTGAATTACGGGAATTTTTGAATATGCAAGTTGCACATTTTTTTCCCAATTTGTTTTTTGTATCAAAAATCTTTTTATTTTTGCCACGTGTTTAATATCGAAATAATATGTGTTTTTCACCGTCATTCAGTCAAGTAGAAAAAGCCGCAAAAAGCCCCTTTTTAGCGGCTCTGTTGGGCTATCTCCCTGCTGATGGCGTTTACCCCCCCCCAGCAATTTTCTGATTTACAGAGTGTTATAGGGAACTCCCCTTTAGATATATCATTTACCGCAGTCTGTAAGAAGTTGCATACAGCGGCGGTTTTTTTATTCCAAACGGACACCATTCCGCGAACTTCATACATGTCGCGAAATCTTTTCGGCATGTCGCAAAATGTTTTCGGCATGTCGCAAAAAGTTTTCGGCATAGCGCGAAAAGTTTTCGGCGCGTCGCGGAAACTTTTCGGCATGTCGCGGAAAGTTTCCCACGACTATTATCGGCAAATATTTTTATCAAAAATCATTATCATATCAAATCAAAAAAAATATCATGGCAAAAAAATCTTATATCCCGGCAAGCGATGAACAGTTTCTCGAATGGGCGAAAAATCTTGTGGTTTGCGCCACCGACAATGCAACGAAGTGGAAAGTAGGTGCGCCCGAAGCCTCCGTCAACGATCTTATTGACGACTTTGAAAACAAACTCGCAGCGGCGAAGAACCCCAATCGCGGAAAAGTGGACGTGATGAAAAAGCAAGAGGCGCGAAAAGTCCTCGAAAAAGAGTGCCGCATGTATGTTCAGGGTTTTCTGGCACGAAATCCTTACGTGACCAACCCCGACCGCGAAATGATGGGGCTGAACATCTACGACGTCACGCCCACGGTGGTACCCCCGCCAAGCGTCCCCGTGCAGGGCGACCTCTACTTTCCGGCTGCCGGATTGGTGGAAGTGAAAAATATCCGCGCCACAGGCGTTCAGGAGGACAAAAAAACGGTGCAGGGCGTGCGTATTTACTACGGAATTTTGGGTGCGCCCGACGAAAGCGGCAAGTTCCGCATCGAAAAGCCGCCCAAAACAGGCGACGACCTGCCACATTCGGTGTTTACGCGGCAAAAAAAGTACCGCTTCGACTTCACCGGCGAAAGCGGACGACAAATATTCTTCTGCCTCCGCTACGAAAACTCCAAAGGACAGGCAGGACCGTGGGGGAAAATTTTGCAGTCGTTTATTCCGTAAAAGACAGGTGGGTAAATCAAAAGAATTGTTAAATTAAAAAAAGTTTTAAAAGATGAAAATTAGTTTATTATCGGCTGCGTGCTTCATCTTCCTTTCGTGTGCCTGTTTTGCGCAGGATATTATCGTTACGCATGATTCAAAACGCATCAATGCCAAAGTGACAGAAGTGAATGAGGACAATATCAGGTACAAAAATTTTGATAATCTGGACGGGCCAGTGTATACGCTCCTGAAAAGCAATATTTCCACCATTGTTTATCAAAATGGACAAGTGGAAACGTTTACACAGGAAAACTCAAGACCCGCAGAGGCTACCCAGCCTGTGCCTGCTCAAAGGCAAAGAGCACAAACACCCGAACCAACCCGAATTGTGAGTTCGGGAAATATACTTGCCGACATGCAGACCTATAGTCCTGCATTATATGCACAATATAGAGCAGGAAAAAAGACGAATTTAACCGGTTGGATATTAGTAGGTAGTGGTGCAGTTTCAAACTTTTTTGGTATTGGATTTTATATTGCAAATGAAGAAGATGTTGTAATGAGAAAAACGGGTATAGCGTTAATTGCTGTAGGCAGTGCTTGTTTTGCAACAAGCATCCCAATGTTTATCATTGGAGGAAGCAAGAAAAGTAGTGCAATCAGAAATTTTAACAGGCAATATTATTCAACGCAACCTGCCTCTCATTTTCAGTTGAATGTGTATCCGAACAGAATAGGCGTAGCGTATACATTCTAAAAAGAATCTGAACTAATGTGAATCAATCCATCAATTCAATGAAAATCAAAATTTTAACAGTTTCATGCCTCATTTTCTTTGCATGCTCATGCTTTGCACAGGATATCATCGTTACGAAGGATGCAAAACGCATTGATGCCAAAGTTACGGAAGTGAACGTGGATAATATCAGATACAAAAGATTTGATAATCCTGACGGTCCATTATATACGGTATCGAAAAAAAATATAGCATCCATCATTTATCAGAACGGGCAGGTGGAGGCGTTTACATCAGAAACAACGCAGACAACGCAGGCAACCAGGCAAACAACCGCCACTACAAGCACGCGACCGGCAAGCAATACCCAAACACGTACCACAACGTCAGCGCAGGATGAAGATCCTTACACAATTAATTTTCTAAAAGACAATTCAAGCGCAAGTCGCCCAACAAATCCTCAAACAAGCGCCACTACAAGCACAACGAATACCCGAACGAGCACCACCACTGCGAAAAAAGTTCAGCCAGAACCTGAAAAGAAAGAGGTTGCGGGTACGATTTGTCAATATTGTAATGGTACAAAAACGATTGTGTGTTTTACTTGCAACGGAACGGGCGGACATTATAATTTCAATCCATTTAATGGTGCTTCCACTTTTGTGAATTGTATAACATGCGGTGGGTATAAATATTTATGGTGTTCGTGCATAGGTGTAGGAGCTTTTACGGCGGTTAGAACCGGTGTGAGAGAGGGAGGTAGCGGCGGCGGGCAAGTTCGGCAGCCGCCACCACCCGAAGAACGTGGCGGTACCAAAAGGGTAACATGTACTTTATGTAACGGTACAGGCAAAAGCCCAACAAAGATATTCCCGCCTCAATATACGCTATATCCCACATTAATGGATAAACGTTGCGAAATTTGCGGCGATATAGAAAGTCATTCTCACGGCACTTGTCCGAGTTGCAGAGGAAGGGGTTATACAGAAAGTATTGTCTGGTAATGACGTACCCCAAACAGATTTGGCTGCGCCGAGCCCGTTGGGGTTCTCCCTTCGGTCGAAATGACGGCGCTCACCAAAAAAAGAGGGGAAAAGTTGCGGCGGCGAAACCGCCGGAACATTTCACCTTTTCCCTAGCATAATTCTCGTTTCCAGTTCCAC
>Ga0099364_10008561_pt1 | contig 14378 bp, 9 predicted proteins | sample TergutTh196P3_FD_73070 | JGI IMG/M metagenome (GOLD analysis project Ga0099364, IMG submission 73070) | Microcerotermes parvus P3 segment gut microbial communities from Pointe-Noire, Republic of the Congo - Th196 P3 | ecosystem: Host-associated > Arthropoda: Insects > Digestive system > Gut ... | reverse complement strand
CTATATTGCGAAAGGGTATAATGACTTCAAGGCCAATGCCGGCAAGTCGAAAAAAATTGTACTCGTTCACGAAAACTGGGAGAAAGTCGACGGGATACCGTATGCAATCGACCGTACAGAAAAAGACCTGACACTGAAGCAAATAACGGAGGCGGCTATTGAAACGCTTACGCGAGATAACAACAAAGGATTTTTCCTGATGCTCGAAGCCGGACGTATCGACTGGGCATGCCATGCGAACGATGGCGCTACTTCAATTGAGGAAGTTATAGATTTGGATGAAGCCGTAAAAGTAGCCTACGAATTTTATATGAAACGCCCGAAAGAGACCTTGATTGTCATATCAGCCGACCACGAGACGGGAGGGCTGACCGCAGGCAAAGGCAGTATGAATCTTCTCGTTTTGAAAAATCAAAAAATGTCGCAAGACAAGCTGACAGAACAAATCAGGGAATTATCGTCATCAAAAAACGGAATTGTATCCTGGGAGGATGTGAAAAATCTGCTGACCGAGACCATGGGGTTCTGGAAAGAAATTCCTGTCAACTGGGAACGTGAAAAGATACTTCGCGATGCTTACGAAGAAACATTCGCCCCAAGAGCATATTCACGCGAACGCAATTATTCGTTGATTTCCACCAGAGCGAAACAGGTGATTAATGATATTGCCGGACTTGGTTGGTCGACAGGCTCACATTCGGCAGGTTTTGTGCCGGTTTTTGCTATAGGGGCGGGTCAGGAACAATTTAAAAGCAAAATGCACATTTCAGACATTCCTGAAATTATTTCAAAAGTAGCTAATTATTAAATATAATGCAATGAAAGTCAAATGTTTATTAGGATTATTATTACCGGTTTTATGGTCGTGTTCAGGGAAACAGCCGGAAGGTGATGCGAAGTATTTCGATGCGAAATACATCAAGCAAGTGATGAACAAGGCGGCTATGTGGCAGGTTGCGAATCCGTTGCATAGTCAAAAAGACTGGACAAACGGCGCTTTTTATGCCGGCATGTTTGCCGCGTGGGAGACTACCAAGTCGAAACCCATCTATGATGCGATGATGGCCATGGCGCGCGATTCCAATCAATGGCTGCCCGGACGCCGCTGGTATCATGCCGACGACCATGTGATAGCCCAGACATACATGGATTTGTACCGCACGGAGAAAAATAAAAAGCAGGAAATGTTGCAACCGACAATTGACACACTACTCAAGTTTATCTCCCAACCCTATCCGTTCCGGGGGGTTGAGGTCATCAAATGGTGGTGGTGCGACGCTTTGTTTATGGGGCCGCCCACGCTTGTGAAGTTTGGCCTGACTACGAGCGAAAAACGCTTCATGGAAGCTAATGACCTGTATTATCAGGAATGTTACGACTTGCTATATAATAAATCGGAACGTCTGTTCGCCCGCGATTTGTATTATGTCATCAAAGGCGACAGTACCGACCGCTACGAAGCCAACGGCAAACTCATCTTCTGGTCGCGCGGCAACGGCTGGGTGATGGGCGGTCTTGTTCGTTTACTGAAAGAGTTACCCAAAGACTATCCGAAGCGTCCGTTTTATGAACAACTATATAAAGATATGTGCGCGCGCGTGACGGAGTTGCAACAAGCCGATGGACTGTGGCGCGCCAGCCTGTTAGACCCTGATTCATACCCCGGCGGCGAAGTGAGCGGTTCGGGCTTTTTCTGTTACGCCCTCGCCTGGGGCGTCAATAACGGACTGTTAGATGCCCAAAAATATCGTCCTGTCGCCGAAAAAGCATGGATAGGACTCAATAAATGCGTAAACGAAGAAGGCAAATTAGGTTGGGTACAACCCATTGGCGCCGACCCCCGCCGTAACTTCAACGCCGATAGTTGGGAAGTTTACGGTACCGGCGCTTTCCTGCTGGCCGGCAGCGAGATCATCAAACTGAAATAAATAGTGAACACACAATCACTTCAACCTATCATCAACTTCCTTTGGACCGTTGCCGATGATGTTTTGGTAAATGTCTATCAAAAAGGGAAATACAAGGATGTAATTTTGCCGATGATAGTCATTCGTCGGTTAGATTTGCTGTTGGAACCTACTAAGGAACAGGTGCTGAAAACATTTGAGACCTATAAATCGAAACTTCATAATTTAGACAGTCTGTTAACAAATGTAAAACATGGCTCCGGACTGGCATTTTATAACACATCCGTATTTACGTTGAAAAAACTGTTAGATGACCCTAAAAACTTGCGAAGTAATTTCGAAAATTACTTGACCGGATTTTCGGAAAACGTGCAGGATATAATCAACAAATTCAAGTTTCGGAACGAGATAGAGACGTTGGACGAAGCGCAGATTCTTTTTTCTCTCATCGAAAAATTTTGTTCACCGAAGATAGAGTTGCATCCTGACAAGCTACCCCCCTTGGCTATGGGGTATGTGTACGAAGACCTTGTACGACGGTTCAACGAAGAAAACAATGAAGAAGCGGGGGAACATTTTACCCCGAGGGAAATCATTGACCTGATGACGCACCTTGTCTTCCTGCCGGTAAAAGAAAAGATAAAAAAAGGCGCATACCTGATTTACGACCCCTGCGTGGGTAGTGGCGGCATGTTGACCATTGCCAAACAATTCATCCTCGACCCCGAAGGCCCTATAAAAAGCGAAGCGACCGTTCACCTTTATGGACAAGAGAGCACACCTTTTATTTATGCGACTTGCAAAAGCGATATGCTGATAAAAGGCGAAGACCCGGATAAGATTGTGTATGGCAGCACTTTGAGCGCTTATGGCTTTAACGAAGGATTGAAGTTCGACTTCATGCTCACCAATCCCCCCTACGGCAAAACCTGGGCACCCGACAAGAAAGCGTTAAGTGTTGGGCTTAAAGGCGCTATCATCGACAAGCGTTTTATGTTGAAAGGTTGTTATAACGATCAAGCCGTTACAAGTCGTGTTAACGATGGACAGCTAATGTTTGTTTTGCATTTGCTTAGCAAAATGAAAGATACCGATCTGGGTAGCCGTATTGCTTCTGTACACAACGGCTCGGCGCTGTTTACGGGCGATGCAGGGCAGGGCGAGAGCGAAATACGCAGGTACATTATTGAGAACGATTTTCTGGAAGCAATTGTAGCGTTACCTGACGACATGTTTTACAATACCGGCATTCCGACTTATATCTTTGTGATGACGAACCGCAAAGCGCCCGACCGTAAAGGGAAAATACAGCTGATAAACGCTACCGATGAGCGCTTTTACAGAAAGATGCGCAAATCGTTAGGCAAAAAGAGAGTAGAATTTAAACCGGAAAACATCGCAGAGATCGTAAATATTTATACCAGTTTTGAAGAAAACGAATACAGTAAAATATACGACAATCAAGAGTTTGGATACGCTCAAATAACCGTTCACCGCCCTTTGCGCGACGAGAAGGGCAAAGTGATTACCGACACCAAAGGCCGCCCCAAACCCGACCCCAAGCTGAATGACGTAGAGAATATCCCGCTCAAAGAAGACATCGGAGACTTTTTCAACCGTGAGGTATTACCTTATGCAACTGACGCCTGGTGGGACGCAAAAGAGACAAAAACAGGCTATGAAATCAACTTTGCCAACTATTTCTACAAGTACAAGCCACCCCGTTCAACGGCTGACATTGCAAAAGACATCCTGGCGATTGAAAAGGAAACCGAAACGCTCTTGAAGGAGATAATTGAATCATAACTGATTATCATGTCACGCAATATATCCATAAATAATAAGCCTCATAGAGGCGATATATACCTAATTGCCAGCGCTACCTACGGACATATATCTGCAAGAGAAGTCCCACAGGGACGACACTTCACTAACCGCAGGTCACAACCTACAGTTACAGCCGATGTACACCCAGTCCCACAGGGACGACACTCTACTAACCGCAGGTTTCAACCTGCGGTTACACCAGATGTACAGCCCCACTCCCCCCCAGTCCCGCAGGGACGACACTCTACTAACCGCAGGTTTCAACCTGCGGTTACAGCAGATGTACCAGCGACAATGGCTGCGGCTGCGGCAGTGGCAGTGGCGACCTACCCTAACAATACCATACTATGAGTTACATACAACTTCTCATCCATGCTGTGCTACGTACATACAAGAGTGAAAAAACACTTCCTATGGATGACCGTATAAAATTCCTATATCAAGAAATATGGGGTATCATTAAAAATAAAGGAGGTTACCTGTATCGTATCAATTCGATGAGCGACCATGTACATATTCTGTTCACGATGCCTCCAACAATAGCGCTTTCCGAGTTCATGCAAGCAATCAAAGCGTCTACAAGTAAAATTATTAAATCTCAAGAAGGGTTTGAGAAATTTAAAGCATGGGGTGTCGGTTACGCAGCCCTTTCTTACAGTTTGAGAGATAAGGATATGATTGTCAAATACATTATCAACCAACAGGCACATCATAAAAAAGTAATATTTAAAGATGAATACAAAGCATTTATCAAAGAAATGGGATTGGAGTTTGATGTACGTGATTGGGACAGATAATAACGGTACTGTAGGAATTTGCAGCTTACAAGCCTCGCAGAGGCGACACTTTATTAACCGTAGGTGCAACCTACGGATAGGACATATGACACGGATAGGTCACAGGACACGGATAGGACAGATAAGATGGAAAAGAAAATAAAATATAAAGAAACAAGTATAACGTGGATGCCACAAATCCCTGCCCACTGGGAAATACTTCGTATAAAAAATCTGTTTCAGGAAGTCGATGAACGTAGCGAAACAGGCGATGAGGAACTGCTGTCCGTTTCTCAATATACCGGCGTTACGCTCAAAAGAGAGAATTTGGAAAATGAGCATGACCATTTGACTCATGCAGCAAGTTTAATTGGTTATAAGAAAGTGAACGCAGGGAATTTGATTATTAATATCATGGGGGCGTGGAATGGACGACTTGGTATCTCTTTATATGATGGAATAACTAGCCCGTCTTACTGTGTTTATAGAATAAAAGGTAATAATAATCCTTTTTACTTTGGCTATCTTTTCAGGACAAATCTATTTATTTCAGCGTTTATAAAAAACTCTACCGGAATAGGAACCGGATATTTACGTTTATATACGGATAAGTTTTTCGGTATTTACTCATTTGTACCTCCCAAAGATGAGCAAGACCTGATTGTCCGATACATCAAAGTCAAAGATGCAAAAATCGACCGTTTTATCCAAAAGAAACAACGGGTGATTGAACTGTTGAAAGAGCAAAGGCAATGTATTATTTCTAAATCTTTTTTCACATGGGAAGGTACAAATAGACAAAAGAAATCGAATAATATTGATTGGGTGAGATCTGCAATCAAAAGATTAGTAAAAATTAAAATAACTGATGGCCCGCATGAAAGCCCTGTTTTTTCAGAAGAGGGTATTCCTTTTGTATCTGCTGAAGCGTCATGTGATGGAAAAATTGATTTGACAAAAAAAAGATGCAATATATCTGTAGAACGTCATAAAGAATACTGTTTAAAGGCAAAACCCCAAAAAGGTGACTTGTTAATGGTAAAATCCGGTTCAACAACAGGGAAAATTGCTATTGTTGATTTTGATGAAGAGTTCAGTATTTGGTCGCCTCTTGCTTTAATCAGACCCAATGAATTAGTCTCAAATGTATATTTATTTTATTTTTTATGTTCTGAGTACTTTCAGGAGCAAGTAAAAAAAAATTGGTCATTTGGAACACAACCCAATATAGGTATGGGAAAAATTGAGCAATTGAAAATTTTTTATCCGGAGGCAATTTCCGAGCAGCATCAAATCGTTTCCCGCATCAAAGCAGAAACCGCAGTCATCGACATTGCCATAACAAAAGCCGAAAAGGAAATAGCGTTGGTAAAAGAATACAAAGAAGCGATGATTTTAGAGGCTGTAACCGGAAAAATTGTATATTTGCAAAAAAATAATCAAACGATGCAAACTTTAGACACATCCTACCGATAGGTTTTCAGTATAAATCAATAAGTTATGGAAAGAATAGATATTTCAGCGATCGATATAAGAGACTATGCCCTGAGTCAAAAGTGGACGCTTGTAAAAGAAGCCTTAAATGATGGACTGTTTGTGCTCAACAGCCCAAATGATGATTACATGCAGTTATCCGTTCCCAAAGATGAGGCGTCGTCTTATTTTCAGGAAATGGCGAGTATAGCGCTAAAAAAACTGGCAAACCTTTATGACTTCTCATTTCAGCAAATGATGGAAAAAATCAGAGAAGTCAACGATGATGTGATTTGTTTGCGCTATTTTTCTGATAATAAGAATGTAAATTCTATCTCTTTTGAAAAAGCGTTTGAAGCTATTTCGTCAACCCGACAAATGTTATTGTCGGCAGCGACTTCAGTGGTTGCACCTGCGTTATATTATACAAAACTGAATCGTAAGGAACCGCAGGAATTGATTAAAAAAACCCGATTCCGCCATACGCAAGAAGGAAGTTTAATTTTGAGGATATCACATCCTTGTGAGATAAACAACTGTAAAGACTTGTTTGACGAACAATACGATAAACCTTTTAGCCGGAAAGCTTTTGAACTCGTGAACCTTTCGGCGGAAAAAATTTCAAACGCCATAGAAGCCGATGATATTTCAACCCTGTTTGACGAAGAAAAAAACAGTAAGACACCAACCATAAGCTATAATTTGTGTGATGCATTCTCGAATTTGTTTGATGATGAACGTGAAATCCCTTTCCAACTTATTTTCAATTGGAGTAAATCATCATTACGAAAGCTATCTCAACCGCGCAACACTCACCAAGTGAGTTTCCCATATTATAGCAAATCGAAAGTAGAAGAGGTAAAATCTTTTTTTGAACCCCCTAAAAGAGACTTTTTGCAAGCAGAAACGTTTACAGGAACGGTTGACACTTTAGACGGCGACGTTGGAGAAGATGACCAAAGATTTGGCTCTGTTACGTTAACCGTTTTTTATCAGGGCGAGACTTTTAAATCAAAAGTAAACTTATCGACCGAGCAATATGAAATAGCGCTCGATGCGCATCGGAAAGGAAAAGCTATAGTTAAAATTGTAGGCGATTTACAAAGAAGTAAACGCAGTCAATCTATTGAGAATGTACAGAGTTTTAATCTCGTTTAAATTTTTTGTATAAACGTATAATCATGATACAGTCAATTGAATTAAAAAACTTCAAATGTATAAAGAGAAAATATTTTCCGCTACGAAAATTGAATCTTTTGTTAGGATTAAACGGGTCCGGTAAATCATCGTTTATACAGTCGTTGTTGCTTTTGCGTCAGTCGGATGAACTGAAATCAAAAGGAAGGCTTACGTTAAATGGGCTACCCAATGGGTATGTGAATCTGGGAACGTCAAAAGATGTATTCTATCAATATGCAAAAAAAGAGGATACAATTGATGTCTCGCTTCAATTTAAAGGGCAAGAAGCATTAGAAATTAATTTCGTTTATGAGTTTGAATCCGATATTTTAAAAACTAAAAATTTGAGCCACCCTTTATCAATGGGACAGTATCATAATTTCTTTTTAAATCACGGATCTGATTCTTTATTCAGCAGTAATTTTCAATACCTCAGCGTTAATAGAGTACACCCAAAATCCATCCATGAAAAAAGTTTTCATAATGTAGAAAGACTCAGAAATATTGGGAACTATGGTCAGTATACGACACATTTTATAGAAACATTTGGTAATGAAGAAATTAGGTTTGATAATTTGATTCATAAAGATTCCCATATCAAAGACGAAGCGCTGGAGACAAAAATTGTAAATAAAACTTTAATCAATCAAATCAACCTTTGGATGGGTGAAATATCGCCGGGCGTAAATATCAGAACGACTTCTATCTCTTCCGACGAAGTATTATTGGAGTATGTCTACAAACAACCCAACTTCGGGAATACGAATCGTTTTAAGCCGGATAATGTCGGTTTTGGAATCTCGTATGCACTCCATGTGGTGACCGCCTTATTAGCTTCCAGACCCGGAGAGTTGATAATCATCGAAAATCCTGAATCGCGTATTCACCCAAGAGGGCAAGCCGAATTGGGAAAATTGATAGCATTAGTTGCACAAAACGATGTTCAGCTAATAATCGAATCCCATAGCGAGCACATTATTAATGGCATTCGCGTCGCAATCAAGGATAACCCGTCACTGAAAGACGACACTATCTTTTTTTACTTTGACAGGATAATCACCGAAAGCGAGCAATATTCAAAAATCACAAATATCGAAATCGACTGGAATGGAGAACTGAGCGAATATCCTGTGAATATGTTAGACGAATGGAGTAATCTACTTTTACAATTACTGTGATGTATCATTTCATACATATTAAAAGAAAAATTTGATAAATGAATATGACGACCGACACGACAGAAAAAGGCTTTGAACAGCACATCACCCAATATTTGTGCCTCGTAAACGGCTTTTATGAGAGCCATTACAGCGGGTATAACCGGACGGAGTGCGTGGATGAACGCTTGCTTTTCGACTTCCTGCTGAAAACGCAGGAAAAGGAAATGAAGAAATTGCAGGCCGTTCATGGTAATCTATTGGAAAGCAAACTATTGTATCGTATCAACCAACAAATCAAGTCGGTAGGAATTATTGAGGTTCTACGAAAAGGAATTACAGATAATAATTTGAAACTCAAACTGTTATACGATAAGCCCGTTTCTATTCTGAATATGAATGATATGGAACGGTATGAACAAAACATCTTCTCGGTGACGCGACAGTTGCATTATAGCCTCAAAAATGATAATTCGCTTGATTTAGCTCTTTTCATCAATGGATTACCTGTCGTCACCTTGGAATTGAAAAACGAACTGACAAAACAATCCGTTATCGATGCTATCCATCAATATAAAACTAATCGCGACCCGAAAGAAGAGCTTTTTCGTTTTGCGCGCTGTTTAGTTCATTTTGCCGTAGATACCGAACAGGTGTGGATGACTACGCATCTCCAAGGGAATGAAACAAGTTTTCTGCCTTTTAATAAAGGTTACAACAACGGAGCGGGAAACCCGCCTAACGAAGGAATTAAGACCGATTACCTGTGGAAAGAGATTTTAACGAAAGAGAACCTTACCCATATCATTCTGAATTACACACAGTTGGTAGATGAAGAAAAGGAAAAGATTCTGCCCAATGGAAAAATAAAGAAAGAAAAGGTGAAGAAACTGATTTTCCCCCGCTATCACCAATGGGATGTAGTCCACAAACTGCTGCACAGCGTAAAAGAGAGCGGTCCAGGGAAACGTTATCTGATACAACACTCGGCAGGTTCCGGTAAAAGCCACTCTATTAGCTGGTTAGCGCACCAATTAGTGGGATTGTACGACAAGACAAACACCCACACTGTTTTCGATTCTGTGATCGTTGTGACAGACCGCAAAGTGTTGGATGCCCAGATTCGGGGTAACATCAAACAGTTCGAACAAGTGAAAGGAGTTGTGGAAGCTATTACGGAAAGCAGCAAGCAGTTGAAATCCGCCCTGGAAGAAGGTAAAAAGATCATTATCACTACGATACAAAAATTCCCTTACATCGTCAATGAGATTGGAGAATTACCCGGAAACACTTTTGCTATTATCATTGATGAGGCGCACAGCAGCCAAAGCGGAAACGCAGCCGGGAAATTAAACATCACCCTTGCAAAAGAGACTGAGTACGAAACCCCGGATGAAGAATGGACAGATGAGGATGAGATAGTAGCTATCGTGAAAGGCAGAAAAATGCTGCCGAATGCAGCCTATTTTGCATTTACGGCGACACCTAAAAGTAAAACGCTCGAATTGTTCGGAGAGAAATACCCGGACGGCGACAAGGAGAAATTTAAGGCTTTTCACCTTTATTCGATGCGACAAGCAATTGAAGAAAAATTTATCTTGGACGTGCTGCAAAACTACACTACCTGGCAAAGCTATTATTCATTGCTTAAAACGATTACGGACGACCCCGCCTACGATAAAATAAAAGCCCAAAAGAAATTGAAAGCGTATGTAGAAAGGCATCCATACGCTATAACTACAAAAACAGCCGTTATGATTGAACATTTTATGGATAGCGTGATATCTAAGCGCAAAATCAACGGATTAGCAAAGGCGATGGTCGTAACCGGAAGTCGTAAAAATGCCGTTCAATACAAAAAGGCTTTTGACAAATATCTGGCGGAAAAAGGTTATCCCTACAAAGCGATTGTCGCTTTTTCGGGCGACATCGACGGCGAAACGGAAGCCTCATTGAACCGGTTTTCGAGCGCCGCCATTACTGATGAATTCATGGAGGCAGACAATCGATTTTTGATTGTCGCCGACAAGTTTCAAACCGGCTTCGACCAACCGCTCCTGCATACGATGTATGTAGATAAAAAATTGGGTGGCGTCAATGCCGTGCAAACACTATCGCGCCTCAATCGGAATTATCAGGGCAAAAAAGACACCTTCATCTTGGATTTCGTCAATGAGGCGGAAGAAATAAAAAAGTCATTTGACCCGTTTTACGAGACAACCATCCTTGGCGAAGCGACTGACCCGAACAAATTGTTTGACTTACAAGAATCTTTAGATGCTTTTCAAGTCTATACGCCCGAACAGGTACGGGATTTTTCCGACAAACTTATCTCAAATGCTACCGTCGACCGGTTACATGCCATTTTAGATGAGGCGGCCCATGTTTTCAAAACCGCTCTCACGGAAGAATATCAGGACGACTTCCGCAGCAAATGCAAGTCGTACATTCGTTTATATTCGTTTTTGTCACAGTTGGTATCGTTTGTCAATCCTTATTTGGAAAGACTTTATATTCTTCTTAGTCATTTGCAAAACAAACTTGTCAAACCGGATGGCGATGATTTGGCGCAGGGGATATTAGATTACGTCGACATGGATAGCTACCGACTGCAACGTATCGGAGAACAATCTATTCACCTGGAGCAAGGCGATGAATTGAAACCTGTTGCGACAGAAATCGGACGTACTGTCAATAACCCCGAAATGGAATATCTATCCAATATCGTTAAAGCGTTCAATGAGCGATTCGGAACAACTTTTACAAACGAGGACAAGGTGCGAAAAATGGCCGATGAGTTGATTCACGACGTAGCCAATGATCATGAATTTGTGAATGCTTATACGTATTCCGACATTCAAAATGCGCAGATTACATTTGAAGAAGTCCTGAAACGCAAGCTGATAGACCATATTGAAAGCAATTTTGAAGTGTTCAGAGAGTATAATGACAACAAAGAATTTCGGGATTTCTTTGCAGGTACAATGTTTAAAATCATGCAAAGCGATTTCGCTAAATATAATTATTCCTATAGTATTAAATTTTAAATCTTAAGCATATGAAATGGTTTGTAAAAGTTCTGAATCAATATGCCGACTTTAAAGGGCGGGCAGGCAGGGAGGAGTATTGGATGTTTTTCCTGATTAATATCCTTGCGACTTTTGCGATTGGAGTTATCGGATTCGGCATAATGATGCAGACGGAAAAAATTGGCGCGGCAGTTTTGCCTCTTGTATACTCGATGGCTGTGTTGATTCCATCTTGTGCCGTTACTATCCGACGTTTGCACGATACCGGCCGAAAGGCATGGTTCTCTCTTGTCGGCCTGATCCCCGTAATTGGCGGGATATGGCTATTGGTCGTTTTAATATCGAAAGGCGTACCGAATGAAAACAAATATGGAAAAAAACCCGCTAAAATTTCTTCTTCCCATTATTATAGAAGAAGATCAGCAGCGGTAGCTTTGATTTTATCATCTGCTCTTTGGTTGTTTTCATATTTACCGATATTTTATTTTTCGTCCGGTTGGGAAGATAGCCAAATAATTTCAGCGCTGCTTCCGGTTGGTCTGATCTTTACAGGCATATTGTTTTTCTCAAAGAGGATTTTCACTAAAGGTATAGCGTCATCTTTGATTATTCTGTCGGCTGTTTGGCTTTTCAGGGATGTTTTGGAGATACGGGAAATATATGCTTATTTATTTTTAGACTTCAACATACTTCTATTAATCAGTCAGTTTGTTTTTTTAATACCTGTCGCCTTATTCTTATCCGGCTTCTATATCCTTATTAAAAAAACCGACCGGACAGTGCCGGCTTGTTTGTTGTTTGCGGGTTCATTTATATGGATTTTTAATATTATTTGGGAATTAATCCAAATTTCTATTCCCCTGTATGATACATCCGATATCTTATCCTTGTTGAATAATACCTCCGCTTTTTTATACTTGTTGAGTACTACAATCTCGATTGTAGTCCCTGTCTCTTTATTGGTTTTTGCCCGTACTTTATTGTCGAGAGAGAAATCGGTAAAAGATTCTAAATATGTTTACGATAGTAAATCGAACGAGCCGGTTTCGAAAAAAACCCGTTCTGAACCCGACAGAAGATTGGATGACAACCGTACCGTCGTAGGGATAGCACAGCCGGAAACCGATAGAAAAACCGAACCGATTATCCAGTCGGAAACCGGTTGGGACGTTAAACCTGTAACTGTCGAAGAAGTCAACCCGTATAGCCGACCTGAAGTCGGAAGGAAAGTTGACCCAACTTTACAGTCGGAAACTGACAGGGAAATCGATCCTATTACACAACAGGAAGCCGGTCAGAAAGTCGAACCAACTGTACAACCAGAGACCAGTCGGAAAGTCGAACCAACTGCACCACCGGAAGACGTTCAGAAAGTCGAACCGACTGCACCACCGGAAGATGTTCAGAAAGTCGAACCGACTGCACCACCGGAAGATGTTCAGAAAGTTGAACCGATTGCACCACCGGAAGATGTTCAGAAAGTTGAACCGATTGCACCACCGGAAGACGTTCAGAAAGTAGAACCGATTGCACCACCGGAAGACAGTAAGAAAGTAGAACCGATTGCACCACCGGAAGACAGTAGGAAAGTAGAACCGATTGCACCACCGGAAACTATCCGAAAAGTTGAAATTAGTCAAACTCGCTTACAGCCTGTAGTAAGCGAAAATCGCAGAAAAGTGGCATTCCTGCGTGAAGATAAGGATGATAAAAACATTTGGGTCGTCTATAAAGCCCCATCGAAAGTGGATGCAATGGCGTTCCTTTCAAAGATAGCTGTTGACAAGCCTTCGTACTATGTTGTAATAGAGACCCCTGAAGGAAATTTCGGAAGGGATAAAGATGGAATTTACCAGGAATAATCACTTAAGACCCTGCAAATTCCATTAGGAACGCTTTGATGAAACCATCAATCTTTCCGTCCATGACGCCGTTTACATCGGATGTCTGGTGATTGGTGCGATGGTCTTTGACACGGCGGTCGTCAAACACATAGCTGCGTATCTGCGAACCCCATTCGATTTTCATTTTACCTGCTTCAATCTTTGCTTTTTCTGCTAAACGATGTTGCATCTCTTTGTCGTAAAGTATTGAACGCAACTGACGCAGGGCGTTTTCGCGATTTTTAGGCTGGTCGCGTGTCTCTGTATTTTCTATCAATATTTCTTCCGCTTCGCCTGTGTAGGGGTCTTTAAATTGATAGCGCAGGCGGACGCCTGATTCAACCTTATTGACATTCTGTCCGCCAGCGCCGCTCGACCGGAATGTATCCCATGATAGGTTCGCTTGTTGGATGTTGACCTCAATGGTATCGTCAACAAGCGGTGTGACAAATACGGAGGCAAAGGATGTCATCCGTTTCCCCTGCGCATTAAAAGGCGAAACGCGAACTAAACGGTGTACGCCATTTTCTCCTTTCAGGTAACCGTACGCATAATCGCCTTCGACCTGCATGGTAACCGTTTTTATACCAGCTTCGTCGCCGTCTAACAGGTTGCTTATTGTCAACTTGTATTTGTTCGATTCGCCCCAGCGCATATACATACGCATTAGCATCGAAGCCCAGTCCTGACTTTCCGTCCCGCCCGCTCCCGAATTAATTTTCAATACGCAACTCATCTGGTCGGCCTCTTCGCGAAGCATGTTGCGGAACTCCAGGTTTTCTATTAACTCTTTCGCCCTTAAAAAAGCAGCATCTACTTCTTCCTCGTCTGTGATGCCTTCTTTCACAAATTCAAAAGCAAGGTTCAACTCTTCCGTTGCATCATGCACTTCCTTGTAGAGGTCAATCCATTTTTTCAAGGCTTTTACCTGCTGCATTTGCGCTTCGGCACGTTTAGTATCATCCCAGAAAAAAGGATCATGCGTACGCAATTCTTCTTCTTCTAATTGAACAGACATCGTATCGATGTCAAAGAAACCTCCTCAACGCTAACTCGCGTTCCAACAGGTCTTTAAGTTGGTCTGATGTAATCATAAAATAGTTTTCAGTTTTCAGTTTTCAGTTTTCAGTTTTCAGTTTTCAGTTTT
>Ga0099364_10008560_pt1 | contig 14379 bp, 14 predicted proteins | sample TergutTh196P3_FD_73070 | JGI IMG/M metagenome (GOLD analysis project Ga0099364, IMG submission 73070) | Microcerotermes parvus P3 segment gut microbial communities from Pointe-Noire, Republic of the Congo - Th196 P3 | ecosystem: Host-associated > Arthropoda: Insects > Digestive system > Gut ... | reverse complement strand
TTCGCTATCGTCGCCGCTTGAGCTTGCCGAATCGTTGCTTCCGGCATCGTCATTGTTCGCGTCCGCGGGAGTTTCGTCTCCGCCCGTTTCTCCGCCGTTCGCTTCGGGAGCGGCAGCTTCAGGCTCGGGTTCGGGAGGCGAATCAAACAGAGCCGTAACTTCTATTTCAGATATATTTAAGTTTCCTGTCGGGAACACGGCTTTTATAACGTGCGTTCCCGCAGTCATGTCTATTTCCCCCACTTCAAATAAATCATACGCCTGCCAGTCTTCCTGCCTCGCGTTTTCGGACGCGCCTATTAACTCGTCGTTATAGTAAAGCTCGACGTTGCCCGGAGTTCCCGAGCCCGAAGCGAGATGCGCTTCGAATTTGTATTTGCCGCCTACTTCGACGTTGACGGTGTACTGAACCCATTCGCCCGCGTTTATCCAGCCGATATTACCCGACTCCGTCTGCGGCCCTCCGGCTTCCTCCATTTCCGGGCGCGCGGTGTAATCGCCGTCCGTTCCGGTTTCGTAATAATCGTCGCTGTCGAAATCCGTCGCGTAAATTATGCTTTTGCCGTACCCGATTTTAATATCGGTGTACGGCGCGGCGGTTACGGCGACGGACGCCGCAAAAACCAATACCGTTGCAAGTATTACCGCAAAAATTCTTCTTGACATAATAAATTCTCCTTTTCTGATTTAAATTAATTAAAATAAGACTGATAATTCAAATATTTTATATTGAATTATATATAAATTTAAATCATATTTATTATATTGTAATGAACAAAAAGCAAATAAATTTAATCACGAGTTACGCAATTAGTTTAAATTTGCGGAAAAACCCTCTTTTTTAAAGAGGGTGGCAGTCGCGTAAGCGGCTGACGGGTGTTTTTGAAATTTTATATCGCGTACGGGGAGACGAAAACACCCGCCGTCTGCGGACGGCACCCTCTTTGCGAAAGAGGGCAAAGATAGTAAATACGTCAAGCGCGTAACTCGTGTTTAATATAAAATCCGCAAAATCCAGAAATTCTAATAGAATCTCCTCTGTTTCGACCTACTTTTTCTCAGGAGCGTAACCGATATATAAAAAGCGAAGAGTACCATGAATATAATGACGCTCGCGCGAAACCAAACCCCCGAAACCATGTCTCTGATTTGGTCGAGGATATTTAAAACCCCGCTTAACTCGACGTCCGCGTTTGAAATTAAATTAACGCTCCCCGCAACTTCGCCGTTATATAAAACGGTGACTCTGCCCATCACGTCGCCTTTCGTCACCGGCGCGACGAGAAGCTCCTCGAAAATTTCAGTCTGCAGAACTATTACTTCGTCCTCGTCCGCGTTCTTCGGCATAAGAACGGAAATCTCGCCGTCGGGCGCGAGGGTTATTTCGTCCCTGTTCGCCGAAAGCTTTACGCCGACCGTCTGTATAACGCTCGCCCTGTCTATTATCGTCCTGTAGGAATACAGCGAAAAAACCCAGTCGAATAAAGACTGCATATCCGGGAAACAGTTAAGCCTGACGTTGTCCGTTCCCGGTATGGGAGTCTGAGGCGAACCCATCACTATGCCAAGATAGGAAAGCCCCGACTGTTCGGCGAGGGTCGTAAGGCAAAGCCCGGCTTCTGTCGTCGAACCGTAATTTATCCCCCTCGCGTATTCGTAATAATACTGCGTAAACTGACCCTTCGATATAAAATGATTCCTGTTGTGGAGAATCCTCTCGCCCCGGGTTCTGTTCGTCGGTTCAATCGCGTAGCGCGCGGACGACGCTATGTCCATGAACTTCTGTATTTTACTCGCGTAGAAAACTATTTTCGACATATCCGTAACCGTCGTCGTCATGTCCGGGGAATGCATACCCGTCGGATTCGTAAAAACCGTGTTCGCGCAGCCCAGTTCAAGCGCTTTCTCGTTCATTTTTGCGACGAACGCCGCAACGGTTCCCGACGTATGTTCGGCGAGAGCGAGAGCCGCGTCGTTCGCCCCGCGCAGAAGCAGGGCGTAAAGCAAGTCCTCAACGCTGAAAACTTCGCCTTCGCTTACCCTCGGGTCAAGCGTGTTGCCTATGGTGTTCTGCACGACCTGTCTCGAAATCGAGACCTGACCGTCAAAATCCGAAACGTTTTCCAGAACTATAATCGCCGTCATGATTTTAACTGTAGACGCGGGATAAATAATTTTACCCGCGTTTTTCTCATAGACGATATCGCCGGTTACGGCGTCCATGATTACCGCCGCGTCCGCGGTAATATCCGGAGGATTTTCAAGACCCTCGGTATTGATATAGACGTTTACCCCCGCCGCGGCGGAGACGGCAAAGCCGGCAATATTAAATAAACTTAAAATAATTACGACGCTTATTATTCTTTTTGTATTTTTACGCATATTTTTAAATCAACGCTCCGTTTATAAATAGATATATATTATAATTATACACCCAAAACAAGATAATTTTATACAATAGCGCGCGATTTTCAAAATTTTTACCGTTTGTTAATTTTTACGTGATAAGATATATATATAAATTTAATCCAGATTCAGCTTATCAAGATTATCCCAGTCAATTTCGTTGTCGTCATAATATTCTCCGTTTTGGATTTGTTGTCTGGCAGTTTCCAATTCTATGGCTTCTGCGGGCGTTAGTTTAGTAAAATCCGCATCCCAGGCAAGAAAAAGTTTTTTTATTACTTCACAGGCGAAACGCTGTTCATTTTCAGGCATCATGTCAATTATCGAGACTATATCTCTTGTTATAGCGGTCATAGTAATATTTTCCTCCTATTCTTTATAGATTCCGCCGCGGGAATCAATTTTATTGACCATAAGTATTTTTACGTTATTTTGTATGATATATTCGTATATCACTCTGTACTTACCGACTCTTAAACGAAATTTATCAGCTGAACCGCTCATTTGCGCAATGTCGCCGGCAGGCGGAGTTTTGGCAAGTCCTTTAATTTTTTCTCTGATAAATTCTCTTGTGATTCTGTCATATCCCCGCAACGTCTTCAAAGCTGTTTTTGTGTGTTTTATTTCCAATTTTATTCACCGCCTTATTTTAATTATATAATAATTTAAGACAAATTTCAAGTATTATTTTCCGAAAGGCAAAGATAATTTTTATGAACGAAGAGAAAACAAATATATCAAATATCCCCGATACTATAGATATTATAAAAGTACCCGTTAAAAGCATAGTCGAGTTTATACTTCGCAACGGCGATATAGACGCGGGAAATTCAGAGTCGAATATATTCGACCTCGCCGTAAATTCCGCGGCCGTCCTCGGAGCGAAAGCTCACAGGAAAATCCAGAAGTCTAAATTTGAAGGCTATAAGAGCGAAGTCTCGCTTAACTGCGAGTTTGAGTTTAAAGACTTCGGCTTTAATATTAATCTCGGAGGGAGAGCCGACGGGATTTTCCCCGACGGGGATATTTTCTGCGTCGACGAAATAAAAACGTCGCTTACCCCTTTTGAATATATAGACGGCGGAAATATAATCCACTGGGGTCAGGCCATGTGCTACGCCTATATGCATACGCTCGACGTTTCCCAAGAAGCCCCCCTTGCTAAAGGGGGGAAGCGGCGAAGCCGCAGGGGGGATTCAAAAACGGCGCCTCCCCGAAGAATTAATGCGCAGATTACTTATTTTCAGCTTGAAACCGAAGAAATAAAAACCTACAAAAAAACTTTTGAATTTGACGAGCTTGAAACTTTTGTAAAAGATTTGGTCTGTAAATATGCGCTGTGGCTCAAAATGGAAAGAGACTGGAAAATTACCCGCAACGACTCGATTGATAAACTCGCTTTCCCGTTCGGTAAATACAGACCCGGTCAAAGAGAACTCGCCGCTTCCGTATACAGGGCGATTATCGCCGAAAAAAATCTGTTCGCGAACGCTCCGACCGGTATCGGCAAAACTATATCGACCGTTTTCCCCGCGATTAAATCTATGGCTCACAGTAATTCGGACAAGATTTTTTATCTTACGGCAAAAACCGTAACGAGACAGGCGGCATACGACGCGATTTATAAAATGCAGAAAACGGGATTGATGTTTAAAACCGTGACCGTTACGGCAAAAGATAAGATATGCTTTTTGTGCAGCAGAGGCGAAGAGAGAAGATGCGCGCCCGAATACTGCGAATACGCGAAAGGTCACTACGACAGGGTGAACGACGCGATGGAAGAAACGCTCAAAGACGAAAATAACAACGCAATCACCCGCGAAGTAATAGAGGTTTACGCCGAAAAACATAAAGTCTGCCCGTTTGAACTGTCTCTTGATTTGTCGCTGTATTCGGACGCGGTGATTTGCGATTATAATTATGCGTTCGACCCGGTAGTTTATCTGAAGCGTTTCTTTCAGTTTAATCACAATAAAAATTATATTTTTCTAATCGACGAAGCGCATAATTTAATAGACAGGGCGAGGGAAATATATTCGGCAGAATTAAAAAAATCGAAATTTTCTTCGCTCAAAAAATCAAAAGTAATAGATAAGAAATATAAGATTTTGAGAAAATCTGTCAGGGAAATAGATAAATATATGCTTGACTGCAAAAAACGCTGTCTCGCGCTTGATAATAACGGCGATAATTTTAATAAATATATAATTTTAAAAGAACATGAAAAAGACGAAGAATTTAAAAAATTTCTCGATTTATTGCGGCAGTTCAGAACCCAGACTGAAATATTTTTCAAAGAAAACAAAGATATCGCCGCGGCTTCCCCTCCCGAACTTAGGGAACAATATTTAGAATTGCTTCAGACTTATTTCGACGTGGTTTTATATCAGGTTATATTAAATTTATACGACGATAAATACATAACTTATATATCGGCCGAAGATTTTGACTTGAAAATAAAATTATTCTGCCTCGACCCGTCGTATCTAATCGGCGAAGCGTTAAAACGCGCGAAATCTTCGGTTATGTTTTCAGCGACTTTATCCCCTCTTGAATATTATCGCGAAATTTACGGCGGAGATATTCGGGAGGATAAAATATTTAATATCGCGTCGCCGTTTAACCGGGATAATTTATGTCTTATAGTCGGCTCTGATATTAAGACGAGATATAAAGACAGGGAGTCAAGCTATGAAAAAATCGCGAATTATATAAATATTCTCGCCGAAACGCACGGGGGAAACAATTATATGGCGTTCTTCCCGTCTTACGAATACATGAAGAAAGTCTATGAGATTTTCTGCGAAAAATATCCGGAAACGCCGTCGATTATTCAGACAAGCGGCATGAGGGAGGAAGAACGGGATTTATTTCTGGACAGATTTAATTGTAGGGGCGCGCATTGCGCGTCCGCCGGAAACAAAACGAAAATATTAGTCGGCTTCTGCGTTATGGGGGGAATATTTTCAGAGGGAATAGATTTAACCGGAGATAAATTAAGCGGCGCGGTAATAGTCGGGGTGGGATTGCCTAAACTTTCCGGCGAGAGAAATATTATAAAAAACTATTTTAACCAGAAAAACGGCATGGGTTATGAGTTCGCCTATATGTATCCGGGAATGAACAAAGTCCTGCAGGCGGCGGGGCGGGTAATAAGGACCGAAACGGACAGGGGAGTCGTTTTACTTCTCGACGAAAGATTTAATTACGCGGACTACAGACGGCTTTTCCCGGAACACTGGAACTGCGCGAAAATCGTCAGAAATACGGAGCAGCTCAAAAATATATTGACAAAACATAAATTATAGGGTAGAATTAGTAGGGGCGCGCATTGCGCGTCCGTCCGAAAAACCATCATAAAATAAATTACCGGGGGTGTTTTCGAATAAATATATTAAACAAAAAAATCGGCGTAATCGGCGGAGGTCAGCTCGGCAAAATGATGATTCTTGAGGCGAAGCGTCTCGGGCTTTACGTTATAACGCTCGACCCCTCTATCGATTGCCCGTCAAGCAGTATCTCGGACGAGGTTATCGCCGCCGGATTTCACGACGGAGACGCGATTCGCAGACTTGCAGAAAAAACCGACGTTATAACTTACGAGTACGAACATATAAACGCCGGAGTTTTGGCTGAACTGGAGAACCGGGGTCATAAAATTTATCCGTCGGTTTCGAGTCTGTTATTAATCCAGGACAAATTTACGCAGAAAACAAAATTATCTGATGGCGGCTTGAACGTCCCCCGGTTTAAATCAATAGAAACGCTTGAAGAGCTGCAAAAATACGCGGATAATAGCGGCTTTCCCGTTATGTTAAAGAGCCGTAAGGACGGCTACGACGGAAAAGGGAATTTTTTGATTCGCGAAAAATCAGAAATCGAAACGGGATTTAACTCTCTCGGGGGTAAATTACTCATGACCGAAGAATTTATAGATTTTCTAACAGAAGTGTCTGTAATTGCGGTCAGGGGAATAAACGGTGAAAAAGCCGTTTATCCCATTGCCTGCAATACGCATAGAAATAATATTCTCGACACAACGGAAGTTCCCGCCGCTCTGCCTTCTGAAAGTCTGCGGGTTGATATTCTGGAAGCGGCTGAAAGAGTCATGGATATTTTCGAAGGCGTGGGAACGTTCGGCATAGAAATGTTTATTGGTAAAAATAACAAAATATATATAAACGAAGTCGCTCCCCGTCCGCATAATTCGGGGCATTATACAATAGAGGGATGCAGAGCAAATCAGTTCGAGAATCATATCAGGGCAATTACCGGTCTGCCTCTGGGAGAGACGAAATTACTGCATAATTTTGTACTGATGAGAAATCTTCTCGGACAGAGTAACGGCATGGCAAAGACAGAGGGAACGGAAGAAGCGTATAGAATATATAACGGCGTAAATATTCACGTTTACGGCAAAAGAGAATCGAAAACCGGGCGTAAAATGGGTCACTATACAATAACGGGCGATTCGCCCGGACAAGTTAGGGAAATCGACGCGAAAATTTCAGGAATAGTTAAAATAACGGGGGGAGAAATAGATTTATGAAAAAAGTCGGGATAATTATGGGGAGCGATTCTGATTTGCCGGTTATGAAAAAAGCGGCGGATTTTCTTGACAGAATGGGGATAGACTATGAGATTACAATCGTTTCGGCTCACAGAACGCCGGAGAGATTATATAATTACGCGAAAACGGCTAAAGAACGGGGGATAAGCGTAATTATCGCGGGAGCGGGCGGAGCGGCGCACCTGCCGGGAATGACCGCGTCGCTTACCGCGCTGCCGGTTATAGGCGTGCCTATCGAGACAAAAGCGCTGGGGGGAGAGGATTCTCTTTTGTCGATTGTTCAGATGCCGCCGGGTATACCCGTAGCGGCGATGGCGATAAACGGAGCGGAAAACGCGGGTATAATGGCCGCGTCGATACTGGGAATATCTGATAGCGATATATATGATAAGCTTGAAAAATATAAGCAGAATCTGGCAGATTCAGTCGAGGCAAAAGCGTCGAGACTCGAGAGAGAAGGCGCGGAAAAATATCTGGGGGAGAACTAAAGCCGGACTATTTCAGAATATCCGAATGTGTTCCCGTTTCTGAAAGAATCAGCGTCAAAACGCCTTTGTTTATTTTGTAGAGCAATATCCAGTCGTCTTTTATATGGCAGTCCCGATAGCCTTTCCGGTCTCCTTTGAGAGGGTGGTCTCTGTGCTTTTCGGGTAACGTCTGACCGTTTGCAAGCATATTGACGACGTCGTCAAGCAGCGACATGTTATATTGACGTTTTTCTAAAAGCCTGTATTGTTTACGATAACTTTTTTCATAGACTATTTGATATTTATTCATCGTCTTCCTCCTCGTAAAGGCTTCTTTTATATTCTTCAAACGTATCGAACGGACCTATCATCTCTGCGGTTTCGTTTTCGATTGCGTCGAAATCAAAATTGCTGTAGTCGTGGACATAACCAAATTCGCAGATATAAGAGCCGTGACCGTCGTTGAGTTCTATAGGTAAACGCTGCTTTACTTCAAACGGCAGCCCTCTTACGCTTTTTATCTGATACAGCATTAAATTAAACGCCTGGCTTAAACTCATACCCAGACTTTCGAGAATTTCTCCCGCCTGTTCTTTTATTTCAGAATCCACGCGGACGTTTACGGTAGTGTTTTTAGGCATAAAATAACTCCTCTTAAATATATTTTTAAAAATAAATTTTAGTGTATAATATTATTTTAGCGCAAAAAGTTTACATTGTCAACAAAAACAAAAAGAAAGGACAAGGATTTTGCATGAGCAATAAAAAAAATATCGCCGTTTTTGTTTCCGGAGGGGGAACGAATCTCCAGGCGGTTATCGACGGAATAAAATCGGGGAAAATAACGAACGCGGAAATCTCTCTCGTCGTATCGAGCAAAGACGGCGTTTACGCGGTTGAACGCGCAAGAAATAACAATATCCCGGTTGAGATTATAAAACGCAAAGATTATCCCGACGAAATAGAATTTTCGGAGAAAATTCTCGAAAAAACAAAAAAATATAATATCGATTTAATTATTCTTGCCGGATTTTTATCCGTTTTATCAAAAGATTTCGTCAGGCTTTACGAAAATAAAATAATAAATACCCATCCGGCGTTAATCCCGGCGTTTTCGGGCAAAGGGTTCTACGGCATAAAAGTCCATGAGAAAGCTCTTGAACGCGGGGTTAAAATAAGCGGCGCGACGGTTCATTTCTGCAACGAAATCACGGACGGCGGCCCGATTATTTTACAGAAAGCAGTCGAAGTTTCGGACTTTGACACTCCTGAAAGTCTACAGGAAAAAATTATGAAAGAGTGCGAGCGGATTATTTTGGTCGAGGCTGTAAATTTGTTCTGCAATAACAGACTTGAAGTGAGAGAAAACAGGGTTTATATAAAATAATTTTAATTTTAAAATAACGGGGGAAGAAAAATTATGGGTAAAAAAAGAGCGCTGATAAGTTTGACAGATAAAACGGGCATAGTTGAATTTGCAAAAGTTTTAACAAAGAACGGCTATGAAATAATCTCGACCGGAGGAACAGAGAAAGTTTTGAGAGACGGAGGAATCGGAGTTATAAATATCTCTGACGTAACAGGTTTTCCGGAATGTCTCGACGGACGGGTTAAGACTCTTGACCCGAAAATCCACGCGGGGATTTTAGCCGCGCGTTCAAATCCCGAACATATGTCGCAGCTTGAAAAATTAAACGCCGGAACTATCGACATGGTTATTGTGAATTTATATCCGTTTAAGAAGACAATTTCAAAAATTCCCCCCGTTTCGCTTGAAGAAGCGATTGAAAATATAGATATAGGCGGACCCGCAATGTTAAGGTCAGCCGCGAAAAACTGGCGGGACGTCACCGTTATTATTGACCCTGAAGATTATAAAATTATTGCCGCGCAGATAGAAAACAACGGAACTGTCGGCAAAGAAACAAAATTTAAACTCGCGTATAAAGTATTTGAGCAAACGTCTCAATATGACTCGATGATTGCGGAATATTTACGTAAGTTTATATAATGATTATAATAAACGGGAGAGTTAAAATAAAATGAACGAAATATTATTGAAATACGGGTGCAATCCAAATCAGAAGCCCGCGAGAGTTTTCGCGGATAATTTGCCTATAGAGATATTGAACGGCTCGGCGGGATATATAAATCTGCTCGACGCTCTTAACGGCTGGCAGCTTGTTAAAGAACTCAAAGAAGCGACCGGACTTCCGGCGGCCGCGTCGTTTAAGCACGTGAGCCCCGCGGGAGCGGCCGTGGGAACAGAATTTTCGGACGAACTCGCGGAGGCTTATTTTGTCGGGCATATAGAAAATATGTCGCCCCTGTCTTATGCTTACGCAAGGGCGAGAGGAGCGGACAGAGTCGCGTCGTACGGAGATTTTGCCGCGTTAAGCGAAACGGTCGATATTCCCACGGCGAAAATTCTCGCGGGGGAAGTTTCAGACGGGGTTATAGCCCCGGATTACGAAGAAGAGGCTCTGAATATATTGAAAGCGAAACGCGGCGGGAATTATCTCGCGATTAAAATAGACAAAGATTATACGCCGCCCGTTCTCGAGACAAAAAAAATATACGGCGTAACGTTCGAACAGGGGAGAAACGACTGTAAAATAGACGCGGATTTATTAAAAAATATAGTAAGCGAAAATAAAAATCTGCCGGATTTTGCAGTACGCGATTTGCTCGTGGCGTTGATTACGCTTAAATATACGCAGTCAAATTCTGTATGCTATGCGAAAGACGGTCAGGCAATCGGCGTGGGAGCGGGGCAGCAGGCGAGAATATACTGTACGCGCCTTGCCGGAAGCAAAGCCGATATGTGGCATTTACGCCAGCAGCCCGAGATTTTAAATCTCGAATTTGAGACTGGGGTTAAAAATCCCGAAAAGGCGAATATAATCGACCAGTTACTCCAGGACGAAGCGGACGGGTTTTTCGGGGACGAATCGAACTGGCGCGGCGTTTTAAAAAACAAGCCGTATATTTTGTCGGCAAATCAGAAAAAACAGCGGCTCAAAGAATTAAGCGGCGTTTCTCTCGCGTCCGACGCATTTTTCCCGTTCGGCGACAATATAGAGAGAGCGTATAAGAGCGGGGTAAAATATATCGCGTCGCCGGGCGGTTCAATCCGCGACGACAACGTCATAAAAACGTGCGACAAATATAATATGACCCTGGCGTTTATTAATTTGAGACTGTTTCATCATTAGATTTCTCGCGAAATTAAAATCCTGATTGTAGGGGCGCGCATTGCGCGTCCGCAAAAATCTAAATCCGCAAACGAAATTGCAGGGACGACCGCCCCCGGTCGTCCGCGGTATACAGCCAACGCAGTTTTGACGTTTTTCAGACGGACGGCCAATGGCCGCCCCTACATGGCGGCGCGATTGTAACGAGATTTCGCAAGAGGTCTATCAAAAAAACAAAAAAATGAGGAGAAAACTTTCATGAAAATACTGGTGGTCGGCGGAGGAGGCAGGGAACACGCCGTAATAAAAAAACTGTCGGAAACTAAAATTAAACCGGAATTGTACGCCGTTCCGGGAAACGGCGGCATAGCGAAAATCGCAGAATGCTTTAAAGATATAAAGGCGACCGATACAGAAAAAATCGTCGGACTGACAAAAAGAGAAAAGTTCGATATGGTTTTTGTCGCGAGCGACGACCCTCTGTCGCTTGGTCTTGTCGATGAAATAGAAAAAACCGGCGTCAGGGCGTTCGGCCCGTCGAAAGCCGCCGCCGAAATCGAATGGAGCAAAGTCTTCTCGAAAAATCTCATGAAAAAATATAATATCCCGACGGCGGATTATGCAAGTTTTGACAGTTATGAATCCGCCGCGGATTATATAAAAGGCGATATTAATTTCCCGGTATGGCTCAAAACAGACGGTCTCGCTCTGGGAAAAGGCGCGTTACGCGCAGAGAATACAGATAAAGCGCTTAATATTTTAAAATATATTATGCTCGATAAAACTTTCGGGGATTCTGGTAACAAAATCGTTATCGAAGAAGAATTAACCGGACAGGAAATAACTGTTCTTGCGTTCTGCGACGGCAAGACAGTTAAGCCTATGGTATCCTCGCAGGACCATAAAAGGGCTTTTGACGGAGACGAAGGCGAAAACACCGGAGGTATGGGAACTTTTTCCCCGTCGGCGATATATACGCCTGAAATTGCCGACTGGTGCATGAACAATATATATATCCCGACAATTAAGGCGATGCAAAAAGAGGGAAGAAAATATAAAGGCGTAATATATTTCGGGTTGATTTTAACAGATACGGGCGTGAAAGTTATAGAATATAACGCGAGGTTCGGCGACCCCGAAGCCCAGGTTGTTTTACCCAGACTGAAAACTGATTTTCTCGATATAATAAACGCGGTAATCGACGAAAGACTTGACGAAATCGAAATCGAATGGCAAGATAACGCGGCGGTCTGCGTGATTTTAGCGTCTAATGGCTACCCCGGGAAATATAAAACGGGATTTGAAATCACGGGGCTTGAAGAGTTTGAGAAAGACGGGGAATTTGCGTTATATCACGCGGGAACCGTTATCGATGATAACGACGGCAAAATCAAAACGTCGGGAGGGCGCGTACTGGGAGTTACGGCGACCGGAAAAGATTTGCCCGACGCTATAAAAAAAGTTTACGGCGTAATAAATCATGTAAGCTTTGAGGGAATGTTTTACAGGAGAGATATAGGGGTGAAGTAGTTTTTGAAAAAAATCGCGGTAATCGGCGGGGGAGCGTCGGGGCTTATGGCGGCGGGCGAAGCGTCGCGACTGGGCGCGGACGTCACGCTTTTTGAAAAAAACGAAAAGCTCGCGAAAAAAGTCGCAATCACCGGCAAAGGACGCTGCAACCTGACTAATTTATGCGGCGTAAACGAGTTTTTGCAGAACGTCTCTGCTAATCCTAAATTTTTATATTCGGCGTTGAATTATTTTTCACCTCATGACTGCATGGATTTTTTCGAAAATCTCGGCGTCGGATTAAAAATAGATAGGGGTAAAAGAGTTTTCCCCGAATCAAATAACGCCTTTGATATAGTAGACGCGCTGAAAAAATTCGTTAAAATAAATAAAGCTAAAATAAAATTCGCGGAAGCCGAAAAGATTTTGACTGAGGATAAGAAAATATCGGGATTAATCGCGGGGGGAGTTAAATATAATTTTGATTCCGTGATTTTATGTACGGGCGGTCTGTCTTATCCGGGAACGGGTTCGACCGGAGACGGGTATAAATTCGCGGAAGCTTTGGGGCATAACGTCATAGATTTAAAACCGTCGCTCGTACCGGTTGAGATAAAAGAGAAATTCTGCCGGGATTTAATGGGATTGAGTCTGAAAAATATAAGATTAAGCGTTTATGACGGCGGGGAAATCATTTTTTCAGATATGGGAGAGATGCTTTTCACCCATTTCGGCGTCTCCGGACCTCTGGTTTTGAGCGCGTCGTCGCATATAAATACAAGCCGGGGGGAAAATCATAATTATATAATAACGCTTGATTTAAAACCGGCTCTTAACGAAGAAAAGCTTGACGCGAGAGTTTTGTCTGATTTTGAAAAATATAAAAATAAAGCGTTTAAAAATTCCCTCGGCGATTTGCTGCCGAAAAAATTAATCCCCGAGTTTGTGAAAATTCTCGGGGATAAATATAAAATAGAGCCGGATAAAAAAATAAATTCGATAACGAAAACCGAGCGTTTAAATCTTGTCCGGCTGCTTAAAAATTTTGAGATGAGTTTCAAAAAGCTGCGCCCGGTAGAAGAAGCGATTATAACCTCCGGCGGAGTCGATACGAGGGAAATCTATTCGAATAAACTGGAATCGAAAATAATCGGGGGATTATATTTCGCCGGGGAGGTTATCGACGCGGACGCCTATACGGGAGGTTTCAATCTCCAGATTGCGTTTTCCACGGGTAAACTTGCGGGGAAAAACGCGGCGTTACAGTGAAAATTATAGAAAGTTAAGAAAGTTTACAAAATATTCACAAATTTATTATGAAATTTCGCTTTTAATTTCTGAATATTTGTTGTATTATATTATAATTAACAGTATTTCCGGAGAGTTAAGTTTGCGTAATGAGTGAGTTTAAGTGTAAATTTGTTTCCGTCGCGATAGACGGGCCGTCGGGTGCGGGAAAGAGTTCGCTTGCGAAAAATCTCGCGGCGAAGCTCGGGTTTTTGTATCTCGATACCGGCGCGCTTTACAGGACTATCGGACTTTACGCGTATGAATCGGGCGTAAACGGCGATGAGAGCGAAAAGATTAAAGCTTTGATTTTAAATAGCAGACCGGAGATAGAGGCCGTTTACATAGACGGGGTTCAGAAAACGTTTCTCAACGGACGCGACGTTTCCGAAGAAATCAGACGGAATTTTATGTCGAAGTATGCGTCCGACGTTTCGAAAATCCCCGAGGTACGGGAGTTTTTACTGGATATACAGCGGAAATCAGCCGAAAACAACAATATTATTATGGACGGCAGGGATATAGGAACGGTTATTCTGCCGAACGCGGACGTTAAGATATTTTTGACTTCGAGTCCGGAAGAGCGGGCGAGGAGAAGATGCGAGGAGCTGAACCTGAAAGGACAGGCGGCCGATTACGCTCAAATTTTAAGCGAGATAAACGAGAGGGACCGGCAGGATTCAGGCAGGGAAGCCGCGCCTCTCAAACCCGCGGACGACGCCGTGATTCTCGATAATTCGGACTGCGAATCCCCGGACGAAAGTCTTGGGAGAGCGGTAAAAATAGTAAAGGAAATGTTGCCCGATGCCTTCGTCTGATTCTTCCGTATCCGTATTCGGATTTCTGCAAAAATCTTTTGTGGGGAGTTTCTTCAGGAAACTTTTCAGGGTCGAGATAATAAACCCGGAGAACGAGCCTTTGAATAGTCCGGACAGTTTAGACAAAA
>Ga0099364_10008559_pt1 | contig 14379 bp, 11 predicted proteins | sample TergutTh196P3_FD_73070 | JGI IMG/M metagenome (GOLD analysis project Ga0099364, IMG submission 73070) | Microcerotermes parvus P3 segment gut microbial communities from Pointe-Noire, Republic of the Congo - Th196 P3 | ecosystem: Host-associated > Arthropoda: Insects > Digestive system > Gut ... | reverse complement strand
AACGTCACAGCGGGCAGCGTGACGCAAGCCTCTTCGGCTTCGGGCAAGGCTATGGTTCTGGCACAGAGCGACGCGATCCATGCCTTGGGCGCGACGGGCCTGGTGATCGCTTCGATCACCGAACAACCGGCAGACGCCGGCATACTTGCACAATGGAGAAGCATAGATCCGGTAAACGCGCAACTGGCGGATACGATATATACAGTGGAACTGACAAATGACGATAAAAAGACAGAGAACGCCTATCAACTCTTTCATCTGATCGTTGACCTTTCCGCCGTCAACCTGACGGCTTCACAGAAAAGCATGCTCACGGGCGTCAGCTTCGATGCGGCTTCCGGCACTTACAAGAACCTGGGCGGCGAACTGAGCGCGGATGGAAAGCGCTTCAGCTTCTATTCGTCCTATGCGGGCGGGCACAGCCTCATCGTATCCGATACGCTCATCAAGGCAGAGTTCCGCATTGGCAGTAAGGAATTCACGCTCAACGGGAAAGTGCAGCCAAACGACGTCGCCCCGATTATCCGCGAGGGAAGGACGCTTGTGCCTATACGTGTCCTTGCGGAGTCCCTCGGCGCCGAAGTCGTCTGGGAGGGCAGGGCAAGGTCAGTCACACTACACAAAGACGGGAAATCAGTAAGTATCGTAATCGGACAGCCGCTGCCGGACGACATGGGGACAGCGATTATCCTCGACGATCGCACGTATTTGCCTCTTCGCTACATCGGGCAGATGCTGGACTGTAACATCATTTGGAAAGCGGAAACGCAAACGGTAATCGCATACTCATAGAACCTAAAACTATGGTCGAATTCCGCTTGTCTATGGGGTATAATCAAGGGGTGATCCAGCAAGGGTACTATAGGACAAGGGGAGATAGTTCTTGATAAAAACGCCTGAAGACGATAAAAAGCTTCTGAACCGATATTTTCTCATGATCTGCTTTGCCGCTCTTTTCACCGGCATGTGTATGCAGATGCTCAACAGCAACCTGGCGCCTTTTGCCAACGACGTTTTGCATTCTAAATCGCTCGCAGGCTATCTTGCTACAGCCTTCAGCGCCGGCTCCATTCCTATGGCTTTTTTCTGCGGCTGGATGGTGAATAGCAAAGGGCGGAGAAATAGCTATGTGTTGGGCTGCCTTCTTTTTGGCCTGCCCACCCTGGCTTGCGCCTTCTGGCCTACGCCTGCTTTTGTTCTGACCGCCCGCTTCATCCAGGGCATGGCAAAGAGCGTCGTCACCGTAGCTGCCACTTCTATTGTTTCAGACGTGATCCCCCGCGCCCAGATGAGCGAGGGTATGGGGCTTTACGGTCTTGGCGGGACACTCACTATGGCCTTTGGCCCCATGCTCGCCCTGGCTTTGACGGCTGACAAGAATTATTTCCTCATGTTTGTGGTCTGTGGCGTACTGTATATGTCCGCCTGTTTTATCGGCTTTGGTTTGAATTATGAAAACAAGCCGGCTTATGCTGAAGAAATCGCCGCAAAGAAACAGCTTTCTGCCAATGCGGAAAATGCAGGTTATAAAGGGATATGGAAATGGATCGAGCGTAAGGCCATCCCCGCGTCGCTGAACTTTACGGTTTATTTCAGCTCGACCTGTAGCATCCTGGTCTTTATCACCGTGTACTCTCAGGAAATACTGGCCTATACCGGCGCGCAGATCGGCATGTTTTATATGGTCGCCGCGGCAGTCATGTTTGTGACGCGGCTCACCATGGCCAGGGTCGCCGACAAGTACGGCGCTTTGCGGGTGCTTCTACCCGGGCATCTGGGCGTGATGGTCATGTATCTGCTGCTGATCTTTTTTTCAGCACAAAGCTATCTTGTCTATCTGACAATCGGCGGGCTTTACGGCTACTGCAGCGCATCGGTTACGCCGGTATTTAACGCCGCGGCGGTTGTAGACTCCCCCAAAGCGCGCAATGGGACAGCCAGCGCGACCTTCGCCTTTCTGATGGACTTTGGTCCTCTGGCCAGTACGACTGTTTTTGGGCTGGTCATTGACATGGCGGCCTCCCCAACTTTCGGATACCGGAATGTGTTTCTGATATCCATTGGGATCAATTTACTATCGCTGACCATGTCCTTCTTCCTGTTCAATAAGCGGGCAAGAAGCAGGCGGCTGGCGAAAGCGGAGTTACCCGAGATGGCAGCGGCAAGAATATAACGGCGAACTCCCCGGAAGCGCAAGAATAACAGGCAATGCAATGGAGTGCGTTGCGATCTTCAGCAGAAAGCGAGGCAGTGCCGGATTCCTCCCGGTACGCAAGGACGATGAACAAGAGAAAAATCATGATGGTCTTTGGCACGCGCCCGGAAGCGATTAAGATGTGTCCTTTGATTCTGGAATGCCGGAAGCGTACCGAACAATTCGACGTGGTGGTATGCCTGACTGGCCAGCATGCGCATATGCTGTTGCCGGTGTTGGATTATTTTCAAATCAAGCCGGACTATAATCTGGAAGTGATGAAGGAGGAGCAGACCTTGACGGACGTCACCGTGGAGGTTCTGCTGAGGCTGGGGCCCGTGCTGGACCAGGAAAAGCCGGATATCCTTCTTGTCCATGGGGATACCACCACTACCTTTTCGTCAGCCCTTGCCGCGTTCTACCGGCAGATTCCCGTTGGGCATGTAGAAGCTGGCTTGCGCACCTATGATATGACTTCCCCTTACCCGGAGGAGTTCAACCGCCAAGCTACAGGGATATTGGCGGACTACCATTTCGCGCCGACAAAGTGGGCGGCGCAAAATCTGCTCAATGAAAAGAAAGACCCAGCGCGGGTCTTTGTCACAGGAAACACGGTCATCGACGCGATCGGGACGACGATACGCAAGGATTATCGGCATCCGGAACTGGACTGGGCGGCTGACTCAGCCTTGATCCTGATTACCGCGCACCGGAGGGAGAATCTCGGAGAGCCGATGAAACGTATGTTTTCAGCCATTCGCCGCATCGTGGACGACCATCCGGAAACCAAAGCGATCTACCCCATTCATATGAACCCGAAAGTGCGCAGAATAGCTGAGATGTACTTGACAAATCACGAGCGCATTCACCTTATCGAGCCTCTGGACGTCTTTGATTTTCATAACTTTATGAGTCGCTGCCGTATCATCCTCACGGATTCGGGAGGGCTTCAGGAAGAGGGCAGCGCAGTGAAAAAGCCGGTGCTGCTGATGCGGGATACGACAGAGCGGCCGGAAGGGCTGGAAGCGGGGGTCGTCGATATGGTCGGTACCGGGGAAGAAGCAATCTATAGCGCGGCTTCCCGGCTGCTTAGAGAGGAAGCTGCCTATCAGGCGATGACTGGCGGAGGCAATCCCTTCGGCGACGGCTTTGCCTCTGTGCGCATTGCCGATATTCTGCAGCAGATCACTGCCGATTGAACGGTCGTTTTTCTCCAAGTATCGAGGCATAAAAAAAGCACCATGATGTATATTGTAAAGGGCTGTCAGGAATCGCGGCTCTTTTTCTGTTTACGCATTGGCTACATTCACTTTTAAGTCTAACAATGCGATCTGCATAGTATTTCCTCCAGTGCAGTTGTTCGTATACTCACTATATTGAACTGCTGCTATTTTGTCAAAGATTAAGCTGCTGTTTATCCATATAAATCAGACTTATCGAACCAATTGACAAATATTGTAAGCCGTACTAAAATACCAAGCAGGAGTTGCCTACTCGGCGGTTGGTTCACTTCCCGGAAGGGAGGTGACGCCTATGGTCACTTGGCTAGAGCTTTTTGCCCTACTCACATTGATCACTGGTGTTGTTGCTTTGTGCCTTAAAATAAGGCCGAAATAACGCCAATCCGCCTGTAAGGGCGGATTGGATCCACATATTCGGAACTGACCGCCATTGCGAAGCAGGCAACTCCTGTTATTTACATAGTAACCATATCTACGACGGCTGTCAATGCCGATTTTCTATTTACTCTATATAGAATCAGAACAATTATTGCTCGCTACAACCTCAATTTTTTCCATCCAAATAAACGGTAGGCTGAATCCACTAATACCTTTGTCAATAAATTCCTGCATTTCCGGTGTTGCATTGTTAACCATAAACGAAAATCCATCGCCGATTTCCGCATCTGCAAACTCATCACAATAGCAAGATGGAAATCCAAAGTACTCGTCTCCATTGTCTAAGGTAACGCAAACCTTTCTTTTATTTTTCATGTGTTCCCATAATTCGGAACGGGCCTCTTTTACGTTCATTTTTTTCCTCCATCATCACACTACTCTCTGTTAACTATGTTCATCCAGTTCCTCTGGCATATCTTCAAATTCCATTTGCTGTGCCATATAGTCTTGAATATCAATAGCTATATCGCCCCTTTCGGATTCATTTGAATACGCAAATTCTTCCTCTTCGATCAGGCATAGCTTGTTATGAATATTAACAAATACTTCATCATCAAGAGAATCGAGATCCTCAAGGCTATTGATATTAACACCAAACTCATCTAGAAGAAATTTCCTATGAACATCGCTAAGATAGTCAATCATTTCTTTCGACCTCCTTTTCTGCGTCTGCCACCAATTCGTCTCATAGATACCATCTCGCTTGTCACGCATCATAATTGATGTTTTCATCCACTTTTATTCTATCATAATTACCAATATTTGTAAAGTTATGCTTTTTATACACGATACTTTTATTTGTTTCAATTATCTTGTTTAATCCAAACAGATTCAATCGCCAGTAGTCGTTGGGTTTATTCCGTTGTCATTTCGTTTGTATCCTTCAACTCGCTTAACGACTTCATCATGATCAGGAGCCTTTTTCATTTTACCTTAATGGAAAAGTCGTAAATATCCCTCGTCAAGAGTTCTTTCTTCTTCTGGATCGATAATAAAATTATCTCCATATCGTTTTTTTCTCATACCAACTTGCTCTCCTTATAGTTTTTGAATATATCCATACTGATACTGTCGTCAACCGTAGCAAAATATCCGTTGAAAGACTTTCCATTGCGTTGCTAAAAATCTCTACCATCTTCAGCTCTCCGTGTCTACGAATACTTTAGCATCACGCTGCCATACTCTGTACACAGATATAGAAAGCTTTCCCCTATTCATTGACGGCCTACAGCCAATAATCTTTTTTTCGATATACATTCAAGCCAACGAAGACGCCTGCAAGCTCCTCTTTAAACTCACCCTCGAGTTCTCCTTGGAGCTCCACGTTCCCTTCTGTGCTTGCAATGATGATCGACTTCCCGGATTTACTCTCACCGCAATCCGTAGCTAAATCTACTGTTATGGTAAGAGTCCGGGCCTTCTTGTCTATGCGCATATCCACATTCTTCACAGTTTTTCCTCCATTCTTTTGATGAACGCTTGTTTCAACGGAGTATATAGATGGTTCATGGATTTGGTGCTATTATAGCAACAGTGATCCGATCCGTGCAATAAGAAATGGGAAGGATTGATCGACGATCTATTCTCTTTGTTATCACGGCCTGAGCATGATATACTTAAGATTGGAAATACAACAAGGCGCGTATGCCCGAAATGGCAGGCAACAGGTCCACATAAGCAGGAGGCAGTCAGGTGAACCAGGCAACTTTCCTTTATATATTTAATCTCAGTATCCTTATCGGCTTTGTCATCCCTTTACTCAACCTTCTTTCTGGTTGGATAAGCGGCTTATTCGGCGGGGGGGCTGATGTTGACGCAGGGATGGACACGGGATTCGACAGCAGTGCGGATATCGGTCTGGACGCCGGTTTGGACGCGGCTGTGGATATCAATTCGGATATAAGCATAGACTTGGATCCGGGCCTGGACTTTGATCTGGACTTGGATCCGGGCTTGGACATGGATTTTGGTCCGGACGCAGGCTTAGACGCCGACATGCATACCGGCGCGGAAGCTGCCGCAGCGGGCGGCACAGCAGGGAAAGCTGCAGCCAGTCACGCCAACGGGCCCATCCCTTTTAACCTAATGTGCCTGTGCCTTTTTCTGGTGGTCTTCGGCGCGCTGGGAAGGATGCTGCTGCGCTTTATGACTTTTTTCCTGATCAGCGCTTTTCTGCTCTTCATCTGTTTGGCGATTGCGGCATTTTTTTACTGGGCTTTGTACACATTCCTAATTAAACGTTTGAAGGAAAACGATGCTTCCGCGCTATCCTATAGGGAACTGCGGGGGATGGGGGGCGAGCTTACCTTAGGTATCACCGGGGACGCCATAGGAGTGATATCTCTGAAAGACAAAACAGGGGTGGTTATCTCCTTTCGCGCAAAAATAGATCCCCATCTCAAAAATCTGATGCCCGAAACTATCCCGAAAGGCGAGCCTGTCGTAGTAACGGAAGTGGATATGGAAAATAAAATTTGTTATGTATCGGTATATCAGCATAAACTGATGGCCAAAAAGAGGGAGGGATAAATCAATGGGATACTTGATACCGGTTTTGATTATCGTCGCGGCTTTGCTTGTGATCGTGGGAGCGATCAGCACCACGTGGAAGAAAGTGCCTTCGGACAAAGCGGGCGTGGTCGTCGGGGTTGGGCGGCCGAAAGTGGTCACCGGCGGCGGATGTATCGTGATCCCTGTATTTCAGAGAATGGATACGATCACCCTTGAGAACATCATGTTTCAAGTGGAAATACGGCAGACAAAGACGAAACTGGGCGTTCCCATCAACGCGGACGGCATCGTCGTCCTGAAGGTGAAAAATACCAATGAGACGATATTGGCTGCCGTGCAGCAATTCAATTGTGCGAACGAAGGCGAAACGGTGATGATGATCCGCACGCAGGCTTCCGAAGTGTGCAAAGGCAAGCTGCGCGAGATTGTTTCGTCCATGAGCGTCGAGGATATCTACGACAACCGGGAGAGCTTTGCCGCGAAAGTGCAGGAAGTGGCAGGCAAGGAGCTGGAGGAAATGGGGCTTGAGCTGAAGTCCTTCACGATCAACGATATCACCGATGAAGAAGGGTATATCGAAGCGCTGGGCAAAGAGCAGATTGCCAAGGTAAAGTCGGAAGCGGCTATCGCGGAAGCGGAAGCGGAGAAGAATCGCCAGATCAAGACAGCGGAAGCCCTCAAGCTGGGGAAAACGGCTCAGCTTGACGCAGAGGCGCAGATTGCTGAAGCGGAGAAGGAGAAAGAGCTCAAGGTGCTGGCCTTCATGGAGGAGCAGGAAACCAGACGGGCCAGGTCTGACGCGGCATACCAGATCCAGGAGAATATCACGTCCAAGGATGTGAAGAATACTTCGATGGACGCGATTGTCCTGGAGAAGAAACGGCAGCAGGAAGTGGCGGAAGCCCAGGTGCAGATCGAGATCCAGTCCGAACAGAAGAATATCGAACTGGCGCAAAGGAAAGCCGATCGTAAGCAGGCGGAGCTTCAGGAGACCGTGATCCGCCCTGCGGAGGCGGAGAAGGAGAAGCGCAGGCTGGTTGCCGAAGCTGACCGCTTTGAGCAGGTGCAGCGGGCGGAAGCGGAAGCGGAGAAGCTGCGGCTGGAAGGCGAAGCCCGGGCGAAAGTGCAGGCGGAAGTGATCACGCAAGAAGGTGAAGCAAGGGCTAAGGTCATCGAAGCTACGGGCATTGCCGAAGCGGAAGCCATCCGACGCAAAGGGCTGGCGGAGGCGGAAGCCCTGGAGAAGAAAGCCGAAGCGCTGGCGAAGATGAATGAGGCCGGCAAGCTGGAGATGGTTATCGATAAGTATCCGGAGATTGTAGCGGCGGCGGCGGAACCGCTCAAGAATATAGGAAAAATTACTTACGTGGGCGGCGTCGGCGGCGAAGGCGCCGGTGTTGCCGGTGAAGTGGCCGGCTATACCGCCGGGATTCTGAAGGCGGTTACGGAAGTGATGAACGAGACGCTGGGTTTCGATTTCGTGGAGGTCATGAGGGCCGGGACCTATGACGCGAAAGTGAATAAGAAACTCCAGATCGACGTCAGCGGGATGCCTGCCGGAGCAGCGTCCGCAGCGCTTGCATCGGCGGCTGTGCCACCGGGAACGGCGCTGTCGGGAACCGTATTGCCGGAAGCCGCCGGAGGCGGGCAGTAACCAATGGCCGCTTGTGTCCAGTAGGCTACCCGGCTGTTTGCATACGTAAACGCCTAACGATGCAGAACCGCAGCTCATCTTAGACAGGCGGCGGGCGTATGCTTGTCAAGGTAGTGAGGAACTGGATGTTGCGAATCACAGGCTTGCAGCCATTGAAGTTGTACGAACAAGCCTTTAGGCTTGCGTAAAATTTGCCAGAGACGCCTTACGCCGCACAGATTGTCAGAGGGATTCACATTTTCCGGAGGATAGATGGAAACACAGGGAAGAACGACGGTTGTAAAGGCCGCCGGACTGTTAATGGCGTCCACCATAGTATCCAGGATACTGGGCTATCTGCGGGATATCCTTATTGCGGCAGCCTATGGGCAAACCAGGGTCACCGACGCTTATTTCGCCGCTTTTTCCATTCCGGATTTTCTTTATAATCTTTTGGCAGCCGGTACGGTCACCGCTGCGTTTATTCCCGTGTTTTCCGGCTATATTGCCACGGATAGGCAGGATGAGGGCTGGGAGGTAGCGAATACTGTCTTTCATCTTACGGTGGCGGCTATGCTCTGCGGTATCGCGGCAGCGGGACTTTTGGCGCCGCAGATCGTGGCGAACTGGCTTGTACCCGGCTTTGAGCCCGAGTATACGGCGCTTACCGTCCACATGACCAGGATCATGCTGATTCAGTCGTTTTTCATGGCGCTGAACGGGATTAGCATGGGTATCCTCAATTCCTATCAGCGATTTGTAGAGCCGGCGCTGGCGGCGGTTATGTACAATGTCATGATCATACTCTTTGGCGTGGTTTTGGGAAAAAAACTTGGGATAACAGGTTTTTCCATCGGCGTGGTCGCTGGATCGATTACCCAGTTTCTGATTCAGGTTATGGGATTAAGGCATATCGGGCTGCGTTATAAACCGGTGCTGAACTGGCGGCATCCCGGCGTACGGCAAGTGTTCGCCTTGATGGTTCCGGTGCTTTTGAGCTACGCGCTTACCCAAATCGGGCTGTTTGTGCAGCAAAACATTTCTTCTTCGTTTCCCGACGGGTATCTCTCCTCCCTGAAATGGGCCCAAAGGCTGATGCAGATGCCGGTGAGCATTTTTGCCGTCACCATGGTCATGGCGCTGTTCCCCACATTAACGGGACAAGCCGCCCGCCAAGAGATGGAGGCCTTTAAAAAATCCTTCAGCTTTGGGCTCCGCAGTATTGTTTATATCACGCTTCCCTGTGCCGTCGGCCTGGCGGTGTTAAGCCGCCCTGTGGTAAGCCTGTTGTATGAAAGGGGCAGCTTCGGCCCGGAGGACGCCGCGTTGACGGCGAATACATTGGTCTTTTTCTGCCTGGGCTTATTTGCCCAAGGCGGCGTGCTGCTGATGAACCGGGTATTTTATGCCCTTAAGAATAGCTGGACGCCCGTAGGAATCGGCGCGGCGGCGATGGTGCTCAACATCCTGTTGAATTACCTGCTTCGCGGCCCGCTCAATATCGGCGGCCTTGCGCTGGCTTACTCGATCACGGGCATGCTGAACCTGGCTTTCCTGCTGGCGATGGCGCGCAGGAAAATCGGAGCGATCGGCGACGGGAAGCTGGCGGCTTCCTTCGGCAAAATTCTCGGCATTTCGCTGATCATGGGCCTTGTGGTTTATGCTGTATCAGCGCTGTGCGGGCTTTATCTGGTTGATACGCACACGAAAGCCGGGCAATTGACGCAGGTGCTCAGCGCGGTTGCGGTCGGCGTACCGGTTTACATGGGGTTGAGCGTAGTGCTCAAAATGGAGGAAAGCGATGTAGTCTGGCGAATGTTCAGACGAAGCAAGAGGGTTTAGCTGATTTCCATAATATAGAATCGTTCAAGTTCCACTAGGAGGACAGTCCATGAATCAGGAAAACATCCGTAATTTTTGTATTATCGCCCATATCGATCACGGAAAGTCAACGCTGGCGGACCGGATTCTCGAGTATACCGGTACGCTGTCTGCGCGGGAGATGACCACGAAGCAGGTCCTGGATCAGATGGATCTGGAGAAGGAACGGGGTATCACCATTAAGCTGACGGCTGTCCGGATGCAATATGAGGCGCCGGACGGGGAAATCTATTTATTAAACCTCATCGACACCCCCGGCCATGTGGACTTCAGCTATGAGGTATCCCGAAGCCTGGCCGCCTGTGAAGGCGCGCTTCTTGTCGTCGATGCGACCCAGGGCATCGAAGCGCAAACCCTGGCCAATGTATACCTGGCCCTGGAACATGATCTGGAGATCATCCCAGTTATAAACAAAATCGATTTGCCCAGTGCCGATCCCGAAGGGGTGATAAAGGAAATTGAGGAAGTCATCGGACTGGATTGTTCGCAGGCCATTCTGACTTCCGCTAAGGATGGCACCGGCATCCCGGAGGTCGTTCAGGGGGTAATCGACCGGATCCCCTGCCCCAAAGGGGACGCGCAGGCGCCATTGAAGGCTTTGATTTTTGATTCCAGCTTTGACGCTTACAGGGGGGCGCTGTCTTATATCCGGATCTTCGACGGAAGCGTGGCCAAAGGGGATATGATCCAAATGATGTCCAGCGGCAAAAAATATGAAGTCATCGAGACGGGCGCTTTTATGCCGGGCCCCAAGCTGGTGGACAGCCTGGAAGCCGGTATGGTAGGCTATGTGGCGGCCAGCATCAAGAACGTGAAGGACACCCGCGTGGGGGATACCATCACCGGCGGGGATAAGCCCGCGGAAACGCCCCTGCCCGGTTATCGTAGCGCGACGCCCATGGTGTATTGCGGTATCTATCCCGTAGAAGCCAACGACTATGACAAGCTCAGAGACGCCCTGGATAAGCTGCAGCTCAATGACGCGGCGCTCCTGTATGAACCGGAGACCTCGGTTGCGCTGGGCTTCGGCTATCGCTGCGGTTTCCTGGGTTTGCTCCATCTGGATATCGTCCACGAACGTTTGGAGCGGGAATACGATTTATCGCTGATCACTACGGCGCCCAGCGTGGTCTACGAGATTCTCCAGACCGACAGGAAGGTCATCCTTATCGATAATCCGGCAAAGATCCCGCCGGTCCAAAAGATCGAAGAGATCCGGGAACCCTTCGTCGCTGCTTCGATCATGGCGCCTTCCGACTACATCGGTGCGGTGATGGAGCTGTGCAGGGACAGACGCGGGAGCTTTATCAATATGGACTACATGACCCCTTCCCGGGTGCATTTGCATTATGATTTACCTTTGGCGGAGATTATCTATGATTTCTTTGACGAGTTGAAATCCCGGACAAAGGGATACGCCTCCCTGGATTATGAATTAAAAGAATACCGGGCTTCCGAGCTGATTAAACTGGATATCCTGGTCAATGGGGAAGCCGTAGACGCTTTATCCGTCATTGTACACAGGGATAAAGCGCAAGCCCGGGGCCGCAAGCTGGTGGTGCGGCTGCGCAGTCTGATACCCAGGCAGATGTTTGAGGTGCCGGTTCAGGCGGCGATCGGGACGAAGGTTATCGCCCGCGAGTCTGTGAAGGCTTTCAGGAAAAACGTCATCGATAAATGCTACGGCGGCGACGTCACCCGCAAACGAAAGCTGCTGGAGAAGCAAAAAGAAGGGAAGAAGCGGATGAAAATGGTGGGCAGCGTGGAGATTCCCCAGGAAGCGTTCATGGCCGTACTGTCCCTGGACGACGAGGATTAGCAGAAGTGTCTGTGCAGAAAGCATCGCCGGCGGAGCAAGCCCGGCCTAAGCATGTCCGGCCGATGGGCTTGTACATCCATATCCCCTTTTGTATGAGCCGCTGCTATTATTGCGACTTTGTCTCCACGGCGGGTTTGTCCCGGAGCTGGCAGACGCGCTATCGGGATGCGCTGCGCAAAGAGCTGGCGTTCTATATAAGCGGTGGGTATACGGACGCCGGCTTTGATACCCTTTACATTGGCGGCGGCACCCCGACCTATCTCGACGGGGATCTGTTGGAGGGGATTGTGACGGATTTCGCGGCTTTACTTCGAGGGGGCGACGACGCAGAATTTACAGTGGAGGCGAATCCGGGGACGCTGACAGTGCAGAAGCTGGCGGCGCTTCGCCGGGCGGGCTGCAATCGCCTGTCCATTGGCGCGCAAAGCTTCGACGACCGCTACCTTGTCTGGCTGGGGCGCAGCCATGACGCCGCCGCGTTCCGGCAAGCCTGGGAATGGGCGAGGGAAGCCGGATTTACTAACATGAATCTGGATTTGCTTTACGGCCTGCCGGATCAATTCATGGCGCATTGGGAGCGGACGCTCCGGGAAGCGCTGGCATATCAGCCGGAGCATATCTCGCTGTATCAGTTGAATATCGAGCCCGGTACAAGGCTTGCCCAGCTTGCCGACGCCGGGCAGACCTGCGTCGCGGATGAGGAAAACTGCCGCGGACAGTATCTGCTGGCGCACCGGATGCTGACCGATGCGGGCTACGATCATTATGAAATCAGCAACTATGCCAAAGCGGGACGGGAAAGCCGCCACAACCTGCAGTGCTGGCGAAACGGTTTTTATCTGGGCCTGGGCGCCGGCGCTGCCGGTTACCTGCCGGAACCGCGGCTTCGTTATGGGAATACTGGCGACCTGGAGCGCTATCTGGCGGACACGGAGAAAGGGAGCAAGCCGGTGGCCGAACAAGAAAGAATCGATGCACGTCTGGCGATGGCGGAGGAAATGATGCTGGCGTTCAGGCTTCGCGAGGGCGTCGACGCCGGCGGCTTTCACGCGCGCTGGGGGATGGAACTGGAAGAAGCGTTCGGCGACGCCCTGCAGAAACACCTTGCTGCCGGGCTGTTGGAGAAAGCCCGTGAATCGCTCCAGCCGACCCTCGAAGGCTGGTTGACCTATAACGTCTGGATTCCGGAATACTTATGATGGAGAAGACGGCTACCTATGAGGTAGAGATCACAGGCTACGGCGCAGGCGGGGAAGGCGTCGGACGGCTCCCGGACGGCAGGGCGGTTTTTGTTCCGCGCGCCGCCCGGGGCGATGTGCTGGCATTGCGCCTGCGGGAGGAGAAGGCTCGCAGCGCCCGGGGGGAGATAGATCGCATACTGGCGCCGTCGCCCTGGCGCATCGAAGGGGATTGTCCGCTTTATCCCCGCTGCGGCGGCTGTGACTTTCGTCATATCACCTATGAAGAAGAGTTGCAGGCGAAGTTGAAGCGGGTCAATGACGCCCTGGCGCGTATTGGCGGATTACCGGCGGTTGCGGATGAAATTCTGACGACGGGGCAGACGGCGGGCTATCGAAACAAAGCCGTCTTGCATACCGACGGCATTTCACGCGGCTTTTATGCCGCCCAAAGCCGCGTGGTTATCCCCGTTGACCGATGCCTGCTTCTCAAAGAAGACATCAATTCTGCGCTGAAAGACCTGCCGCAGCCGCCGCGGAAAGGGGAGATCACGCTGCGTTCCGGGCGAAACGGGCTGCATCCGCCCCTCGAAGAGGAGCTGGACGGTCTGGTGTTTAGGATATCGGGCTTCTTCCAGGTCAATACCGGCGCGGCGCTTTTGCTGTACCAAAAAGCCCGCGAATACGCTGCGATGCCGGGCGACGGGACGCTGATCGATCTATACTGCGGCGTTGGCTCGCTGACGCTGTTCGTCGGGCGCGACGCGGGACGCGGGATAGGCGTGGAGCAAAACCCCGGCGCCGTAGTGGCAGCCCGCGAAAACGCCAGGCGAAACGGCCTTTCACATATAGAATTTTACGCCATAAATGTAGAAAAATGGGAGTCTACGATAAAGGAACCGCACTGCGTCGTCGTTGACCCGCCGCGAAAGGGGCTGAGCCCCGGCGCGCTGCGGCTGGTACTTTCCATGTCCCCGAAGCGCATCGTATATGTATCCTGCGACCCCGCTACGTTTGCGCGGGATCTGCGCTTGCTTACAGGTTATGAGATCAAAGCGCTTTGCGCCGTAGATATGTTCCCGCGAACGGCCAATGTGGAGTGCTGTTGCCTGCTGGTCAAAAAGTAAATGCTAAATAGACCACTAGACGATGCGAACAGTAACGGAATCCTTGCTGCTCGGAAATCAATTCATTTGCTACAATTCATTTGCTATTATTGACTTCTAAAACAACACCCCATATAATCGAAATTGGTCAAGAAACGGACACAAAGGAGATAAACACATATGAAGATCAATCATTTAGGATATGTCACACACGATCTCGACGCGGCGTTACACAGCTTTTATCTGCTGGGCTATGAGGATATGTACAACGCCCCACGCGTACATGAGGCCAAGAATTTACGCACGATGCGCGTGCGGCTTGGGGATTCGATTGCCGAAGTGATGACGGTAAACGATCCGTCCAAACCATCTTTCATT
>Ga0099364_10008558_pt1 | contig 14379 bp, 9 predicted proteins | sample TergutTh196P3_FD_73070 | JGI IMG/M metagenome (GOLD analysis project Ga0099364, IMG submission 73070) | Microcerotermes parvus P3 segment gut microbial communities from Pointe-Noire, Republic of the Congo - Th196 P3 | ecosystem: Host-associated > Arthropoda: Insects > Digestive system > Gut ... | reverse complement strand
ACAAAGGACTACATTGTGACAGAATATGCGTTACTTTTGAATGATGTTCCGCATTTTCCAGTGCCTGCTGACTATCTTTTAGATGAGGATAAGAAAACGATAATACCCAGCCGCGCGAAACAGAACGATGGACTCTCCAATCTTACGATGCCAATGCAGCTTGAGATCGATGCGGAAGGAAAGGTTGCTACAGCAGAGAAACGATATATACCGTTCGACGCAATGCAGTCCTATTTGGACGGCGATACTATCACAGAATCAGTTGCACTGTCAGACTATACCACAGATGAAAGCAAAATTGGAATTTTCATCAATAGAAGCAGTGGAACAGCCAGAGAGAGTATGCTCTATCGTTCTCCTCTAATACGGCTTGCAAATTCGATCAATAAAGCATCGCTTGTGGTGAACATTAACGGTGCAGATGGTGAGTTGGGTTTGATTCGCTTCGGCGGCGAAAATAAAGTCGCACATTTCACCCAGCATGACGGTGACATATCACCAACAGGAAAAATCGGAGAAAACGGCAGATTCAAGTTATACCTCGCAACGCCTGCTATCTTTTCTGACGGATACTTACCAACGCTTCCTGTTTCAGCTAAACTGTTAACAGCGGCTGTATACGGTTTCGAGAGCGTTGGGGGATTCGACATGAAAGCAGGGCAACCGAAACCAATGCGCCGCGCAGTTCGGGCGGGCAGCGTGTTTTATTATGAACTAGCAGATAATACAGAAGAAAACCGTAAGGCACTATTGGAATTACACAGTACAAGTATTAGCGACTATTCCCGAGCAGACGGATTTGGTATCTGCTATATCGGGAAATTTCAGGAGGATTGAAAAAATGTACAAACACATAAAGCCGCTTTTCATAAAGGCGATATCGGGAATACACGCTGGAACAGGCACTGATCTAGGATTGGTAGATATGCCAATTCAACGGGAACGTCATTCGGGATTGCCCAAAATTGAATCCAGCGGAGTTAAAGGCTGTATACGTGACGCATTTGATCAAATTAAAGCCAGCTTGCCAGCGGACGACTTTGTTACAATCGCCTTTGGTCCAGATGACGATGGCAGCAAGCACTCGGGCAGCGTAGCATTCAGCGATGCACGCTTGTTGCTGTTTCCAGTTCGATCAGCAAAGGGTATATTCGCCTATGCAACGTGCCCATACGTTTTGAATAGGCTTAAAGAGGATCTAAGCATTGCGGGCATTGATTTTCCAGAATGTGTCCTAGGGGAGGAGGAGACTGCGGAAGTATCAAGTAATAAACTGCTGATAGGAGACTCTGGCAAGGTAGTACTTGAAGAATTCACAATTCCGTCTGTCGAAACTCCATATGCAGCGAACCTCGCAGAACTGATTGCTGGCTGGTTGAAGCTCGAAAATAACCAGTATATCAAAAATAACCTAATAATCCTCAAAGACGATGATTTCAATGATTTTGCAAAGAACAATACAGAGATCATAACGCGCATTAGAATAGATGGCGAAAAAGGTACAGTAGTCAAAGGACAGCTATTTACAGAAGAGCTTCTCCCTGCTGAAACAGTACTTTATTCCCTTGTGATGAGTTCAAAAATTTTCATTGACAAAGACTCGCGAGAGGACTCAGCAACAGTTAGGTTGGCGGGTACAAAAGAGGGTGAATTCCTAATGGATGTCATTAGTGAAAAAATGCCGAAATACATACAACTTGGAGGAAATGCAACAATAGGCAAAGGCTTGTGCCATGTGGAAGTGGGGGTATGAATATGAGTACGAGACAGGCTGTTATTGAGAGTGGGCGAGCCGAATATGCTCTCAATGTGGTTAAAACCATTACTGATACAAAGAATGATAAAACCCAGAAAGAATACAAATCATACGCAAGAAAACTGCCGACGCTTGTGTTGACGAATGGACTTGCAGCAACCGTTGCATTCGTATTGGAAAAAGGCAAGCCAGATAATGGAGTCGCATACAGGTTATTGTCAGACGATATAAAGAAATGGCTAGTAAGAGTAGGGTATCTTACAGCAACTGTTGATCTTGAAGAATATGTCTGCTCCCTTGATTCGATTAAATATCGTATCGTTACCAATGAAGTACTTGCTCTGTTGGTGTGGTTAAAGCGATTTGCGGGCGGGCTTATCGAAGGAGACGATGAATGAGAAGTCGAATTATTCGCTTGATGTCTGACCGTGGATTTGGGTTTATCGAAAAATGCGATGGTCATGATAAAGATCACTTTTTCCACTTTAGCTCAGTTCAGGGCAATGCTGCATCGCTAAGAGTAGGAGACTTCGTTGTTTTTGATTTCGGTAAGACAGATGAAAGAGGGACACCAGCAGTGAATGTTCGCCTTGAAAACGTGCCTCAAAACACCCCGCAACAACAGACAACACCAGCAAATCAGGCACCACGGTCAGATGAGAGCAGAAAAGAGGAAATTCGATACTATCTTCCCGCAGATACTGCAGCGCTCATCCCTAGCTTTAAAATAGAAAATACTGCACTGAAAACACAGAAGTATATTCGAGTTTACCGAGATAAAGAAAAAAAGCTGAAGATAATAGAAAAAGCAGAATATTCAGATGTCGAAGACACCCTTGCTGCAAGCATTGCAAAAGCGCAGCTCGATATTTTGGCGAGCTACGTAAACAACCACTGTACGACTGCTGTGCTCGGTTCGCCAATGATGCTTGGGCTGGGCAGCGAAAGCGTCTTTGAAACTGGGATTGCACTCCACCATACCTATAGCATACCCTATATACCAGGATCCTCGATAAAGGGTTCCCTTCGGAGCTATATAATCCGTGACTTATATGCAAGTGATGAAGATGCCGCATTGTCAGATTCATCATTTACAAGTGTTTTTGGCACAATAACTAACCAAGGCGGAGTCATGTTTCTTGATGCATTCCCAGTCCGAGACACAAGAAAAAAGCTCACCTTGGAACTCGATATAATGAATCCGCACTTTTCGGATTATTACCAAGGAAAAAAGGACTCCTCAACCGGCGAGCCTATAGGGCCCACAGACGATCAGACGCCCATTCCGATACGGTTTTATTCTGTCCCAAAAGGCACGAGATTCATGTTTCGGCTAGTATCTAACAAGCTGGATGTAAAAGGTTATGCCATCCGCGGAAAAACAATCCCAGAGCTGTTTGAGGAAATGCTTGGTGAAATAGGCATGGGAGGAAAGACGTCGGTTGGATATGGCTGGTTTGGGGATTTTCAACCGCCAGCATCGAGGTAGCAAATAAAAGAAAGTGGTACAGTTATGAATATGCTGATATTATTTCTATCGAGTTATCGAGATAGGCCCAAGATATCAAAATACGATACAGATCGTAGTTTTAAAGTGACGGGTGCTCAGACAAACGAAGCGCCTGTGAAATATGCAATTGAACGACTTAAGGAGAAAGGCGAAGCATTAGATAAAATCATTGCGCTTACGACTCCTGATGCTATTAAGTGTTCTGCATTCGAACTTTTTTGCATTGTGATTGGCGAAGTATCACGTAATACAGATATCGTTAAGGTTAAAATAGATAATAATGTTTCAACTTCGATACTGCTAAGAGAAACATTAAAAGAACTAGAAGGACTCCAATCAACAGACAGGCTAATAATCGAAACGACTGGTGGATTCAGGAATGCCATCAATGCACTGACTCTACTTGCTCGCTTCCTACGCATAAGGCACGGTGACAATAGAATAGTAGAGTTTTCTACATTTTCGGATTTGCAACAATTGAAGGTATCAGATACTAAAGAAACTGATGATTTATTCGAACTCCTTGAAGCTGTAAATGTGTTTGCAACATCAGGGAATCCAATACCTTTGAAAAATGCGATGAGAGACGTTAAGGATAGCCCAGAAAAAAACGCATTCATGAATTCTATTAGCACGTTTTATGATACGGTTCTTTGTTGTAAAATGACGAAAATGGATGACGCTGTACATAACTTGGAGAGGACTATCAAAGCTCTATTAACAGCAGATTACAAGGATGAATCACCGATGCTAATAGTGTTTAAAGAAATTGTGAATGAGATTATTAGTGCGAAGATGAAGTTTATCTCTGCCAAAGACTATCTAATACCACTTATAAGATGGTGCTGTGAGAACGACTACGTCCAGCAAGCTGTGATAATTCTGGTTGAGAAGGTCTATTCATATATGCAACCGTATGAATCTATGGACAATGGTAAAAAGATGACCCGATATAGAAGGAAAAAAAGAGAAATCGGAAAAAAGATAAATTATAAAACATATACGCGGATGGTGAAGTATAGGGACAATTTTGCTCATGCGGGTATAGAAGAGATTAAGGCACGTGCCGATGATATCAAAACTGATGTACTTGAACGATTAAAGGAAATAGAGGCGATGTAAGATGACCGTTGTAGTGGTTCAGTACATTGTGCTTGCCATACCACCAAGATATACCTCTGCGTTGTCTCCTTTTCGCAGCTAAAAAAAGAAAGCATATAAAAGAAAGCATAAAAGAAGAGGAGGGTCCGAAGCCCCTCCTCTTATAAGTTGTACAACCTCTTATTCGCATCATACAGCACAGTTATCAGATAGGTATCAACAAATGACGCCGATACAAGCGCACCCATGTTTTGGGTGTTATCTTCGCAAATAACCTATTTGCGAAGATTGGAAATGCGTTTAACAAAATGCACTGGTTTACGAATCCTATTTGTACCCAAGGACAAAATAACATAAAATTTGCCAAATGTCTACAAATGCAGCAATGGAAATATGAACAAATTGTTAAATATCTACCAAAAAGCGATGTTTCTAAATTACTGCTTGATTCTAAGTAACTGCATTATCCTTCCGTGCAGTATCGATTCTAGAGGATGAACCATAGACATACTCTTTTAAACTGCTCTTTCGTGAGCCTGGTAGACAGCCTAAATCCTTGATTATATTGTCGAGTTCTTCCTTGATATTGTTATCAGTAAACACATGAGTTTTATTTGAAAGATCGAGTCCGTTAGCCTTTGCGTCGTTGCACATTGTGTCCACAAGTTCGGAGAAGCGAACTTTGTCAAATTTATAGAAAGGGGTATTTTTTGAATCTATGGTTTCATCGCGATAATCAAATCTCAAGAATTCTCGTATCAATTTGTTATCTTCCCACTTCCAGCGTCTGTCGGTTTTGAGTTCTCTTGCAGAAAACCACTTGTAAAAAGCACCAAGCTGTATTCGTAGAAAGCCGTCCTTTGTTCCGAATCGATCTTCATTTGCTCTATAATATATGATTAATATTGCAAGTAAGCTTGCAAGGGTTGTACATTTTGGAAAAGACGGCTTCGAAGGATCATCTACATACGATAAATTAAGCTTGTGGCATAATTTGAGTAAATATATTAGCTCGGTATCCTTTAGGACAGCTCGGTTTTTTAAGTATACACTATCAATTAGAGTACCTGCATTCACGGCATCAGCGATGAGAGAAAATAACGAATACCTGTTGCTCTTTCGCTCAAGGGAGTAATTATTATAAATGCGGCTGGAGTTCTTTCTAAGATTGTCGAAAGCTTCAATGTCGATGATTTCTTCAAACATGGATCGGACAGTACTAATCTTGTTTTGTGTACCTTTGATTTGCTTGATTTCGGAGCTGAACCATATTTGACGCAAGGTAACAAAGAACACTCGCTCGTAATGGTCTTTGAATTCTTTTTTGTACTCGAGTTTCCTAGCATCAGTGTTTGAAAAATCATGTTTAATGCTATCAAGTGACTTACGATAACGCTCATACTCCGCTATTTCATTTAACATATCTATACACTCAATTCCCGCTCATCAACGGTGTATTTTCTAAACATATACTCAAAGACATTTGAGCCATCTGTATTCTGGTCTAATGGTCGTGGTATTGAATACTCACGGTAGTATTTGACAAGCTTCTGTTCGTAGACAACATTACCCACGGCACACCAAAAGAATGAGTGCTGCTTGTCGTACTCAATGATGTTACTTTTTAATATCGTATTTACGAGAGCAAGCTGCTGATCCTGAGTACTTAGATTTGAGTTATCGTTCTTGTTTTTAGTTGTTTTAAATATTTCTTCTGCTTGTAATTGACACTCATAATCAAGGGTACGCCTGTTGTATGCTGCTTTGCGAAATATTTCAGTGTACATAGTTATCATATTATTGTATGTTTCAACTTCTTTCCCAAAACACTCATTCTTTTGTTTTTCTAGTGATGCTAGTTGTTTTTTCTTTTTCTCAATAGTTTTCTCCAAATCCCGAATACCTGGGAATGCTTCATTATCTACATCATCAACATCAGTAAGTTTAGCAAGATATTCTTCAAGTTCAGCTGTTGCAGTTTCTATGGCACTTTGGGATTGTGCTTTATTGACCTGTGAGAAGATATGAGTATAGTTGGCGGTTTTCAAAAGATAGCTAAAAGTGTCGTATCCAGAAAAACTGAAATCTGTGATGAAGCTAATGAACTCATCAAAGACAAAGCCACTCGTATTCAATGCTTTTGAGTCTTCGAATTTTTCTAAAGAAGCGTAACATTCATCACCTAGTATTTCTTTAAGTTTCGCCATACGGTTCACTTTGGGGGTGAATGCCCAATACATGTCGTGTTGAGCTTTAAGCAATGATTTGCTCTTGCTCAAACCTATACAGCGATGGAAAGCATCGACGATAGATTTTATTATTCCCTCAGCATTGTGCTCCCGATCATCGCCACCGATGTTTCCGCGTTGTCTGCGAAGTATTGTGAGTAGTGTGGTGTAGTGATACGAGCTGCCATATGGATCAGGCTTTTCGATATCAATCTCCGTTTCTATACTTAAATCAACTTCTCCGTAATATTGTTCGCTTTTCACAGCAATATAGGCGAAGTAAAGAGCGCAGAGTTTTTTGCGTTTTTCATCAATAACTGTTTCATCAATAACTGTGATATTGTATTCAGGAGGCAGATAAATCAAATCAATAAGTTTTGGTGTTTTAAGTTTTTTCGGAAAACTCATTTCTGTGAATATGGTTTCTTCCAAAGCAGTGGCATCAGTCCTCAACCTTCCTAGAAAAGATGTTGAAGGATCAGGCTGCGCAAAAAGCTTATTTCGGCTTCTCCAATGAGGTGATTGCCTTTGTCTGTCAATGCTGTCTTTGATTAGTAATATATTTGGCTTTACTACATTGTTCCGTCCGTAGTTTTTATAGAGTTCAAAAAAACCTTTGTTTTCATCGAGTTTTGGTTCTACACCAGTTTTTACTTTATCAATCTCCTGTCCGATATATATTGTCAGTAATGACAAGTATTGTTGGTAAGTCTGGCGTTCGTCATCAGTATACTGTGAAGAATCTGGATTAGATGTGAATGCTTTTTCGGCCAAGAAAATTGCAAAATTACTGAGCAGTCCGATGTTGTTTTCTTTTGAGTTTCTGAAGGTTAACCATGGTGAATCTTTATCTTCCATTGTACGAGGTGTTTTTTGTTTGTCTTCACTTTTTGCATAGTAGTCTATGTCGACCAATGGTGGGAGGGTTATTTCGGTTTTTTGGCTAACCGTTGTTCCGTTTGGGTCTAGTATATCTATTCTGGTTGTTTGTCCGACCCCTTTTATATAGATGGGATTATCAGTTATTTTTACCATATCGCCATCAAAGTCAGCGCCACCGAGTCGTTGTGCATGAAGATCCTTTGTTGTGTTTAGCATACAAACCCTGTCTAAATGCCCGAATAATTCATTGTAAAATTCAGAATTTCGAGTTTTTGCAATGATGTGTTCATTGCGAGAAATGTGCGGATTCCTTGCAATTGCGACTAGAAAAGGGTCATTTTCAGATAATCGCTCTGGGGTGAAATGCGGGATGAAAACATCACTACTCTTTAAACACTTTTTCATGTGTTGTTCAAGGATTTCAAGCATTTTTTTTATATCTGGGTGATCAGTATTGATTTTCTGGTTTTTCTCTGTGTATGTAACGGTGTGCTGTGCGATACTAACCAGTAGGCTCAATAGGTCGGGTGCAAGATATCGAGATTTCCCCCTTACTATTAGGCGTCCCTTTGCTATCTCGTCCAGTTGGTATGATACTTTTGACTCGATGAGTGATACAGCCTGCGGTTCAGCAACATATTTTGCGTTTTTTTCCATTCCAAATGCTAGAACTTCGATAATATTGACATTAGTGGATATACTGCTTTGCGAGTTGTGTTTTTCAGGTGAGTTATTTGATGAGGTTTCATCGTTTACTAATTCCTCAGCCTCCTGGTGAATAGTTTCCTCTCTTTCCGCAGTATCTGTTTGCTCACCGTCCTCGTCTGCTTCTTCAAATATAGGGTTCGTATATTCGATCAATCTAGCACGGTAATCGTTTTTTAGTTTCAGATATCGCTCGACAGATGGTTGCAACAGAACCTTCTCATCATCTGGAGTAAGAACAAGTGTACTGAGAATCTGATAATTCAAAGGAATGCTATCTCCGCAATAAATGTCGGGTTTAGCACGTTGAGAAATGAATAAGCGATGTTTGTACTTCTTAAACCTCTCCCTGTAATCACTCCAAATGTTAACATCATCGACATTGCACTCAATTTTACGTTTTTGGGTAGGTTTGTTTTTTTGCAAGAGATTTGGAGATGCTAGATAATCGATATCAAACCATTGAAATGCTTTAAATTGGGAAACAGTTAGTATGATGAGTACTTTGCTTATATCGTGAGGGGTGCCAAAGACATCATAAATAAAATCAATGTTTAGCAAAGTCTTGAAATAATAATGGATTTTGACTTTGTGCAACATACCTTTACAGAAAGGTAAACGAAACTGAAACGATGTTTCAATCCCAATTAATTCTGCTAGTTCCCAAGATATTAGGCCAGCACCGTCAGAAAGGTTAACTTTATAATTGTTCTCTTTTTGTATTGTTACATCAGCAGAAGTCATCGGACTTAACATTGTAAAACCGTATATAGCCTTTATGTCATCAGGTACAACAATAATGTAATCGATGATGTCTTCAGGATTTTCTATATTTATAGGAACCCCATCTGGATACGGTGAAGGAACAGTGATACTCTCGTTAAACGGTGACTCTCCGCTTGATAGACAAAGACCTTTATAAGCCATCCATTTACTTGTATGGATAGAGTCTTTAGGCTTCCACCCGATGGTTATAGATTCGTTTACTTTATTATGGAGATTGCTATCAATATATAGAATATTGCCGTTGCGTGACATATTTGATGACATTTCAAAACGTATGTATGCGATTGTTTCATCACCGAAGTCGATAGAAAAACCGTGAGAGAATAGTTGTTTCTGAGTCGAAGGTTTTGCTTTATTCCCAAAAGACACACTAACAAAATGACGGCGCAAATCACCAGTACCATCAGGCAATACTTCGATATCTTGCTCCAACAAACGGCGTAGCTGATAGAATGCGATACAGTCAGGTTGTATTATAACTTGCGTTATTAACTTTTCCGATAACGATAGCGGGTTCTGCTGTTTGGCGTTGTTGCTATGTATGGCTTCATTCTCTATTAACAGTATGTCTGTCACTTTGTACAGCGTAAATTGTTTTAAGCAAGCATCCATCCTTAACCACCCTTGTGTTTTTAATCATTTGCATTATAACAAACTGAATTTTGTTGTGTCAAATAATTTGATTTTCTCACATAAATTTTTCCTTGTGATCCGTGCAATGCTTAACATATTGCTTCCTGTAAGTTGTGGAAAAGTTTGCTTTCTTTGATGCCCAGTCACTTGACCTGCTGAGTTCGACTGTATACACAGGGAATTCATCAGAATAAAACCAATGGTGAAAAATAATCGTAGTGTCTATTGGATCATATGTATTGCTTTCGAAAAACTCGACATATTCATGGTGGACATAGTCCCAAAAATACCGAATACTTAATCGGGTGTCTGCGATTGCAGAGTCGAAAACGACATTCGCATTGATTTTTTCGAACACCTCTCGCTTTTTCGGTCCGCCTTTTTTGACAACATCAATGAACATATCTGTCGTATCCATAACAAAAACGACTAAATCATCATCTGGTACTGAATCGTCTTGTGGATCAATAGATATCAGAGCATCGTCTCCTTCATCTTCGCTTGCAGATACACCGATTGGAAGTACGCTGCTGGGTGTATTTACAATGATACTTTTTAAACTTTCCAGCGATATTTTATTGTTCTCAGACAACCTTTCAATGTATTCCTCTAGAAACCAGTCAGGGTACATCATGTCGTCACTTATTCTGCCCGCACCAGATTCATTGTATTTGTCTCGCTCGCGGCGCAGTCTTCGAAGATGCTTTCCATGGGATTGAAGCCCCAAATCATCCTGATCCGGTATTTCATAATTGCGGTCTTTTAAGGCATTACGAAACTGCTGAATATAGGCAAAGCCTATATCAGGGTTGAAAGTTCTTGTTGTATATTCTATGGTATCCCAGATTACACCAAAATCAATTTTCGATGACCTATCGTTGAAGTGCCTGTTTTGATTACCGATGCCAGAGAATTCAACGCTTTTTTCGGCATCCCTGTGAGGATCGATGCCCCTGTTTTTCATCCACCAATTCAAAACATTCTCGTTAAAAATACTCTGCTCGTTTCCATCCATTTCTGGGATTCTTATTGCCATTTCTTCTATCATTTCTTGAGTGATATTAGCCACCTTATTCGTCACCACCAATCTTTAGAATCTCAAAGATATCCTTCTCGACATTTTCACCGCCAACTGCGTCCATATCATGGGAGAGCTTGATAATCCTGTGAATTCTCGTTACGTCGTATATTTGTGCCTTGTCGAGTACGCTTTTTCTATTGCCCTCATCATCGATAACCTCGACCCAAAAAACCCTGCCATAAACAAGCTGTGCAACTTCGCTGTACTTGCGGATAAGCTCAATCCAAAACAGTACGAAGGATATCACCATAGGCGTTGGCTTTGTACCGTAGGTCAAATCAGCATATATAGTAGTACAATCCTCGATTTTCTGCAGCAGTTCCTTGAATAGGTTGATATGCTCCGCCTCTGTTTCATCCAAACCGCGGGAAATTTCCTTAATGTCTATTTTTATGTCGAACTTTTCTTCGATTTTCGTAATCTCTTCTTTGAGCATATTGTAATTGGCTTCTGGATTGTCGGGGAAATTGATAGCAATCAACTCGACTTCGTCCCCAGGCTCGATGTTGTTGATCATTTGATGTACTACAGGATATGCCGTTTCCTCAGCGTACTTCAAGTTTTCCACTTCGGTTTCATAATGGCATTTTGTTAAATTCCTCTGATTCGAAATTGTAGTTATAAATGTTCTTTTCATCTTTCAAATGCTCCTTTATTTGCAGCAACACATATGCTTTTTATTATGAAAATACTCTTCCAACGTGATAATTATATCGGTTGATGGCGAAAAATCAAGTCTTTTATTAGCACTTTCACCCTCCATAACAGCTAACAATTGGAATGGTGTGATCTAACTCCATTTAACGATACGATGACGAAGTTACCGCTGCCCCATGAGTATTTTCTCCCAAACACAGATAATTTTCGATGTACTTGTGATAGATTCGGACAGCAGTGTATGTATCCTCACTCAATATATCAGAAAAAAAGTCTTCGGAGTAAAAAAACCATTGATTTTTCTTTATAAATCTGGTAAATTACATTTAATGGGTATCCGATTCCCCGAGATTTTTACCCCCCAAAAACAGGCATCTCGGGGAATGGATGGAGAGAAGTTGAGCATAGGTGCAAGAAGCCTGTAATTGCAACGGTTAGTCGGCATCTGAAAGGATTTTTACCGATGGAAAAGTTACAAAAGAGTTACAGCGGAAAAGGTACTTATGTAAACCAACTCCAATCTCGGGGAATTTACCCCCTAGAAACCCAGTGGTACCAATGCCTAAAAAACGCTAGGGTTGCGCAACCCTGAATCCCCGAAAGGGGTTTGAAACAAAACTCCTTTCGGGGGTTTCAGCCCCTTTTATTTTGTTGCGCAACCCTGAATCCCCGAAAGGGGTTTGAAACCGACGCCGCCGAGCCAAAATTTTTTTCTGATATCTTGTTGCGCAACCCTGAATCCCCGAAAGGGGTTTGAAACTTCCAATTGACCCCATTTCCGGTGGGACGATAGAGGTTGCGCAACCCTGAATCCCCGAAAGGGGTTTGAAACCCGCTTCATTCGCTATTTTTAATGCTAGTCTCACTTGTTGCGCAACCCTGAATCCCCGAAAGGGGTTTGAAACTCGTTGTAATCATAATCTTCTGGGTACTCTTGAGCGCAGTTGCGCAACCCTGAATCCCCGAAAGGGGTTTGAAATCCGTCTTATGGCTACTGATTCCAGCATTCTAACTTGGTTGCGCAACCTTGAATCCCCGAAAGGGGCATATATAAAACTCCGAATGGGAACTATAAATCTGAAATGAAATACAGCAGCGCAGTCATGAGAAACGAACATTCCAGCGAATGACGTTTCGCCACACATGACAATTTCATGACTACCTAGAGATACGAATATTGGGACTTTCGCACGATGCTCACAAAGCCAGTGCAAAGTCCCTTTTGCTGTTCCATACGATATCTCCAAAAGTAAAGACGGCAGAAAAAAACTATTAAACTTTTAACTTGAAGCAAAAACCCTCTGATATAGTACATAGAACACAAAAAACAAAACACTCACAACAAGAGAGGTGCCAAAATGTACGATCTAGAAAAAGTGATAAGCATGGACTCGCTCTACAAAGCATGGCAAAAGATATCGCAGAAAAACGCCGCTCCAGGTCTTGACGGAATTGACCTTAGCCTATATAGGACTGATTTGCAGAAAAACCTTCGGACGCTCCAGACATCGGTATCTACAAGGAACTACAGACCATACAGTGACAAGCATTTTTCCATGAAAAACCGGATAATCAGCGTTTCAAGCTTGGAAGATAAGATTATCCAAACAGCACTGTCGGAGGCGATTTTGGTAAACTACGAACCGGCAAAAAGCGTACACGGCTTTGTAAGAAACCGCTCGATATTCACGGCGAAGAAAACCCTCGACAATGCCCTCGCAGACGGTGTGTACGAATATATTAAGGTAGACATAAAGCGCTTCTATGACAGCATAGATACAAATCGCCTGTATGAGATTCTGGTTGGTATTTTTCCCGATGAAGGACTGCTTCAGCTTTTCGGACTCCTTATCAGCGCACATAACCCGGGACTGTCAACCGGAAGTTGCCTTTCACCTGCGCTATCTAACCTCTACCTGAATGAGTTCGACCATCATGTTGAAGAAAACTCCCTGTTCTATTCGAGGTATGTCGACGATATGCTGGTCTCGCCAACAACCAGCCTGCCCATCATCCAGGCGAAACTTGCTGAAGTCGAGCTCGAACTGAATTCCGATAAGAGCGACTGGGTGAACGCTGATGAGGGATTTCGGTATCTTGGCTTCGAAATAAAGCGTGACCTTGAAACAGCGATTCAAAATGGCGACTTCTCCTTAGCGGAAGCATTGTTTGAACCGAGAGAGTCAGACATTACGCTGCACGAGCGACACATCCAAGACGGTCAGCAAAAAAAGCGGCAGAACCCACAATTGAACAATCAAAGGGAGAGCGGAGCAGAACAAGCAAAAGCACAGTCACTTGGCTACGTGCAGGAGCCAACGGAAGAGCAAGGACATGGGACTGTGCAATTGCAGGATCAGGAAATAGCGGATGAGCAGGATGAATACACCATGCCAAACACCATCCGCAATGTAGTGAGAAAATGCCACATCGTCGGCAGCATTGTCGAAAAAGCAAAAGAGCAGCATTACGTGCCCTTTGCGGAAAAGACGCATCTGCTCCAGATATTCCACTGTCTTGGCGATGACGGCGCGAATTTCATCCACCATGTCCTCTCCCACTGCGACGACTACGATTATGCAGAAACCCAGCGCAGGATAAGCAAATACAGAGCATATAACCCCGTAGGCTGCAAAAAGCTCCGCGAACGGATTGATGACGATACCCGGTGCATCTGCAATTTCCACAAAGAAAAGATCTACCCCACGCCCATCATCCATGCGTTGCGCGTCGACCCTGGTTGTTACATACCAGCAGAGCCAAAGGACAACCTCGGGCATTTCAAAGCGAAGAACCCATTGGACAAAGCCACGGATGCGCTTACATCAATGCTGGAGCTCAACAGGAAGCATTACGAAATAGCGCAGCAGCAGGAGATACTGAAAGGTCAGATTGAAGACCTCTTCCAACGGAACAACACACTGGAAATACAGACTCCCCAGGGGCTGGTAATCAAAACCGATGACGGTATTTTTATTAAGGTGGGATAAAAATGGAAACTATATACATAACACATGACAGATGCTCCGTCAGGCGAGAA
>Ga0099364_10008557_pt1 | contig 14381 bp, 13 predicted proteins | sample TergutTh196P3_FD_73070 | JGI IMG/M metagenome (GOLD analysis project Ga0099364, IMG submission 73070) | Microcerotermes parvus P3 segment gut microbial communities from Pointe-Noire, Republic of the Congo - Th196 P3 | ecosystem: Host-associated > Arthropoda: Insects > Digestive system > Gut ... | reverse complement strand
ACCAGGCAACACGACCCCGCCGGGAAACACGACCCCACCGGGAAACACGACCCCACCGGGCAACACCACCCCACCGGGCAACACGAACCCACCGGGCAACACGAACCCGCCGGGAAACACCAACCCGCCAGGCAACACGAACCCACCGGGTAACACGAACCCACCGGGCAACACCAACCCACCGGGCAATAATAACCCACCCGGCAACACCAATCCACCGGGCAACAATAACCCGCCGGCAAACAACAACCCACCGGCAAACAACCCACCACCGCCGCCGCCCCCAAGCAGCAGCACAGTTGGCGGCAACCAAAATGCGGCGACAGAGCAGACAAGCGGAGCGCCGCCGAGTGGAGAGTTAGGGACGGGGAACGCGGGGGCGGACACTCAGAACGGCAGCGGCGGCTCAGGCTCCGGCGATACGGGGTCAGGTTTCCCGTTCACCAACCCCGGGCCGAATACAGTGCCGACGACAGAAAGCGGCGGCGGAGCAGACAGCAGCGCGGCGGGAAGTGGAGAACATGGAAGTGGAGAGTTTGGGACGGGGGACGTTGGGACTTGGTTCGATACGGGAACGACGAACGGCTCCGGGACGAGGTTCGATGCTGGGACGGGGAACGATTCGAGTGCGGGAGGCGCGCAGACAGGCTCCGCAGGAGCGGCTCGGACTAACGGGATTGTCAGCGGGCTTTCGTCCGGCCCTGATGGGTACTACTTTGAGCTTGACGGCAGCGGTGCGCCGATGGAGATATGGATCGGCATACCGTATGACGAGTATATAGACTTGCGCTTCAACGGCGAACTTTGGGCGCACGGGGGAGACTATGCCGTTAGACCCGGCAGCACCATAGTCACGATAACGGCGGAGCGCCTTGAGCGGTGCGGACCGGGGATGCACACGATACTGGCAGCGTTTACAAGCGAGACCGTGGAAATAACATTCACGCTCCGCATGGCGGGGGCAGGAACAGCGCACCCGGAGGCAGAAGGCAGCGGCGAAAGGAACCCGTCCGGAGTGCCTGAAGGCCCCGGAGCGCCCCTGCCGGACAGCAGCTATGCCCCGCCGCCGCCCGCACAGCTCACAAGCGAAAGCGGTGCGCTGACTACAAGGCAAATACTGATTATCGTCATAGCATCCGTTGTGCTATTGGCGAGCACCTCCGCATTTATACTACTCAAGCGCCACTGGCATGTGTCGAAAAAGCGAGCGTACCGGTGATCGTAAAAGTTTGCAATCCCCCGCCCTAATCCTCCACAATAACCCGGACAAGCAACGCCCCTCCTATGTGCGCGGGGAGCGACTGCAGAACCATGCCGCTAAATGTAATATCGACAGTCATACCCTGCCGGATATCGGAAAACCTCAACTGACCGCCGCCGGAGTCAAGCACGGCGGCGGTTTCGTTATCCCAAATGTAGTATTGCCCCCCTGCCCTGTCTCCGTCCCAAAGTGGCGTCAGCCCGTTGACAAGCAAGCCGATATTGCCAAATGAGACATGATGAAAATCAGAATCGATAATCTCCGCCACTTCCGCGCGGAACGTGCTTATGCCATGGAACGGGTGGCTCCAACTGCTGCCGTCGTCGTTGCGGAGAATACCCGGGACAGGTTCCCCGTCCAGAGAAAACTCAGCATACAGCCGGTGCGCCGAGATACCTCCATCGTCGGCGCGATGCCAAAAGCTCTTTTCTATACGGTACTGCCCTGCCGGCAGCTCGCCGTACAGCCAAGCCCAGTAAATTGTATAATGCTGTAAAATCTGCCTTGAAGCCACAGAGCGCATGTCTTCATCCGGGAATTCATCCGAACCAATAGCAGGCAAATCTTGCCAAATCCCGCCCTCGCTCCGCTGAAGCCGAAACGACTTGTCATAGTAAACACGCCCGCTGTCAAAACCGTTTGTAATATTCAAAAGCGCACCGATGGGGGTTGCGAAATACACATCAATGGCAACACCTGACATATCAGGCGGGATTTCAGTGTTTTCGATAGCAAAATCTACATGCAGCCTATACCTCATCTCGGCAGAGGGGGCATCGTGCTCAACTGTGATGAATGATGTCAGCCGAAACTCGCCGTATGTGAGCTGAAAGCCCGCCGGCCCCATGGGCAAGACATTGATTTCCCGCCCCTCGCCGGATGGCAGCTCGAAGGTTTCATTATCTGCCGTACCCATGGATCCCCATGTTTTGCCGGTAATCTCATAGCCATCGCCATATTTTATGTCATAGCCGGAATTGTTTGTGATGATAAGGGTTATTAAACTTGGAGCGTATCGCACAAACTCCAAAGTGATGTTCAAATCTTCCGGAACAGAACCCTGCGGCAGCTCCCTGGCGGACATAATAGTTCTCAAAACGCGCGCTTCCACGTCAGGGGATGTTTCAACAGGCCCGCCATTTGCTGCAACGGGACCGGAACTTTCCGCAACAGGCCTTTCACTTTCTGCAATAGGCCCGCCATTCGCTGCAAAATGCTCGTCACTCTCATCATATGGCTCGTTTTCTGATGCATTAGCGCTTACAGAACCGGGCGTTTCGGCAGCCGCGCCGCACGAAGCAAGCAGCATCAGCAAAAAGCAGGCCGCCGCGCATAATAGGCTCATATGAATTATTCTATATGGGTGTTTCAAACTATTGCCTCCTGTAGTACCCAATGAGAGCTGCGCCCACGACCTGTGTATAGAATATCATGTAAAATACGTGTTGTAAAGCAAGCTTGACGGTGGTAAGCTGTGTTATTATGGCTGAGTAAGTGGTTCCTGACGGACTCGCAACGACAAAATGGGACGCGTTGACGACAGAGCCGTCCCCACGTCACACATTGTGGAAAGGATAACCTCATGGGCTGTTTAGGTAACATGTTATGGATATTGTGCGGCGGGATATGGCAGGCTTTGGCTTGGTTTCTCATGGGAATCCTTTGGTGTATCACGATTGTTGGAATCCCGATAGGGCGGCAATGCTTCAAATTTGCGTCTTTGGCATTCGCACCCTTTGGCAAGGAAGTAGTGTATGGCGGCGGAGCGGTTTCATTGGCCGTGAACATACTTTGGCTGCTTATAAGCGGAATCCCGTTAGCTATAGCTGCTGCCGTAAACGGGCTTGCACTGTGCTGCACGGTAATCGGCATCCCGTTTGGGCTGCAATGCTTTAAGATTGCGAAGTTGGCACTCATGCCGTTCGGCACGAGAGTTGTTTAGTACCTTAATGGCGCACAACCGCAATAAAAAACAAGAAAATCCCAAACGCCATTAAGGTACTATCACCGCGCAAACGCGCGGTGCGCCGCTGCGGAGGCTAAAATTCGTAGGCGGAATTCATTTCCGCCGTTAAGCGAATTTAGCCGCAGCACGCGGCGTCTGGGTTGTGGGGCGGAGCCTCACGTTAGGTATTTCGGAAACAAGGAGCGTGTGTGCATGAAAAAACGAATTTTGTCAATAGTTTTGGCGTTGCTGATAGCTTTGGCGATTGTCCCGGTTCTTACACAGCAGGCATCGGCGGAGATCTATTATGATGGAGATTGGGCATACTGGGATGACGGCAGAGCGACTGTGCCAATACTGATGTATACAGGAACTGCCGCATCTGCAACTATACCGACATCGCTAGGGGGGAAACCTGCTTCGTTTGAAGACTCTCCGACGGGGTCGGTGTGGTTGCTAATACTATCAAGTTCTACCACCCTGACAAATATAACCATACCAAGCAGTATAGCGAATATTCCTGCAGGTTGGTTTGGTCAGTACCCAAACCTGGCGACCATAATCGCAGATGCTGCCAGCACCAGCTATTCAAGCGCTGATGGAGTACTGTATAATAGAAATCAGACCGTGTTAATATCTTATCCTGCGGGAAAGGTCGGCAATAGCTTTACAGTCCCGAACAGTGTCACATCCATCGGAGATTTAGCATTTCGCAACGCCGCTTCTCTTTCGGAAATTACCTTTAGTTCTCCAACACCGCCGGCAGTGGGCAGCAACGCTTTTGATGGAGTCGCCACCGGAGCGCGGGCAGTCGTTCCGGATGGTGCGACTGCGTACGGCGCTGAAGGGTCAACGTGGAACGGTCTCAGAGTAGCATATAGCCAACCCGCCCCTCCGCCGACGCCAACGCCCACAACGGAGCCAACGCCCACGACAGAGCCAACGCCAACAACTTCACCTACGTCTTCGCCGGAGCAAACACCTGAGGCGTCCCAGGCTCCGGAACCCGAGGAAGAACCTGAACCAGAAGAAGAACCGGAACCCGAGGACGAACCGGAACCCGAGGACGAACCGGAGCCCGAGGACGAACCTGAACCTGCGTCTTATAGCATAATACCGTATCCGGCCGGCGGCAGCGACGGATTTATTGGTGAGTGGAACCCTGATACCGGGCGGTACGAAATCACAGGGCTTCCTGAAGATGTGACCGACCAGATAATGCATATTGACGCGCCATTTGAACTTTTCCACAGTTTTTGGATAAATGACGTCATGCAGGAGCGCGACGTACATTACACAGTTGAAGAGGGGAGTACCATAGTAACCGCCTTGGCGCAGATAATAAGGGATCTGGAAAATGGCGACTACACGGCTGCTGCAGCATTCAGCCGCGCAGACGGCTCAGATCTGCTGGACATAGTTGCGCAGGACTTTACCGTGAATCTTACGCGCACTGCTGTCGCCGGAGGCGATGCCGAAAACGGAAGCCACGGCTCAGCTGCCGATGTCAGCGAGCCAGCCGCGCAAACCGCGCCGCCCCATCAAGACGAACCTGCTAATGATGCAGCGCAGGCGGAAGACAGATTGCCGCTGATAATCGGCGCCGCTGCCATCTTTCTGGCGTGGGGCGCCTATGTGTTTATAAGGATAAGGCGGAGCCGCGCTGAACAGCCGGAGCCGGTCACTGAGCAAGCGGTCACCGTTAACTCAGTTAAGCGTTTTTGCGGGTCATGCGGTGCCGCTTTTGAGCCGGGAGGCACCGGACATTGCAAATGCGGGGCAGAGCTATAGCATTATGCGCTTCGCATAGGAGTCTAGGAGGGTTACTATTTAAGGAACGCCTTAAATGCGGCGTATTATGCGCCCGCGAAAACGGGCGCTTTTCCATATGCGAAAATTGGCGGAGCGTAAGCGGGGCGAGACACGGAACCGTCCTTTGTCTTATCCCCCTGCCATACATCACCGCCCTTTGCGCGCTGCTATCGCAAAGTGGTGGAAATACCGCTCAACCCCGCTAAAATCCGTGGAGTCGCCATAAAACAGGCTCAAAAACTCGTCGCGGGCGCGCAAAATCTCGCGCAGCCTCAGCCCGCTGTGGCAAGATGCCGTCGCTGAGAACAGGTCAAGCGCCCGTTCGATCGCGCCGTCGCGCCTTTGAGGATTGTCACGCGAATTTATCGCCCGCCCGACCTCCGACCCGATATTTCCCATCTGTTCGATTAGGCTCAAAGCAGCCCACTTTTCACGGTCAATCTGCAACTATTATAACCTCACTCACAACTTTTTCTATCTGCCCGCGAATCCCGGCGTCTTCCACATAACGCGACCTGTTTCCCTCGTTTTTTTACAATTTCAGCAACCGTAAGCATTCTAGCATGTTTCTCTTGAAAAGGCTAAGGTTTTCTTTGAACTTTCAAAGAAAACCTTGACATAGCAGTTGCTTTAAGGTTTACAATATAGAAAAGTGTCTATTCAGGTGTCGTCGCTATCCGCGCCGGAGAAAGGGGTGTTATGCCTCTCCGCTCGGTCAGTTCCGTGACAGTTGCCGGAATTCCCTCGCTGCGATGCACAACACCCCTTTCTCTGGCGCTACACGAAGCAAATCAGATTGGGTGCTGAATAGGTACATAATAAGCAAGATAATTAATTATGGGGGGTTGAAAATGAAAAAGCTGAAACTTGGTCTGGGGTCTTTGACGTTGCCGTTGCTACTTATGGGACTTGTTTGGGCTGTGACGTTCAACAGCATTTGCATTGGAGATATAGTGCTCAACGCTATGGGGCTAAAAGCATGGTCAAACGGTGATTCCGGCGTGCATTACACGATTATTTACTCGCTTATATTTTTTATCCCTTCTTTATTGTTCGGAAAAAGATACAAAGATGACTTTGGCGCGAAGGCAGGAAGATATGCCGCCATTGCGATTAGCGTGTTTATTGTTTTCTCTGCAATATTCCTTGTGCCTGCTTGATTGCCGTGGGGATACATAAATTGCAAATCCGGGGGTGTCTTAAATGTATAAAATGAAAAAGCTACTCAACGTCAATGTTTTCGCCGCAGTTGCTGTTTACGGCATTATGTTCGCGGTTCTTTCGGCTGTTGAGAATAGAGTATATCACAGAGGATTTTTACATTCGCCTGTTTTCTTGATGCTGGTGATATTATTTCCGGTATTCTTTTTGATAGGAGTGTACCAAAATCGTAATGCGGAAAAAAAAGAGAGAAGCAAGGTATTTGTAAGGGTTCAGTATGCATTCGTATGTATAATTTTTATTGTAGGTTTCATAAATATATACTTTTTGTTTTTTCAGAACGGAGAATTCAAAACCGATGTTACGCCGTGGCAAATTATAGCTTTCGTTATTGGTGGGATCGCTTACGAAATATTGCGTAAAAAACGGTCATGGAATATAGGCGTCAAATATGCGGCAAACGCATTAACCACCGTTTATTCCGCGATGCTGGTTGCCACTGTTTTGTTTTTGTGGATTGCGTGATTGGGAGAGAGGGATACGAGCGTGAGACGTTACAGGTCAAAGGGGTGGAAACCATTGGTGCGGTGCATGGAAAAGATGTGTATTTTCTACCCCTTGTCGCTAGGCGGCGCGTCCTTGCGCCTACTAGCGAGCGCTCCACCGTCCTTGGTTTCGCTCTGCGGGGCATAAAACACACATCTTTTCCAGTTGAGGCTGACCTGCAACATATAAACATACACCAATGATTGAGTGCATTACAACGTGTCTACAATTGAAATTGCTTTTTCTACGGCTAATGCAGGCTGCGCTGCTCACATATGCCACATGCAAAACGTGGTGGAAATGCCTATGCCTTTGTGGTATGCTGACCAATATCAACAGGTTAACGGATTAGCGCTTGTAGGGGACGGCCTCTGGACGTCCCGTTGCGCGGGCATTGCGAAAATCAGCGGGACGTCGAGGACGCCGTCCCCTACGCAAATCGTATAGATTTACCTTAACCTGTTGACATTGGTATGCTGATAGTTGACAATTGCATCAGCATTTTCTAAGAGAGGTGGGGGGGTGAGGCTAACATGCAGACAGAGTCTTCTACATTGAGATTGTATCATGGCAGCGATACAGCTAAAGAAATTCAAGAAATCACGTTTCCCGGACCGCGTGAGAATTGTGACTTTGGAGCCGGATTCTACTTGGCAGCGAGTAAGCAGACTGCTGAGGAATGGGTTATTCGTGAAAGCACTCCTGTTATTAATTCTTATCTTCTTAAAGCAAAGGCTGCTGATATCCTTCATCTTGCCGGCGAGGACTGGCTTAGGGTGGTTGTAGGCTTCAGGGAGAATGTGTATAAAGTTGTATTTAAGAGTCCTATCATTTGCGGTAATATCGCAGACGATAGGATGGATATTGCGATTGCGGCATTTATGGATGAAACTTTAGGTGATAAAAGGTTAATGGAAGCCCTAAATTATTGTAAACTGGGCAATCAATACCTTTTGCGGAATTCAACAGATAGCCTGAGCTCCCATGAGTTTAAAGAATTGAAAGGTCAGGAGTTGCAGCGGGCGTCGGACCGCTGGCTTGCGCGCAGGAAGAACATGAATGATTTTGTATTGTCGCTGTTTAGAAAGCCTGTGCTTGGGGAAAAATACCTGAGTGATTATATCGAAATGGGTGATTGGATTGAAATATGAGTATGATTTCACATTAGTGCGTAAATTCTGTGCCTGGGCGAGAAAGCTGCCCGATAATATAGATTTTGTCGATTATTGGTTTAACCTCTCTTTATCCCAGACAAAATTCAAAATTGAGGAGCATCCCGCAAACAGGATCAACGCTTTTCATTGGACGCGGTGGCGCGAGGATTTTGAAGATTTTGTCGATCACTACCGCAGCATAGCCAGCGACGAGCTTTACTATGCACAAGAACGTGAATGGTTTGCTATGTATATGCAGTATCTTGTGTATACTTTTCAGATACCAAGCAAATCAATAGCGGGGTTTTGGGGAAAAGATGTGTTTAGGGATATTCTGCTGGACTGGCATAAGTATCACACTTTTGGCGTAAGCCAGTTTGTGGATAATATTGTTGCAAAGTACGGGCTGCCTTCAGGAGTTGATCATATTACTCCTTTGAGAAGCAGGCTGCATCACCTGACGGACTCACAACGACAATAAAAAACAAGGTAACTATTCAGGTCTCTTACCATCCGTGCCGAGAAAAGGCGTGTTATGCCTCTACGTTCGGTCAGTTCCGTGACAGTAGCCGGAGTTCCCTCACTGCGATGCACAACACGCCTTTTCTCGGCACTATATAGCATGATTAACTGGGTACTGAATAGACACAAAACAATTTATTATTTCGTCCGTCTGGTGCTATCACAGAGTGAATGGGGCCATGGCGAACAGGCCCTCAAGCGCTTTGCCGAGCAGTTGGTAGTTTGCGTGCGTTTCTATGGCCAGGAGCAGCATGATTATTACGGGGGCGGATGTTATGAATAGGGCCATTTTCTTTTTCGCGCTTATTTCGGGCCAGTCGTTTGCTATCCGATATTTTTTGATCACGGGTATTTTTTTTATCATTGCGGCAAGGCCTATTATCACCATCACGAGGATGACAAGCATGTAGATGTTGACTAGCGTGTTTATTACTTGGTTGTCCCCGCCCGCTATGTCCGCAAGCGACAGCAGGAACAGCATCACGCCAGCGACGGCGTTTATTATCAGGTGCAGTATAGTCACTACAAACAGGGAGTCCGTCGCGTACCGGATGTAGCCCAGGGCAAATCCGAGCGCTGTTGTATAAAAGAGCATGTTGATGCTTCCGTGCATGAGGCCAAACATTACTGAGCTTATTATTATTGCTGTTCCGTTGCCGTACGTTTTGAGCGCGTCGTATAGTAGCCCGCGTACCCAGAATTCCTCCAGAAGCGGCGCGATTATCACCATTATGAAGACCAGGATAAGTGTGCTTGTCAAGTCGTGCGGCGTTTCGCTGACTGCCGGGCTGAAGAATCTCTCCAGTTCGATGCCTTCGCCTACTGTGCGCGAAATGACCGATATCAGATAAAATGCCAGTATCGTCAGGAAGTTTACGCTTTGCGCCAAGCCGTACATTGCCGGGAAGTTGCCGAGTTTCTTCGCAAGCCGCTTAGGTTTTTTGTAGAGCGATTGGAGCCATCCGGGGGTTTTTGCGTGGTAGCTGATGTTTTTGAGCAGCACCGCCGTAATCCAGATCGGTATCACGTAGACAAGCGCTACCTGTATGAGCGAGCTGATTGCATATAGCGGTACGGCTCCAAGGGCAGATCCGCCTTTTTCGGCTATATAATGTATGGCAAGCGCTGCTATGTACCTGCAAATGAAATAGGCGCACATGATTATGCCTAGTTTTGCGCAGATAGTTTTGTAGGTCTGCTGCTGGGTTTCTTCTGTAAAGGTTTTTTCTTCCAAATGGTTTCACCTGCTTTGTTTCAAGATGACGCGCTTGACAAGCAAACGGCATATGCCGTATAATGCAGAAGCGAGGTGTTGTAAAGTGCTTGACAAAAAGGATTATGAAGAAATTTCCCACTTGATGAGGGTAATCGTAGAAAGCGACATTACACCGAAGTTCAACCTTCTGGCAGAAGGTCAGCAGGCGATAATATCCCGCTTAATACCTGCATCACGCGTAGAAATGCTTGAAGAAGAAGTTAAGCTGCTAAAAGCTGTCGTTCGCCAGATGAGCGAGGATTTGCAAAAACTGAAAAAAGCACAATAGTATATAGTATATGCATAAGCTAACGCAGGGATGGTTCTTTTGTAGGGCAAGGGGGCTGATTCCTGCTTTTATTTTTGTGCGGAGGCTGTCCTTCGCGCTTGTCTTGCTTTGTGGCGTTTGTCTGAGGCTATCAGGATGTATAGCGCTAATGCAAGGGCGACGAATACCGCACCTACCCAGAATATGTACCTGTAGTCCCGCGCATCGGCTATTGCTCCGAGCAGCGGCGCTCCGATTGCAAATCCGGCATCTACGGATGCTGAGAATGCACCAGATGCTGTGCCTCGCCGTGCCGGTGAGCAGCGTTTGAATAGCATGGAGTTGAATGTGGGCATCACCGCTCCTTGCGACAGGCCGAGCGGGAGGGCGATCAGTACGAGGGCTGTACTTGTCCTGACTGTGGATAGGAGCGCTATGCATGCTATCAGGACTGCCATTCCCGGGATTATCACTATGTCGGAACCGCGTTTGTCCGCGACCCTTCCGAATATTAGCCGTGAAATAATCGTCCCGGCTGCGTTTACCATAAAATACAGACCGGGGTTTCCTATGCCCCTCCATTTGGCAAATGGGGTCAGGAAGCTCATCAGCCCCCCGACGCCTACATATGTAAGTATCAGCACGGTTACGGGGGCAAATACTGCGTATTCAAAGCCCATTATTGTCTTTGGCAGGGGCTCGGCGTCTGTGGCTTCCGGCGTTTTCTCACTTTCTGACGTTGTTTTGTCTGTTATGGCGCTCCTTGCTTTTTTCTTTTTCCGCTCATATGAGACGCAGAAGCCGCATACCGCGCTGGCTGCGCATATGGCCGCCGTTGTGTAAAACAGCGCTTGGTAGTCGGTCAGGGCATCGTTTGCTACTATCGCCAGAGCGATTCCGGGGCCTACGGCGTGCGCCAACGTTGCTGACAGGCCGAAGTATCCGATGCCTTCCGCAAGCCTTTCTTTTGGCAGGACGTCCGCTGCTGCGGCGCCCGAGCAGGTGGAGGACGTCCCAAAGCCTGCGCCGTTTAGGACGCGGACAATGATTAGCATGGGCATTGCGCCTACGATGCCAAACAGAGCGCAAGTCGCTGAGCTGAGGAGCATGCCGGCTATCAGCAGCCTCATCCTGCCGTATTTGTCGGATAGTTTGCCCGATATGGGGCGCATGGCGAGCGCGGCCAGGACAAATGCCGTCGTGAGTATCCCCACATGCACCGTCAGTCCGCCTATCCTTGTGATATATAGGGGCAGGGCCGCAAGGAAGAAGCTGGTCATCAAAGACTGGCCTGCCGATACTGCCATTAGCAGCAAAAAGTCCTTTGATATCAGGCGTTCTTGTTCTTCCCCGTTGTTTTGGGCTTTTGGCGGTTTTTTAACTATCTCATTATTTGACAATAGTTTTCTCACATTCTCACAGGAATACTTTTTGGATTTTTGCGGCCAGTGTTTTGTCTAGGTGTTGCTTTTCGCCCAGGTTCGTTACTATGCTCCATGCTTTTTCGGCGGAGAGCTTTTCCCTGTACGGGCGTTCTTCGGTCAGGGCTTGGTATACGTCGCATATGGCCATTATTTTTTCGAGTTCGCCCATCTGGCTGCCGTCCAGGTGGTAGGGGTATCCTGTCCCGTCGAGTTTTTCATGGTGGTTTGCGGCGTATTCCACAATGTCCTCGAAGCCTTCTATTTCCTCGAGGATTTTTCTTGTGTAGTATGTGTGCTTGTTTATCTCGAAGCGTTCTTCCGGCGTAAGCGCGCCGTCTTTATGCAGTATTTCGGGCAGTACGTGCAGTTTGCCGACGTCGTGGAGCAGGCCGGCGATGTACATTTTGTCTTGCGTTTCTTTGTCGTATCCTAAGTATGTGGTGGCTTTCAGGGCTAGTTCCGCGATTCCGTGGGAGTGCGTGAATGTGAAAGGGCTCCGGCAGTCGATGATGCCGGCGAAGCAGTGGGCGTATTTTACTATGTCGTCGTAGCCGTAGCAGTCGTCGTCGCCGTCGACTAGTTTTTCCGATAGCACATATTTTGTTTCTATGTTGAAGTAGTCGAGCAGAAAGTGTTCGCGCAGTATGAGGTTTTCAAATGCGTTTGTTATTTCGCGTGAGAATGTCGAGCTGTTTTTATCTATCCATTTTTGAACTGATGTGTAGATGTTCAGGTCAAATTCGCCCGATATTTTTCCGAATATGTCGTCAAATGTGCTTGAAAAGCATATGATTTGCGCGCTTTCCGGTATGGCGGAGCCTTTTAGCCCGAATATCCCCGAGCCGTCGTAGTTTTCGTGGTGGTAGTATACGCTTTTTGCGATGCTTTCGGGCAGTGGCAGGCCTTTGAGCAGTTTTTCGCCGTTTACGCAGTGGTTTTTCATTTCTTCCGCGCTTCCCTGCGTTATTTCGTATGTGTCGCTCATCCCTATGTCGTGGAGCAGCGCGGCGTAGTTCAGGTTAAGGATCTCCGTTTCGTCATACCCCAGTTCCCTGCCGATCATTACGGATAGGTATGCTGTGTTTTTTGAGTGCGATAGGTTGTTTTTCCCTGCGATGTCAAGGGCGTATGACAGCCCGAAGATCAGTGAGTGCCTATATATTTCCATGTCCTTTTTTCCTTGCTATGATTTGATTATCTCCTCTAACCGCATGGCTTTGTAGAGGTTGCTGTAGTGGCCGCCTGTGTCGAGGAGCTGCGCGTGAGTGCCGCGTTCTACTATTTTGCCTTCTTCGACTACGAGTATTATGTCTGACCGCGCTATTGTCGATAGTCTGTGCGCTATTATGAATGATGTGCGGCCTTTTAGCATGTGGGATATGGCGTTTTGTATGAGCTGTTCCGTTTCTGTGTCTATGCTAGAGGTGGCTTCGTCCAGTACGAATAGCGGCGGGTCTGCGAGCACGGCGCGGGCGAACGATACCAGCTGTTTTTCGCCTGTGGATAGTTTGTCCCCGCCTTCGCCGACTTCCGCGCCGTAGCCTTCCGGCAGGCGGTTTGCTACTACGTCGGCTGATACGAGTTTCGCTGCTTCCATCACTTCTTCGTCCGTCGCGTCAAGCCGCCCGTACCGTATGTTTTCCATGATCGTGCCTGAGAAGAGGTGCGGGTCTTGCAGCACATACCCGAGCGATGAGTGCAGCCATAGCTGGGAGCGTTCGCGGCTGTCCCGCCCGTCTATGAGGACCCGCCCGCCTGTCGGTTCGTAGAATCGGCAGGCGAGGTTAACTATGGTCGATTTCCCGGCGCCTGTTTCCCCTACTATGGCCACCGTAGTCCCGGGCGGGATGTCCAGCGTGAAGTCTTCCAGCACGTTTTCTTCGCCGTCGGGGTATTTAAACCATACGTTTTCAAATGTGACGCCGCCTTGGACGGGTTCCCAGTTTTCGCGTTTCGGGCTGAATGTGTCGCCGTATTTTTCGACGACTTCCGGCGTGTCCGTTATCGTTATCGGTTCGCTCAATAGGCCTGTTACCCGCTCTATGCCGACTTGCGCGTTCACCATTTCCGATATTATCCCGGAGACCCATACTATGGGTTCTATCGTGCTGACCGCGTATGTGATGAATGCCGATAGTATGCCGAAGTCGAGCAGTTCCTGCCCTACCAGCAGCCCTCCTCTCCAAAGCACTACGCTCAGGGCTATCGAGCCCAGGGACATTACCATGGGCATCATCATTGCGGTAAGGCGCGAGGAGTGGACGGATTCGCGGTGCATCCTGTCTGACAGTTTTGAGAATTCGTCGCTGTTGATGTCTTCTATGACGAGGGTTTTTGATGTTTTTGACCCGGTTATGCCTTCATTGTACGCCCCGGTTATCCGTGAGTTCGTTTCGCGGACTTTCCTGCTGATCACTATTATCTTTTTTTGGAAAAACCATGCGATTATCCCGGCGGCGGGGACTACTATTATGAGGATTATCGCTAGTTTCGGGCTGAGGAAGAGCATGAATATTATACTGAATGTGACAAAGAGTATTGCTTCGATGAGCCCTGAAAAACCCCATGATATCATGCCGCTTATCCGTTCCGTGTCGGACATTACCCTGCCGATGAGGTATCCGACGGAGTTTATGTTGTGGTACGATATCGGCAGTTTTTGCAGGTGTATGAAGCAGTCGCGCCTTATCATGAGGCTCATGTTCATTTCGAGCCCCATGAGTATTTTTACCCAGAAGTAGATGCATATGCCTACCGCGAGGATGAATCCGATGTAAAGCGCCGCAAATGGCGCTATTCCTTGCGTCGTTTCGGGTATGACGAAGTTGTTCACGGCGTGGCGGATGAACAGCGGGTATGCTGCCCCTCCTGCCGTGGCGAGGAGGATGACGGCGATTGCGGCGGCTATTTGCTTTTTCATCCCTTTGAAGTATTCTGTGAGCCGCAGCCATACTTTAAGGCTAAGTCCGGTCGTTGATTCTTCTTCGTATTCGTAATGCATGGTTATTGTTCCTCGTATCCTGATTGTAGATC
>Ga0099364_10008556_pt1 | contig 14382 bp, 11 predicted proteins | sample TergutTh196P3_FD_73070 | JGI IMG/M metagenome (GOLD analysis project Ga0099364, IMG submission 73070) | Microcerotermes parvus P3 segment gut microbial communities from Pointe-Noire, Republic of the Congo - Th196 P3 | ecosystem: Host-associated > Arthropoda: Insects > Digestive system > Gut ... | reverse complement strand
TCTATTATATCGGTGGTATTAAAAACCTCGGTAATGCTGATGTCCGGGGGGAGTTCCCGTTCCATTCTTTCAACTCTGGTACGAAGATTCCTTGCAGCCTGGACAGAATTTTGACCGCTTTGCTTTTGTACCATCATCATTATGGCAGGGATTCCGTCTACAAATACAGCGCTGTCTTCATCCCTAAAACCTTCGAATACATCGGCAAGGTCCCGCAGAAAAACAGGCATGGGCGGTTCAATTTGACTGTTTATAAAACCGCCGCCTCTGTAGGAAATTACTGTGTTCCTGATTTCATCAAGAGAACTGAATTCGCCCTGGGTGGTAAGTATATAGGAGAGATTATTTTCTATTATTCTGCCGGCGGGGATTTGTAAATTTTGCGCAGCCAGCATCTGCTGGATCTGGGTTATCGTAAGGCCGTATGCTTCAAGCCGGCTTTGCGGAATTTCTACCCGGATAATTTTTTCCCGTCCGCCCATTACATTGGCTGTAGCAATACCCGGAGTTTGTTCGAGGCGGGGGATAATGGTATCTACAGCCATTTCGCGCAGTTCTTCAGGACTCCTGTTTCCGGTTACCATAAATCCCATTATTGGCATCATGTCCATATCCATCTTAAAGATCATCGGGGCTTGGGCATTGTCGGGCAAAGCAAATCTAACCATCTCCATGGAATCGCGTATTGAGTTTGTCGCTTCGTCCAGATTGGTACCAAAGGTAAACTCCAGTATCACAATGCTCATATTTGATGATGATATGGAACTAACATTTTCAAGGCCGGAAACGCCGGACAGGGTTGCTTCCATAGGCCGGGAAACCGAGCGTTCAATCTCTTCGGGACCGGCACCAGGATACATGGTAAAAACAATAATGATGGGAGGATTGATCTCCGGCATAAGATCAACTGACAAATTCACCAGAGCAAAACCGCCAAGTCCGATAAGCAGGGCAAATACAATTAAAACCGTAACCGGTCTGGATACAATTCTTTTAACAAGCATGATAATTACCTTTTAATTAGCGCTTATGGGCGCAAGGCGTTCAACAATATTAATACGGGAACGATCCTCAAGAAGACTCATTCCCCGGATTACAACTTCTTCGTTTGGCCTAAGGCCCTGGGTGACTTCCATAACCCCGTCGATTATTATCCCCGGAATTATATTTCTCCTTATGGCAAGCGGAGCTTCCGGATCGCTGTAGTCTACGGTAAAAATATATTGTTCACCAAAACGGCTGATCATTGCGCCAACGGGAATTTTAACAACATCCTCTCTGCGTTCTGTAACGATCCGTGCCCTTGCAAACATTCCCGCCCTTAAGATCGCGCCGGGGTTATCAACTGATACCCTGATTTCCATGGTTCGGGTCATTGTATCCACTGTGGGACTCATCTCGCTAACGCTGCCCCGGAAGACTTCGCCAGGCCATGCATCCACGCTAATCTCGCAGCTTTGATTAAGGCTGATTCTGGAAATAAAGCGCTCGGCTACATTAAGCCGTATTTCAAGACCTCCGGCGCCCGAAATACGTGCCAGGGGAACGGCCTGGCTTATGGTCATTCCCAACTGTGCAGGAAGCGCCGTAACTGTTCCTGCCACAGGTGCTCGTACAATGTGTGCAACAAATTCCATACCAGGCCGTGAAGGATCAACAGCAGCTATCGGATCACCTCTGCGTACCTGGCTGCCCGCAGAAACATAAATTCTGTTTATTCTTCCGGCAGCGTCAGAAAACACATCAACTGCAGAAGAAGCGGCAATATCTCCGGACAATGCCAGGTAATCCTGAATTGGCCCGCTGGCTGCAGCAATGGTATTAACCGCAAAGACCGGAGCTGTCAAAGCCTGGCCTTCGGTATCAATCTGTCCTCCGCCGTAGGCTTCTCTAATCCGTTGGCAGCTAGAAAATAAAATAACAATTAAAAATATTATTCCCAAATTTCTCACTTTAAATGTCATTAGTTGTTCTCCTTATTGCTAAGAGTCCCGAAGGGAACGCCAAGAGCATATTCCAAATCGATTAAATCGTTGAGGAAATTAAAATACAAAGTAAGATATTGGAGTCTAGCCTGTTCCAGAGCCAGCGCTGCGTTTTGTACTGACTGAAAGTCCTGTAAACCGGCACGGTAAGCTTGTTCGGTAAGGTTGTAAGTCAGCTGTGCCAGTTCGACCGCGGCTTGCTGGACTTCTGCAGAACTAACGATTGTATGCAGGGAGTTTATCTTGTTAAAAATTTCCAGTTCTGTTTCCTGAATCATCTGGCTAAGCTGTATGTATTGGATTTGAATGCCCGCATTTATATCTTTGCGCTGCTGGCCTTCTCTGGTAAATCCAAAAAGTCCGTTAAGGGACATGCCCACAGTTAGGGAAAAGCTGCCTCCAACCTGGCCGCTTGAACTCCAGTGATTGCTGTCGAGCCAGCTATTATTAAGGGGATCGAGCATTGGATCAAACATCGAACCAATATCCCAGCCAAGCCTGACAAAAGGTGTGAAGTGTCCAAGGCGCAGGGCATTTCTTTGGCTTTGTAACACTCTGATATTTGCCTGAAGCTCGCTTATATCCGGTTTACCCGAAGCTGAACGGGAAATAAATTCTGCCAAATCCTCCGGAATAAACGAAGTATCAAACGATGCTTCCAATAGAGAAGGTTCAAGCTCAAACTCCGTATCATAGGGCATTCCCAAAAGGAGGGCAAAATTTCCTCTAAGGTTTTTTATATTGTTTGAAAGATCGTTTATCGCAGGCCGCATATTTTCCACTGCAACCTGTGCCTGAAGCAAAGTAAGCCTTGGTGCAAGTCCGGCATTAAAGTTTGCCTGTGCAATGGCAGCCTGGCGCTGTGCATTGTCAATACTGTCGTTAAGGAGCACGGCATTCGCTTCCAGAAGCAGAATCTGGTTATACATTTTTCGTACAGCCTGTTCTATCTGGAGCTTTGCCTTTTCAAGCGTTAATACACCTGCCCTGTATTCCAGTTGAGAAGTCCGAACCGATTCAATAAGTGCAAAACTAAAATCAAGGCTTGCAGAAAACATTCCGATCACATTCCATCGGGGAATATCCATGGAAAATGGAACAACGCCATATACACCTCCGCCAAGCGGAACCGGCGCCAGCCCAGAAGCGGTATTTAGCTGGTTACTCCGGGTCATGGTTCCGCTGACTATTGCATTGGGCAAAAACTGGTTCCATGCGTGGGCGGCTCTCCGTCTTTGCATATCTGTTCCAATCCGGGCTGTTTCCAGCATTAGGTTGTTTATTATTGCATGATCAACTGCCTCCTGGGGAGAAAGAACAATAGGTGCTGCACCGGAACTCGCTGTCTGTGGGTAGACAATTACTGTGCAACACAAAAAGATCACTGCAGCGATTAGATGGAAAAAACGTGGCATGATAACTCCTAAATAAAAAATCATTTGTAATTGTTACTTGTTCAGTAAAATGAGTAGAGGTAAACAGGAGGTAAAAAGACTGTAAAATCTTGGTAAATTGTTATTTTTCGCAACTATCCCATCACATGTATCCGGTAGAATTACTGTAGTACAGATAGGGGATCAATAGACTTAACTCAAAATCATCGCCTTCCATCCATAATAAACCAAAAACTTGCTCCGCCTTGAGCGGATGTGGCTGCTTACGGAAGCAGTCTTAGAACATATTCAGTCAAATAGCGTCCCCTTTTTTCACAGTTGATATTTTCAAAAATAGTTGGCAGAATAATAAGGATGTATTGTTTTCTATATCAGAGGGAATTATGCCGACTTATATGAAAATTGAAAATCAACGAATTAAGGACGTTATGTGTACAAGTGATGAAAATAAAGAATTTCCTGAATGGATTAAAGTTTCTGATGATTGGAATGGGCGCACTGGCGATCATGTTGATTGGTTTACAGAAGATATGATTCGCATTCCAGATGAAAAACTGATAGAAATGGGAAAACGTTTCGATAAACGTGGTCGATGGCATAGTAAGACTTCAGTTGGACATGTACGAGATATTAGGCATCTTGATTATGATCTTGGATCGGATTGGACAATTCTGCCCCTAATTGAAAATGAACCCTTCCAGATATGGGATGAAGAAAGTGGACAATGGATGATCGATGAAAAAACAAAAACGGCATTGGAGAATATGTCTTTATTAGAACATCTAGATAATAAAATAGAACTTCCAGCATTTATCTACCATTATACAAGTTTAGACAATTTCTTGAAAATTTTGGATACAAAAACATTCTATATGTTTAGTTCTTATCAAATGAACGATTACAAAGAAAAGATGGCAATATTTGATGCCTTGAATAGGGTAATGGCTCAAAAGAAATCTATTATCCCAGATGTTTACTTGAGAAAACTTGAGGATGTTTTTAAGATAAAATTTAATATGGGCTATACATACATCAGTTGTTTTACAGAATTGAGGGATTCTCTTTCACAATGGAGGTCTTATGGCGACGATGGTAACGGGATTTGTTTTATTATCAACCCTAGAAATCTTGAGATAAATTACTCGTTGCCCTCTCATAATGCATATACAGACAGGTCTGTTTCTTTTCATAATGTCATATATTCAAATGAGCAACAAGATAAAATAATAGATGAAATATTGGGTTATGCTTTACTCCTTTCGAGTCACAATGAAAAATATAAAGCTGAAACTTTTGCAGATCATGTATATACGCTTATCGCGAGATTTGCTCCAATATTTAAAATTAATGAATTCCAAGAAGAGAGGGAGTGGCGAATTATTTATGATACAATGCTTGTAGAGAAAGAGACTCTTGGAGTATTAACACTTGATGCAAGATACGATATTGGTTTTATACATACAAGAAATAATTTGAAATCATATTTTCCATTACAAATTGAGAGTGCAAAATTTATAAATTCAATAACAGGTATAATTTTAGGGCCAAAAATTATTATTCCTTATCCTTATATGGAAATATCAACACTATTAAACACTAAAGGTTATAGAAATGTTCAAATAATCAAATCTAATATTTCTTATAGATAAAAATAGTATCGTCTATATAGTAGAGATAGTGGAAGTAGGACTATAATAAAAACAGATTATTTATCGGGGTTTATACTACTTGCAGACCATCTCCATAGCAAGGTTCACAAAAGACGGTCAACAATGGAGTTTTCTTGTTCTGAAAAAGCTCCTAGTAGTTTTGCTTTTAATTCAACTATTGGTGCAAATTCCTTTATTTTTCCGGCAATTGCCAAAGATTTTTCTGTGTTTATACTGGTGATTTCTATTTCTAGCGGATATCTGGCATGAACGGCAAATGGTGAGAGATATGCACAATCTTTTGCAATATCGTTAAAAGATGAATCAAACTCCGAACACAATGCACATAATGTTTCAAGTACATGTATTTTTGGAGGAATCACATCGTTGTAACAGAGAAATGCTTTCAGAAATTTTTCAACAGCCTGTTGGCAATGAAAGCAAATGATTTCATTGTGCTTACGGTGTGCTTCGTTAAGTATTATAGCACTGTCATAATCTGCATCGGCTAAATAGAACCATTCAAGTACTGTTTTAGCTTCCATAAATACGCACTCCCTGTTTTGCAATGGTATTTTCAAGCGTTAATGATTTGCTTCTTCGTTCAAATACGCTTTTTTTTGCAATAACCAAATCAAGCGGAAATGGTAATTTTTTATACAGCGCAAACCGGATATCTGCGTTTAGATCACAAATATCAATATCGCTGTCGGGTATGACAAGATAAATATCCAAATCACTGTCCGGTTTTGGATTGCCATTAGCCCATGAACCAAAAAGGAAAATATCTTCGATTTTTGTATTTAAAGATATTGCTTGAATGATTGTGGTTAGTTCTTGTTGGATGTCGGGTTTCATTTTCTATTCATTCCCCCTCTACCGCGGTGCGTATCTTTTTGGCTTTTATGGTCATACTATAGAATTAGTATGATGTGGTAGCGTATTTTTGTCAATTTGCTTAAAATCATTTTGTATTAGCGCTATCAAGCTAAAAACCGGTATCCGGCGCCCCAGACAGTTTCTATATGCAGGGGCTTGGCGGGGTCTTTTTCAATTTTTTCCCGTATACGGCTTATATGTACCTTTACGGTATTTAATTCGCCGTACATATCTTCTCCCCATATTCTATCGTACAATGATTCCTTGCTGAAAACTATTTCCGGATTTGAAGCAAGAAAATAAAGCAGTTCATATTCTTTTCGATTAAGGGTGATTTCCAATTCGTCTACATAAACCCGATGGGCGCTATTGTTAATTAAGAGCCAGCCAAAATCAATTTCGTTAGGGGTTTGATGTTTATTGGGTTTTTGAGTAAGTCTTTCATAGTGGGCAATATGTGATTTAACACGGGCAACAAGCTCTGTGGGAGAAAAAGGTTTTACTATATAATCATTGGCGCCAAAACCAAGCCCTTTTATTTTTTCGGTATCTTCCAGTTTTGCAGTAACCATAAGAATAGGTATATCAATTTTTTTTCGTATTTCACGGATTATTGCCATGCCGTCTTTTCCAGGGAGCATAAGGTCTAGTATGATCAGTGCGAAATCACCTGAAAGGGCAAGTTCCTGGCCTTTTATACCATCATGTTCTACAAGAACTTCAAATCCGTTAATTTCCAAAAAATCTTTTTCAACAGCAGCAATTACCTTATCATCCTCAACTATCAATATTTTTTTCTTTGTACCGTCCAGCGGAGCTGTACCGTCCAGGAGAGCTGTACTAGCCACTATTCAATCCCTTCCCGAAAAATGGGCAACTGAATAACAATGGTCAGCCCCGATGATGGTAGTTCCGCATACATATTTCCTCCCATGCGCTGAATGATTTTTGCACTTATGGCAAGCCCTAAGCCGGAGCCCGATTTGCTGCGTGAAGGATCAGAACGATAAAATACATCCAGCAGTTTTGGCAGCATATCTGCTTCTACTCCGGGACCATCATCTGTAAAACGAAAAACAATATAATTATCCTGGACTATGGCGCTTATTTCCATTTTTCCATGTTTTTTTGTTTTATACTTTACGCTGTTTTCGAGGATATTAATAATCGTATTATGGAGCAGATGTACATCAACACAGACAATAACATCCTTTGGCATTTCAGAAAAATGTATGGAAAGGCCGCGGCTTTCGTACCTGTCAAGAGAATCTTCTATCATATCAAAAAGCGCAAAGCTTATATTTACCTGCCGTAAATGTAAAGGAAACTCGTCCATGTCCAATTTTGAAAAGAGGAATAATTGTTCGATGATATGTTTCATGCGAATAGATTCGTTTTTAATGAATTCAAAATATTGTTTTTGTTTTTCCGGAGTTGAAGCGATTCCGGTTTCTATGCCTTCAATACACCCTATTACCGATGTAAGAGGCGTACTTAGATCGTGGGATATTCCGACAATTAGCTCCCGGCGGTTAGCTTCGTCTTTCTTTTTTTGAGTTGTAGATAGTTCCAGTTTTTCCGCCATCTCATTAAAGGCATCGCAGATTGGCCGGAATTCATCGTTGTGTTGATAATTAATACGGTATGAAAGATTATTGGCCTGTATTTGCCGTACTCCTTGGGCAAGAGGTTCCAACGGTTTTACAATACGTCTTGTCATGCGGTGAGTAACAAAACTGTTTATTATACTAACAAGCAAAAGAAAAAAAGCAGATGATAAAAACCATATTATCATACGAATATTTTGGCTGGCAGATTCAATAAAAAGCTCTGGTCTCTCTGTGCCGAATACCAATAGCCTGATTATATGACCAATGAGGCTGAATGTTATAAGAGATATTACAACCATACGGATATTTGAAAAAAAGAGCTGGCGTTTTATTGTCATGTCATTATTATACATTATATTTTTCTTAAAAAAGGTAAAAAATTGGTAAAAAAAAGGTAAAATTTTGGTAAACTGATTTGCCGCCGGGAAACCATGGCGTTAACCAAGCTTAAAAAGACATGCCCATGTTAAAACTAAACTGATACAAACCAGTATAAATATTATAAGCAATATTAATACCCATTGCAGGCAGGGCAAGACGGCTTAAATATACATTCAATCCTCCTGCCGGCCCCTGATTTATTTCTGAGGAAGAAATGGAACCATGGGAAAAAACACCCTGCCATGAACCCTGGATGGAAAATGTTCCCCATCGTGTCCTGTAAAGATATCTTTCCAGTCCTAAAGAAAGGCCTATATAATGCTGTGCCGAATAATTTTGGGGGAGTATCAAAACCTGTGCTTGAGAAGGGCCTTCTTCAAAAAGCTGATCGGACGTTGATTTCCAGACCCCTCCGCTTCGAATGTTTAGCCGAAATCCTGGTACCAGTGAATGTTCATAAATACCGCGGTATCCCAGTTGATGAAATGAAGTGCCGGATATGGCATAATGATAATTATACTCCATCATAATGGACTGCTGGGAAAGAAAAAAGCCGTCCCAACTGCTTTGACGTAAAGAAATACCGGGACCAAAGCCCAAAATGGAAGCGCCGCTTTCCGGCGAATTAAACATATCATTGGTATTTTTTAGGCTTGTATCGGAAAAAGAAAGAGAGAAGGAGGCAGTAATAATATCCATTAAAAGATAATTAAGCCCCAGGGAGACGCGGAGTCTGTCTGCAGTATATCTGCTGTGTATTGTTTCATTTCTGTCAACTGCTTCTGTTTCCTGTCTATTATACATAAAAAATGTATTCCAGCCCGGTAATCCTTTGCGTCTGGGCGTATAATTATACATTGTTATAGCCGACCAGCCAGAAGAACCGTATGTGCCGCCTAAAGCAATTATATCGCGGGAGCCGAATGCATTTGTATCCAAAAAGAAAAGTCCAAAAGTGGTTTCACCGGAACTGACAAAAACAAGCGGCAGGGGGAAGATAGTCCATTTTTCCTCTACTATAACCCTAAGGATTATGCCGTCTTCATTTTCAATAAGCTGTGCCGAAACGGGTTCCAGAATGCCCATATTTATTATTACGGCAAAAACTTCATTTTGATCAAAAGCTGCTCTTTCCATACCCAAAAATTGTTCAAGCTCCTGCATGACTATATATAGTCTGGTACGGCGCAAGCCTATCACTTCTATTGAGTTGATAATAGTAATAGTATCTGAAATAATTATATCTGTATTTTCCTGCGGACAAAGCGGTTCTGTATTAAAAACCAGAAAAATTATAATTACCAAGAACAAAGTTTTAATCATTGTATAATATATTCCTTTCTTCTCCCCGGATTTACCGCTATTGATTAAGCAAATACAATGTACGGCAGATATTTTTAAATTCACAGGAAATACAATTCATGTAAGGAATTGTTTTGGGTACGAAATCCAGAGATGATACAGAGCTGTCAAAGCGTTCTATTTCCTTTTCAAGGGCATCCATGGCGCTCTGGTATTGTTCTCTGGAGTATGTTTTTCCCAGAAATTCTCCCATTACCGGAATAATCTTGTGTTCATTTATCTTAACATAAAATGCCCGGTTTGCCATTATGCCGCTTTGAGCTTCATATAATTTTATATACATGGGAATTTGGAAATCCCGCAGGCCTTTTTCTTCGTCCCAGCGGCAATGGCTTGCCGGAGGAGCGTAACTGGTTTTATAATCTATAATCATCGCTTTGGCTGAATCAGACAAATCCAGAGAAACCCGGTCTATCCTTCCGGTAAAACGCAGATCTCCCTTTATAATATCATAACGGTGTTCCAGTTCCTTTATTTCAAAACCGTCAAAATACTCAGCCTCTGTTTCCAGGAGCAAGCGCAGCCGTTTGTTCATAAGTACTATAAGGGGAGCAATTAAAGGATAGGCAAGAGAACCAAATAGAGCATTATTGCTATGAAGGACAATGGAGCTTATTTCTTCCAGCCAACCAAAGTAAGCCTGCAGATTTTTTTTCTTAAAATAGATATCCTTTTTGCGTATACGGTTAAAAAGCTGGTACAATATTTCATGATAAATAAGTCCGCGGGATTGATCATCCAATAGGGCAGCTTCCTTCTGATATGGTTCAAGATACAATATACGCCGGTATAGCCAGAACAGGGAGCAAAACGAAAAATCATTTAAATCTGTTGCGGATACGGACAGCTTTACCGCAGTATTACCGGTAAACGTATTGCTTTTTCTGTGTATACGTTCCTGCAGTAATTGTTCAATATGGGATTGAAACACAGTATTATCTTTTGACGTTTGCAGAGCGGCAAACCATTGTGAAAAGCCTTTTTTTTGAATGGAAAAAAGTTTTTCCGGTAAAGGCTCTCCCAGTGCCCACCATTGTCTTTCTTTTTTGTACAGGTCAGTCAGCTTTGTATTATGTTCTGTATCTGATCCGCACTTTATTGTATTCTGTGCAAAAGCGCTGTGCGGAATAGCCCAGCCTGCATAGGTTTTTTCCGATGCGCTGATCCTTGTATTACATGAGTATTCTCCCCATGAAGCAATATTGTATAATGACAGCGCTGCTGCCGATATATCGCTGTCGTTTATACCAAGTCTTGCCCGCTTGTCCTGGCGAAGAAAGGGCAGAGGCCTGTGTTGAATTGCCGCTGCTGCCTGAGAAGCATTAAGTAAAAAATGACAGCCATAAGGCGCTCCTGCTGCCACTGGATAATCGTAAAGGTTTACACCGCCTTCATTTTGGGCAAATACATATTTTTTCTGCGACAAATGCGAAACAAAAAAATCGAATGGAGATGAGGGGGCAATCCTGGGAAATGCTTCTTCGGTTTCAATTAAAATAGAGAGCTCTATTATACATCGTGCCAGTACTGCATCGCTTTCTGCGCTGCATTTTTCCATATCAAGAAAAATACGAAAGGCATGATAATGGTCACGTATTTTCCGGAACGATTTTGCACTGCATAATGCAATAATGGTTTTTTTTAACTTCCCGTAATAGCCAGCAAGTTCTTCGTTTGGGTTTTGCTTAAAACTTTCTTCCCATGGATCAATTGTGCGGGAATAAGTACGGGATTGAGTTATATAGGGAGCAACACAGTGATTATTTACGCCATACTCAATCAAGGCAGAGTTTTTTTCCGGTTCTTTCCAGGGTATACTATTGTTTAAAAGCAGGCGTTTTAACGCATCAAAAGAAAAAAGAGAAACACCGCATTCTGCTATAAGAGAAAAAAGCCTGCCTGCCTGATAAGCTCCCAGACTTTTTCCCGCCCGCCGGTTAAAAGGTATGTCATAAAGTAATAATTCCCTTTCCATATAAGGGCTAATGTTTTTAAAATCCGGCAGGGTTATGGCCATATTTTCGTATGGCAGTCCTTCTTCATAGAGGCGGCGAATTTCCAAAACAGCGCTGCGAAGCTCATCCTTTGCAGACTCAAAAAACAGCAATGCAGGGTTTTCTGCATCTTGATTAGTTTTAGATGCCGCATATATATTTGCAGATGCAGAAAAAATGCTTATTGTCTTGGTATCAAATAATGCTGCATATTCGGAGAAGTCTTCCAGCATTTCGGGAAAAAAAATAATATAATGGTTTTTTATGTCCCTAAAGAATTGCTTTTCCCAGGATGGTTCAAAAAGCTTGTTTTCTTCAAGAAAAGCGGCATATTTAATTTTTATTAATTGCAGATCCCTGTCTTCGTTGTCATATTTTGATGTTCCGGAAAATGCCGTTTCATTTAGCTCTTCCCAATGTTTTAGTGAGCTTAGGATCGCAGCAATTGAATCGGCAAATACAATACCGCTTTGTGCATATTCTATGGGGATAATTTCCTTTAAAAAAGGAGAAATTGCGTTTTCCCGGGCCAGAGCCAAAGAAAAAAGACGGCGAATTATAGCAGAAACAGGTTTGCGGTTTTTTTCTTTTGCCTGTATGGTTTTTTCCTTAAAACGATCCCAGGCAAGAAAGCGCTCCGGAGAAAGAGAACGGACCGTTCCATACAGGCAAATTGTGCGGGCCCATACTGCAGCAGTGGTTTCTGAAGGAAAAACAAAACAGGTATTTTGATCGTTACTATTTTTATTAATTAATTCAAAAATGGCGTTCATTTACAATGCCGGAGCCAGCCAGATAAAAACTATTTCATAACTGTCCCGTATGCCCGGCAGACTTCCAAGTAAAATACCCAGTTGCTGCTCTGCCGAACGCTGTGCTTCCAGTATTACACTGCCGTTCATGACTCTTTCTTCAAGTTCCCGTCTTCTTTCTGCAGTTACATTAAATGCATCTTCGATTCGTATTTCGTTAAAAATAGTTTGAGACTGATCAAAAACTTCGATGGAACCATCAATAATTTCATGGGAAAGGATTTTAATTGGAGGAAGGATGATATGAATTAATGGTAAACTGCCGGTTTGACCTGAGCTTTCGGCAGCTTCTGTATCTTCTACCTGGATTTGCGCAGCATCAATACCCAGCTTCATTATGCCATCGTAGCTAAAAATAAATCTCCTGGTGGTAAAGGGAATTGTCCAGCCCCGTATATCCCTGGCATTAATTTCCCTGACCACAGTAGTATAGTGATACGCCAGGCTTGCATATTCGCCGATGGGAAGCGCTTCTTTAAGTACCGTATGGGCAGAACGTTCTGTCTGCTCGGTTATCTGGGGAAAAAAACGAAAATTCCTGCCCCCCAGCAAATTTCCAATCAATACCAAAAGACCGGCGATAACAACCAATAATATGGCTGGGAGTAAAAAACGTTTCATAATAGTTGTAATGGTACTTTACAGAGCGCTGGAAGTCAATTATATTTTAGACAGCAGGGGGTGCACCGGTTTCGACTGGTACGGTTCGGGGTACAGGCTGCAGGTGGAGCGCTCATCTCCTTAATTGGGCAAAAACTTTAACTGCCAATAACGACAGTTACGCATACGCCTTAGCTGCGTAAGCGCGTGGAACCGTTCCGCCGCTCTGAGGGACGGCTTCCGCGTCGCAATCAGGGCTGGCCGAATCGCCGCTTCCGGAGGCGGTCCGGCAAGATAACCCGGAATACGGAAAGGCCGCGCGCTGTCTAGCCAAGCCCTTCCCGACAATTTAATAGGCGGCTAAACCTGTAGATGCTTGCATTTCGCGTATTAGGACGCGGGTTCGATTCCCGCCACCTCCAACGCAAAACCGGAATACGGCCTTTAGGGCGTATTCCGCGACATTTCTTTTTCCTTTTTAGGTGTTCCAATAAACAATACCGCCAGCGAATATAAAAATATACATTGTTATGCTTCGATGCGTAAAATCAAATTGAAAGGAGACGGGTATTATGAACAATATGGCATATAATCAGCAATTGTTTCATGAGTATCGTTTGTATTATTCTAACCAAAAAATAGAGCGTATTACATGGAGCAGTTCATATTCTCTTGGGATTAAGCTAATCGATGACCAGCATAAGAAAATTCTGGATTTTGCCTATGATTTGCTTAATTATTCCGTAAAAAGTGAAGAAGAAGAACGCGAATATTTTAGGGATGTAATAGCAGAGTTGGTAGATTATATAAAAATCCATTTTGCTACTGAAGAGGGGATTATGCTTGCAACCAAATTTCACGGTTACTGCGAACATAAAAGGGCTCACGAAAACTTTATTCTAAGCGTGGTTAAAAGCATTAAGGACTATGAAGCCGGAAACAGGCATGTTCTTACCAATTTTTCCAATTACACAAGAAAGTGGATATTAACCCATATAGCTGTAATGGATCTGAAATATATCGACTATTACAAGAGAATAAGCGTCAATTTATAATGCGCCAAAAGAATGTTTATTTCGCCCATTCTGCTTGGATAAATACAATAACATATCAGCGCGCTTAATGTAATCTTCACTTTTATGTTGGAGATTAACGCTGGCTGTCGTTACACCTATGGAAATTGTAACATAATCTGCAACGGTGCTGTGTTCGTGTACTATCCTGCAGTTTCGAATACCGTCAAGCAGTTTTCCTGCAACCAGACAAGCACCGTCCTCGTCGGTATTCGGCAAAACCACAGCAAATTCCTCGCCTCCATACCGGGCAACAAAATCGTCGGCTCTTCTGGCAATTTTAACGAGTGTTTGTGCAACAGTTCTAAGACAATTATCGCCTTCAGAATGGCCGTATGAATCGTTGTAATTTTTAAAAAAATCTATGTCTATCATCAATAAACTTAACTTGCCTCCCGAACGGGATAATGTTTTTATTAAGCGGGTAAGGTGTTCATTAAAGTAGCGTCTATTGTAAATGCCTGTAAGCGCATCGTAATAAGCCTTTTCTACCTCAAATTGTAATATTCTAATGTTTTCTTCCATTGTTTTGATCATGCTTAGATCGTGTATATAAGCAAGTCCAATGTTTTCAGTTTCCTGTTTAAAACATATTAGCGTAATCTCACAGGAAAAAGGTTTACCTGAAGCTGTGCAATGAATC